>OHSI01001641.1_pt1 | contig 11008 bp, 10 predicted proteins | sample 1578641 | NCBI WGS metagenome assembly OHSI01 (sample SAMEA3879535, study PRJEB24766) | human gut metagenome | biome: human-associated habitat; feature: feces | place: USA | collected 1985/1987 | reverse complement strand
TGTCGCCACCGAAGGTGGAGTCGCCGTAGCCTTCGATTACGCCAGCAGCAGCCAGCTTGTTGATGCTGTCATATGCCCAGTGGCCAGCAGGTACATCAGAGAACGGATTTGCAGCATAAGCAGAAGCGGTTACGCCCAGTGCCATAGCCATAGCGAGTACTAAGGATTTTTTCATTGTTGTTTCCTCCTCAGGAAGTAGCAGTATTATCAAACTGCCAATATTGTATTTTTACAAATCACCTTCCGGAGCCGCCAACAAATTCCGCTCAAGAGTTGCCTTGTTTCCTCTGTCATCCTTTGCCGGTTTTTCCATAGCAATGATTTATAAAGCAATAGTAATCAGTAAGAAAACCACATCTTTTTCTTGCCGATAGTTGCATTATACCATGCATCAACATTTAGCGCAAGTCTTTTTCTGTTAATCTGTTATTGATTTTACTTGAATTTTGCTTTACTGTTACACTTGTATTTTAAAGTAAAAAGCATTTGCCTACAAATGTATAAATTTATCAAAAAGCTGTATTACAGCATAAGCACAACAAAAAAGCTGCTGCAGCTAATGCTGCAGCAGCGTGGATTATAGACTAGCTATAAAATTATTTGAACAGGCCAAGCAGGATGCCGCCGTTTGCTGCCAGTACAGGAGCAAATACCAGGGATACAATGGTCATCAGTTTGATCAGGATGTTCATTGCAGGTCCGGAAGTATCTTTGAACGGGTCACCTACAGTATCGCCTACTACGGTTGCATCATGAACCGGAGTATGTTTACGGCCGGAAGCTTCTACGAATTTCTTCGCGTTATCCCATGCACCGCCAGCGTTAGCCATCAGGATTGCAACCAGTACGCCGGAAGCCAGGGAGCCGCCAATCAGGCCGCCCAGAGCTTCAGTACCGAACAGGAAGCCAACCAGCAGAGGAGCAACGATAGCAATAACACCAGGCATAATCATCTCGTGCAGAGCAGCTGCAGTGGAGATGTCTACGCATTTTTGGTAGTCAGCTTTAGCTTTGCCTTCCAGCAGGCCGGGGATTTCGTGGAATTGACGACGAACTTCCTCGATCATCTGGTAAGCAGCTTTACCAACAGATTCCATGGTCATAGCACCGAATACGAACGGCAGGGTTGCACCGATGAACAGACCGATCAGGGTTACAGGGTTCAGCAGGTCGATTGCTTTCAGGCCTACAGTGTGTGCATAAGCAGAGAACAGAGCCAGAGCAGTCAGAGCAGCGGAACCGATAGCGAAACCTTTACCGATAGCAGCGGTGGTGTTACCAACGGAGTCCAGGGTATCGGTGATTTCACGTACTTCAGGAGGCAGCTCGGACATTTCTGCGATACCACCAGCGTTATCAGCGATAGGACCATAAGCGTCAACTGCTACAGTCAGACCAGTGGTGGACAGCATGCCAACTGCAGCCAGGGAGATACCGAACAGGCCCATGCCTGCATCTTTAGCACCGCCCATGGTGAAGAATGCCAGGATTACACCAACGCAGATGAAGATCATCGGCAGGAAGGTGGAATACATGCCAACAGCCAGACCGGAGATGATGGTGGTTGCCGGACCGGTTTCGGATTGCTCAGCAATCTTCTTAACGGAAGCATAATCAGCAGAGGTGTAGATTTCGGTGATTTTACCGATTAACAGACCAACTACCAGACCGGAAGCAATAGCTACGAATGCAGCAGTGTTACCGAAAATGGAAGTGGACAGGTAGTAAGCAGCAGCAATTACGATTACGCCGCCAACATAGGTACCATGGTTCAGAGCAGCCTGCGGGTTGGTGGATTTGCTGCTGCGAGCATAGAATACACCGATCAGGGAAGCAATGATACCAGCGAATGCCAGCTCGAATACGAACATAATGCCTTCGCCGCCGGGATATGCAACAGCACCCAGAGTAATAGCGGAGATGATAGCACCTACATAGGATTCGAACAAGTCAGCGCCCATGCCTGCAACGTCGCCTACGTTATCGCCTACGTTATCAGCGATGGTAGCCGGGTTACGCGGGTCATCTTCAGGCAGACCTTCTTCAACTTTACCTACCAGGTCAGCGCCAACGTCAGCAGCTTTGGTGTAGATACCGCCGCCAACACGAGCGAACAATGCAATGGAGCTTGCGCCAAGACCGAAGCCGGTAACGATATCAATGTTGCCGAACAGCATGTAAGCAGCAGCAACACCAACGATACCCAGACCAACAACGCCCAGACCCATAACAGCACCGCCGGAGAAAGCAATTTTCAGAGCTTCCGGCATGCCGCCATGTTGAGCAGCTGCAGCAGTACGAACGTTAGCTTTGGTAGCAACGGTCATGCCGATGTAGCCTGCACATACGGAGAATACTGCACCTGCAACGAAGCATACTGCAGTAAGCGGAGATAAGAACATAGAAATTACGATAGCAACAACGATTACGAAAGCAGACAGTGCTTTGTATTCGCGGAACAGGAACGCCATAGCGCCCTCGTGGATGTAACCGGCAATTTCCTGCATACGTGCTGTACCAGCAGGAGCCTTACCGATTGCGCTGCTCAGCATCAGTGCAACTGCGAGTGCAATGAGGCCGACAACAATGGAGATCATTAAGAAATTCAAGACCCAAACCCCTTTCTTTTTATAAAAAAATTTAAAAAAGGTGTTGACAATAAAGTAGGCTAGTGCTATTCTAGTATCAAGATGTTAGCACTCCTAATGATAGAGTGCTAACAATCAAATGAGGTGGGAATATGTTAAACGAAAGAAAGAAAAAAATTCTCCAGCTCATAATTGAGGATTATATTTCAACTGCTGAGCCTGTAGGTTCAAGGACGATTGCCCGCAAATATGATTTGGGCCTCAGTCCTGCGACCATCCGTAACGAGATGAGTGACCTGGAGCTCCTGGGTTATCTGGAGCAGCCACACACCTCGGCAGGACGTGTACCGTCGGCTCAGGCTTATCGTCTTTATGTTGATTCGCTTGTTGAGCCGGGTACTCTGACAGATAATGACAGAGCGCTGATTAACGGCTGGTTCAGCGAAAGACGCAGAAGCATTGATGAAATCTTCCAGTCAACGGCGAAAATCCTTTCCCGGATGACGAAGAATGTTTCAATGGTGCTGGCTAACCGTGATGCCGGTGCGTGCTTCCGTTATATGAAGTTTTTACCTCTGGATGAGCACCATGCCATCCTGTGCATTGTAACAGATGACGGCAATGTGGCCAACTGCGTGGTAGAAATTCCTTTGGGAATGCGGCCGGAGGAGCTGGACTACATGGCAGGACGCGTCAGCAGACTGCTAGAGGGCAGAGCGCTGGCGAACATTACCGAGGACCTGCTGCAGGCGGTGCATACCAATATAGCAGATGATAAGCTGCTGTTCACATCGCTGGTACAGTCCATCCGCCAGATGCGTCAAAAATACCAGCAGCAAAAGGTTTTCCTTGGCGGCACCAAGCAGCTGCTGAACCAGCCGGAATTCCGCGATGTGGAGCGTGTGAAGAATCTTCTGGGTATCTTGGAGGAGGAGCGCGTAGTACGCGATTTGCTGAAGGCAGGCGAGGACAGCGGACTGAAGATCACGATTGGCAGTGAAAACAAATTCACCGGCATTCAGGATTGCAGCATGGTACAGGCAACATACCGTCTTAACGGTCAGATAGTCGGTACGATGGCAGTTCTTGGCCCGACGCGTATGGAATACGGCAAGGTAATTACCGTAATGGATTACCTGCATAAGTATTTGAAAACGATGTTCGAGCAAAAGCCCGACAATAAATAAAACTAAGGAGGAAGAGCCTTGCAGGATAATGAAATGAAAGAAAAACAGGCTGAGCAGGAGGCTGCGGAAGCGAAGGCTGCCGAACAGGAAACTGCGGAAGCTGCAGAAGCTGAAAAAGCTGAAGATGCAAAAAATGCGGAGGAAGCCGCTGAGCCTGAGGTTGACCCGAAGGATGCCAAAATCGAAGAGCTGCAAAATCGTTTGCTGAGATTGCAGGCCGATTTTGAAAACTTCCGCCGTCGCACCAATATAGAAAAGGAACAGCTTTCCACCTTTGTAACAGCAAATGTGGTTGGTAAGTTCTTAAAGGTTTTAGATAATTTTGAGCGTGCCGAAGCAAGCGTCGAAAAGGGCGATAATGTGGATGCAGTTGTCGACGGTATGAAAAAAATCCGCCGTCAGTTTGAAGATGCCTTCAAGGATTTGAAGGTAGAAGAAATCGAAGCTCAAAATGCTAAATTTGACCCGAACATCCACGAAGCCGTAATGCGCGGTCATAATCCGGAGCTGGATGATGAAATCGTAGATATGGTTTTCGAAAAAGGCTATAAGCTGGGTGACAAGGTTATCCGTCACAGTAAGGTAAGAGTAAACACCAACGAATAAAGCTGGCGTGCTCTTCACAATAAATTTAAAAAATATATCACATCGATTCGGTAAAAATGCGGCAGCTGCCGCATCACCGAAGGATAGTAATCAGGAGGATAAAAATCATGGCTAAAGTAATTGGTATTGACTTAGGTACTACTAATAGTGTTGTTGCAGTTATGGAAGGCGGCGAACCTACCGTCATCACTAACCAGGAAGGCAGCCGCTTAACCCCGTCTGTTGTAGGCTTTGCTAAAAACGGCGAGCGTCTGGTTGGCCAGCTGGCAAAACGTCAGGCAGTTTCCAACCCTGACAGAACCATCAGCTCCATCAAACGTCACATGGGCGAAGGCTCTTACAGAGTAACTGTCGATGACAAAAAATATTCCCCGGAAGAAATTTCCGCAATGATTCTGCAAAAACTGAAAGCTGATGCAGAAGCTTATCTGGGCGAAACCGTATCCCAGGCAGTTATCACTGTTCCGGCATACTTCAATGACAGCCAACGTCAGGCTACTAAAGACGCAGGCAAGATTGCAGGCCTTGAGGTTCTGCGTATCGTCAACGAGCCTACCGCTGCTTCTCTGGCATACGGCATTGATAAAACCGACGACCATACCATCATGGTATACGACCTCGGCGGCGGCACCTTCGATGTATCTATTCTGGATGTCGGCGACGGCGTATTCGAAGTAAAAGCAACCAATGGTGATACTCATCTGGGCGGCGATGACTTCGATAAGAAAATCATGGACTGGATGGTTGACGAATTCAAGAAAGCTGAAGGCATTGACCTTTCTACCGACCGTATGGCTATGCAACGTCTGCGTGAGGCTGCTGAAAAAGCTAAAATCGAATTGTCCGGCGTTATGAGCACCAACATCAACCTGCCGTTCATTACTGCAGGTGCTGACGGCCCGAAACATCTGGATATGGATCTGACCCGTGCTAAATTCGAATCAATGACTGCAGATCTTGTTGAACGCACCATGGGCCCTGTTCGTCAGGCTATGAGCGATGCAGGTCTGTCCGCAAACGATATCAGCAAGGTAATCCTGGTTGGCGGTTCTTCCCGTATCCCGGCTGTACAGGCTGCTATCAAAGCATTCATGGGCAAAGAGCCTTACAAAGGAGTTAACCCGGACGAATGCGTTGCAGTAGGTGCTGCTATCCAGGCCGGCGTTCTCTCCGGTGAAGAAGGTACCGGCAACGTACTGCTGCTGGATGTAACTCCGTTGTCCCTGGGTATTGAAACCCTCGGCGGTGTATTCACCAAGATTATCGACCGTAACACCACCATCCCGACCTCTAAGAAACAGGTATTCTCTACCGCTGCTGATAACCAGCCTTCCGTTGATATCCATGTTCTGCAAGGTGAACGTGAAATGGCTGCAGACAACAAAACTCTGGGCCGCTTCGAGCTGTCCGGCATCCCGGCTGCACCGCGTGGAATTCCTAAAATTGAAGTTTCCTTCGACATCGATGCTAACGGTATCGTTAACGTAAGCGCTAAAGACCTTGGCACCGGTAAAGAACAAAAGATTACCATTACCTCCTCCGGCACCCTGGATAAGGACGAAGTAGACAGAATGGTTAAAGAAGCAGAAGCTAACGCTGAAGCTGATAAGAAACGTAAGGAAGGCGTAGAAGTTCGCAACCAGGCCGACAACATGTGCTATCAGGCTGAAAAGACCATGAAGGATATGGAAGGCAAAGGCAAGGACGAATTAATCGCTAAAGTTAAAGCTGCAGTTGACACCCTGAAAGAAACCATGAAGGGCGACGACCTCGACAAGATTAAAGCTGATACCGAAGCTCTGACCAAACCGCTGTACGAGCTGAGCGCTGAGCTTTACAAAGAAACTCAGGCACAAGAGGGTGCTGCAGGCGCACAAGGCGCTGCAGGTGCACAAGGTGCTAAAAAATCCGATGACGACGTAGTTGACGCGGAAGTTGTTGACGACGACAAGAAATAAGGCTGTCGATAAGGCACCGTCTGCGTCGTTGAAACGCCTGGACGTATTTATTGATACAGACGTAAAAAAGTAATATAATATTAGTGCCCAGCTGCTGTGGCAACCGCCATCATGCATCTGGGCATTATATGCTTAAATAATATTCGTTAGAAAAGTTTTAGGAGGCGCCTGTTTTGGCTAAGAGAGATTATTATGAGGTACTGGGAGTAAGCAAAACCGCTTCCCAGGACGAAATAAAAAAAGCATTCCGTAAACTGGCCCTGAAATATCATCCTGACCGTAATAAGGGCAACGAAGAAGCCATGAACAAATTCAAGGAAGCCAACGAGGCTTACAGCGTCCTTTCCGATGAGCAGAAGCGCCAGCAGTATGACCAGCTTGGCCCTGATGCCTTCGAACAGGCGCAGACTGCCGGTGGCACCGGCGGTAATCCGTTCGGCGGCGGCTTCGGTGGCTTTGGCGGCGGAGGCATGGATGATATTTTCGATATGTTCTTCGGCGGCCAGGGACGCGGTCGCGGCGGCCGCGAAGCGGGCCCGCAGCGCGGTGCGGATTTGCGCTTTGATATGGAAATTACCTTTGAAGAGGCAGCTTTCGGCGTAGAGAAGGAAATCAATCTGTATCGTGACGAAACCTGCGACCATTGCCATGGTGACGGTGCAGAGCCCGGCTCCAAGGTTGAAACCTGTCCTGAATGTCACGGCTCCGGCTATGTACGCTTCACCCAGAACACCATGTTCGGTCAGATGGTAAATGAGCGTCCGTGCTCCAAGTGCCACGGCGAAGGCAAGATTATTTCCAACCCCTGTAAGGAATGCCGCGGCAAGGGTACTGTGAAGAAGAATAAACGCCTGAAGGTAAAAATCCCGGCAGGTGTAGATAACGGCTCCCGTCTGCGCGTAAGCGGCGAGGGCGAGGCTGGTGCTAAGGGCGGTCAGAGCGGTGATCTTTACGTATATCTGTACGTGAAGCCACACAAGTTCTTTGAACGTGATGGCACTACTGTTCTGTGCGAGGTACCTGTCAATATCGTACAGGCAACCCTGGGCGCTGAGATCAAGGTTCCTACGCTGGATGGTCAGGTAACCGTTAAGGTTCCCGAAGGCACTCAGCCCGGTAAGGTGCTGCGCCTGAAGGGGAAGGGTATTCCTAGCCTGCGCGGCGGTCAGCGCGGTGATCAGCTGGTTCGCATTAAGGTAGTTGTGCCGACTAAGCTGAACGAAAAGCAGAAGGAAGCACTGCGCAGCTTCGGTGAAATCAGCAAGGATAATATCAGCCCCGAGGAAAAGAGCTTCTTCAATAAAATTAAATTTAAAAATCCTTTCAAATAAAAACTGTAAAAAGCTTGACACTTATCAGGCTATGTGTTATCATATTCTAGTAACAAAGCAGAAGCCACTCGCTTCTCACCTTGCGGCAAACGCTCGACAGGGTTGGATATGATATTCATGCGGGTGGAATTTGTTCTGCCCGCTTTTTGTTTTGCTTATATCTGATATGTTACAGATTTTATAAGCAGTAATTGCTTATCTGAGGTTCATGGAGGTGAATTGTTATAAGTAAGGAAAGCTTGCGTATTAACGAAGAAATTCGTGCGCGTGAAGTGCGTGTTATTGCCAATGGGGGCGAACAGCTCGGCATTATGTCCAGCCGTGACGCTCTGAAGCTTGCATTAGAAAATCATCTGGACTTAGTCGAAATTGCTCCGACAGCAAAACCGCCTGTGTGCCGGATTATGGATTATGGCAAGTATCGTTACGAGCAGCAAAAACGCGAAAAAGAAGCTCGTAAGAAACAAAAGACCTTCGACATTAAAGAAGTTAAGCTGCGTCCCGGTATCGAGGACCACGACTTCAATGTTAAGTATAAGAATGCAGTACGTTTCCTGGAAGATGGCGATAAGGTAAAAGTTACCATCATGTTCCGCGGCCGCGAACTGTCTCATCCTGAGCTTGGCGAGGTGCTGCTGAATCGTATGGCACAGCAGTTGAAAGAAATTGCCGTCGTAGAAAGAGTTCCAAAATTAGAAGGCAAAAACATGATTATGATTGTTGCGCCAAAACCTGCTAAATAATAGAGGAGGAAATCACAATGCCGAAAATGAAAACCCGTAGAGCTGCTGCAAAGCGCTTCAAAAAAACCGCTTCTGGTGAATTCAAACATTTTAAAAACTTCAAGAGCCACATTCTCGAACATAAATCTCCTGCACGTAAGAGAAACCTGCGCAAAGCTGCTCTGGTGCACAAGACTGACAAAGAGCATGTAGCAAAAATGCTCCCGTACGCATAATTAAGAGATTTAAAGGAGGATACTAACAATGGCAAGAGTTAAAGTGGGCGTAACCGCTCATCGTCGTCATAAACACATTCTGAAACTGGCTAAAGGTTACTATGGTTCCCGCAGCAAACAATTCAAAAAAGCTAACGAGCTGGTAATGAAAGCTCTGTCCTATGCTCGTCGTGACCGTCGCGCTAAAAAACGCGAGTACCGTCGTCTGTGGATCGCTCGTATCAACGCTGCTACCCGTGCTAACGGCCTGAGCTACAGCCGTTTCATCTGCGGCCTGACCAAAGCTGGCATCGAAATGAACCGCAAAGTTATGGCTGACATGGCTATCTATGACTCTGCTGCTTTCGCTAAGCTGGTAGAAGCTGCTAAAGCTGCTCTGTAAGAGAAAAGTAAATATTGACTGGTGCGTAGGCGCTGGTCTGAGCCTGCTCCTGTGTGTGCACGGGAGCAGGTTTTTTTGTAATTTGTGAGGGGTTTAGTTTTATGTTAGTAGTTTTAAGTAAAGCTCTGGCCTTTGTGCTCATCATACTTATAGGCTATAGCTGCAAACGCCGCGGCTTTTTTTCACCGACCGACTATCAGGTCGTAAGCAAAATTGTTTTGAATATTACGTTGCCCTGTGCCGTAATCAACAGCTTTGCGCATTTTGAGATGGATTTTTCCCTGATTGTTGCCGTATTTTTAGGCTTATGCGGCAACCTGTTTATGCTGCTTGTTTCGTTGCTGCTGACACGCGGTGATACGCCGGCCACCAAGATTTTCTATATCTTCAGCCTTGCGGGCTATAATGTAGGCTGCTTTACGCTGCCATTTGCGCAGGCCTTTTTAACGCCGTTTGCCGTAGTCGGCCTGTGTATGTTTGACGTGGGCAATTCCATTATGTGTACCGGTATGACCTACGCGCTGACGGCTTCCTGCATCGGTTATGCGGACGGACGCAAGGACAAATTCAGCATGAAGAATATTGCGCAAAAGCTGCTGCATTCGGTGCCTTTTGTTGTTTATATCAGCATGCTGCTGCTGTCGCTGGCAGGATTCCACTTCCCTAAGAGTGTGTATACGTTTACGGAGATTGTAGGCACAGGCAACCCGTTTTTGAGTATGCTGATGATTGGTATGATGTTTGAAATCAAGCTGGATAAGAAGGCAATGGGCTACGTTAAAGAGCTGTTCAGCGTGCGTTATGCAATATCGCTGCTGTGTGCTGCAGCCTTTCTTTATCTGGCGCCTTTCAAGCAGGAGATAAATTATGTGATTGCGCTGGCGTTTATGGCACCCTGCACGATTATCGGCCCGATTTTTGTGGAGAAGCTGGGAGCAAATGTACAGCTGGCCAGCCTGTTTAATTCATTGACGATTATTACCAGCGTCGTTCTTTTTACAGCCTTCTTCATTATTATCAACGGCTGATTGACGCTGGCTTAAATATATTAGTATAATAGTAGAAAAGTAATGTGACTACGTATAGAGGAGAAACGAGATGGAACTTACCGGATTGCAAAACCCAATGGTGAAGGCTGCAGCGGAGCTGAAGCAGAAGAAATATCGTCAGCAGCAGGGCCTGTTCTTGGCGGAGGGCCTGCGTACTGTGGAAGAGGCAGTGCGTTACGGCGCCGTGCAGAGCATTTTTTATACTGCGATTGAGGATGACCGCACCCGCGCCGTGCTGGAAGAGGCTGCGGCCAAGCAGATTAAGCTCGTCTGCGTGAGCGACAAGGTGCTGAAAAAAATTGCCGATACCGAAACGCCGCAGGGAATTATTGCCGTATGTGAAATGCGCAGTAAGCGTCTGGATGATTTTCTGGCATCCGGCAAAATGCTGCTTGTTCTGGATCGTGTAACAGATCCGGGAAATATCGGCACCATGCTGCGTACTGCGGATGCGGCCGGTGTAGGCGGCCTGCTGCTTTTGCAGGGCTGCGCTGATATTTATGCGCCGAAAACAGTGCGTGCTTCCATGGGCTCGCTGTTCCACCTGCCGGTGCTGAGCGGTTTGAGCGAGGAGCTGTTGGTGCAGGCGGCACGCAAGGCAGGATATGAGCTGCTGGTTACCTGCTTGGATGGTGCGGATAATTTGTACAAGGCTGACTTGCAGGGACGCATTGCTTTTGTTATGGGCAATGAGGCTAACGGCGTGAGCGATGCTTTGCTGGCGGCAGCAGACAAGCGCGTCTTTATTCCGATGCAGGGACGTGCGGAATCGCTGAACGTGGCGATGGCGGCCGGCATTGTGATGTTTGAGGCACTGCGTCAAAAGCTCAAATAATTTTTTAGTTTTTGCTTGACAAAAACATCTCGCTGTAATATAATATCTATGTTGCCTATGGATGGGTTCCCGAGTGGTTAAAGGGAGCAGACTGTAAATCTGCCGCGTTTCGCT
>OHSI01001638.1_pt1 | contig 11030 bp, 5 predicted proteins | sample 1578641 | NCBI WGS metagenome assembly OHSI01 (sample SAMEA3879535, study PRJEB24766) | human gut metagenome | biome: human-associated habitat; feature: feces | place: USA | collected 1985/1987 | reverse complement strand
TTCCTTGATAATCTTTTGGGCGCGCATGTACAAAGTGGCGTACACAATCGTGGAGTTCTGCATCGTGGAACGTTCTTCCCAGTTCTTCAGCTTGATGATGAGTGAACCGTAGGAGGGGCCTTGACCGCCCAAGAAGCTATAACCTGAGATAACGGTACGTGACTGTACGGCAGGGTCTGCAGCAACCAAGCTGTCCACACGGTTCAAAATCTCTTGTGCGCGTTCTTGTGAAGTGCCCGGAGGCAGTGTCACAGCGCCCATGATGGTACCGGTGTCTTCGTTGGGCACCATACCGGTCGGGGTTATCTGCATGAATACGCCCAACAGTACAATAGAGCCGATAACCAGTCCTGCCGATATCCAGCGTTTCTGGATGAAGAACAGCACTTGTTTCTTATACTTGCCCAGGATACCGTTGTATGAGTCATTGAAGGACTGTTTGAACTTGTCGGTAGTCATACCTGCTAACGCCAGCACACTGATGATAATCATCAAGCTACACAGAATGGGGTGTTCGCTGAAGCTGAACAGACCGAAAATCATGCCCAGGATAGCTACCGTCACGAAGAGCAGTGTAATGCCGGGACGCATCAACCGGCCTATAGAGTCGGCATAACGTGCAATCATAATCTTGCGCGCTTCCTTGGCGGCAACGCCTACACGCTCTTTCAGACTTTCGTGTCCTCCATTATGAGGTTTCAAGAAGATGGCACACAGCGCAGGACTCAAGGTCAGGGCGTTCAGAGCCGAGAAACCGATGGCAATCGCCATGGTCAAACCGAACTGACGGTAGAAAGTACCTGCCGTACCTCCCATGAAGCTCACGGGAACGAATACGGACATCATCACCAACGTAATGGAGACGATGGCACCACCCAGTTCACTCATGGCGTCGATGGAAGCTGTACGGGCCGATTTGTAGCCCTGGTCCAGCTTGGCATGGACGCCCTCGACGACGACGATGGCATCATCGACCACAATCGCAATGGCAAGCACCATGGCCGAAAGGGTCAGCAAGTTGATACTGAAGCCAATCAGTTTCAATACAAAGAAGGTGGCAATCAACGCCACGGGAATGGCGATGGCGGGAATCAACGTGGAGCGCATATCCTGCAGGAAGATATACACTACGATGAACACCAGGATAAAGGCCTCGATCAATGTCTTGATTACCTCATGTATGGAAGCGAAGAGGAAGTCGTTGGCACTCTGTGCAATGTTTATCTTCAAGCCGGCGGGCAGTTTGCTGGAATAGTCGTCCAGTAGGGCCTCGATATCCGAGATGGTCTGCGTGGCATTACTGCCTGCCATCTGGAAAATGATACAACTCACGGCTTTATGTCCGTTTACCATATTGTTGAATCCGTATGACAGACGGCCCAGTTCCACATTTGCTACATCCTTCAGACGGAGTATTTCACCGTTCTCCAAGGCCTTGATGACAATGTTCTCGAACTCCGTAGTCTGTTGCAGACGTCCTTTGTAGCGCAGGGTATACTGGTAGGTTTGGTTACCGCGCTCACCCAACTGGCCGGGAGCCGCTTCGATGTTCTGTTCGCTCAAGGCGGCAACCACATCGTTGGGGATAAGTTTGTATTGGGCCATTACATCAGGTTTCAGCCAGATACGCATGGAGTAGTCTTGTCCCAATACCATGGCATCGCCCACACCGTTGACACGTTTCACCTCAGGGATAAGGTTGATGTTGGCGTAGTTTTCCAGGAACTCGATGTTGTACTGGTCTTTTTCATCATAGATGGAGAATACCATCAACATGGAAGTCTGGCGTTTACGGGTGGTTACACCGATTTTGGTAACTTCGGCAGGCAGCAAGCCTTGCGCCATGGAAACGCGGTTCTGTACGTTCACCGCTGCCATATCGGGGTCGGTACCTTGCTTGAAGTAGATGGAGATGTCGCCCGAACCGCTGTTGGTGGCGCTCGAACTCATATACATCATATTTTCCACACCGTTAATCTGGTCCTCCAGCGGAGCGATAACGGAGTTAAGCACCGTTTGGGCATTGGCACCTTGGTAAGTCGCACTTACCGATACGGTGGGAGGTGCAATGTCCGGGTATTGGGTGATAGGCAAGGTAGCCAGACCAATAACTCCTAAGATTACTATCAGGATGGAAATTACCGTTGATAGTACCGGACGGTTAATAAATCTATCTAATTTCATTTCATGAACAATTAAGGAATTAAAAATTGAAGAATTTTTTTATTTTTCATTCTTTCATTGAAACGCAGTCTGAATATTGCCTTCTTTCTGGTCTTTTAGGGCCTTCTGGTATTCGGCTTCCTTTTCAGCAGGCGTGATGGGCGTGATGGACTGTCCGTCCTTCAGGTTCTGTACCCCTTCGATAACGATTTTTTCGCCTGCTTTCAAACCTTCCGTCACGTAATAATACTTGCCGTCGTCTAAGCTGAACACTTTAACTTCGGTATTTTTCAGCGTGTTGTCCGGTTGCAGTACGAATACGAACTGCTTGTCCTGGATTTCGGTAGTGGCAGACTGTGGAATCATGATGACATCATGCAGCGGGTTGGGGAATACCACATTGCCGGTGCTTCCACTACGCAGCACGTTGTGCTTGTTGGGGAAGAGGGCACGCATGGTTACCGAACCGGTAGTCTGGTCAATGACTCCGCTGATTGTCTCCACGCGGCCACTGTCGGCATACATGGTTCCGTCGATGAGCTGCAACTGTACATTCGGCATCTTTTCCAGAATTTCCTTGGTGCTACCGCCTTCACGAATCTGTGACAAGAGTTGGCGTTCGGTCATGGAGAAGTAGGCGTACATTTCGGAGATGTCGGCAACGGTAGTCAGCGGGCTGGCTACGGAAGGACTAACCAAGCTACCTACGCGGTAGGGAATGCTACCTACTACACCGTCACTGGGGCTGGTTACACTGGTGTATGACAAATTGTTCTTGGCATTGACCAATTGGGCATTGGCTTGTGCTAGTTGTGCCTTTGTCTGTGCCAGCTGGTTTTCGGCCATTTGCAAATCGTAGTCACTGATGATGTTTTTCTTGTTCAGTTCACGTTTGTTGTTTACAGTCAGTTCTTGTGTGTTTACGGCAGCTTTGGCTGTTTCAACAGCAGCTTTGGCCGAATTTACGGCTGCCTGATACTGTACGGGGTCGATGCTGAACAACACTTGTCCTTTGCGCACTGTTGCGCCTTCGTCCACGTGCAATTTTGTGATGAACCCACTCACCATCGGGCGGATTTCTACATCTTGTTTACCCTTGATAGTAGCAGGGTAGCTGTTTGTCAAGTTGGCAGTGGTGGTCTTTGCCTCAATCACTGCAAATTCGGGAGCTTTACCCGTTCCTTTGTCGCCTTGTCCGCAACTGCTGAGCAGTGCCAGGCAACATGCCAATAATACTAATCTACTCTTCATACTCTTTTTTGTTCTCTGTATAATTTTATATTCTTCTTTTTTTCGATTCTTGAAAGGCGTTTTCGTGTGTAATTCATGATTTAGAAATAAGGCAGGAAAAAGAAAACTGAATACTCCTATTCAGTTTTCGTCTGCAAAAATATTCTTTTCTTAGTATATAAGGGGTGAAACACTTCCTTTTTTAACTATGTTTCATACATAGATGAGAACGAAAGGACATTTTTTGATTAAAATACTGTAAAGCATACCGCTAATTGGCAGATAACCTTTATTTTTGCAGCATGTTAGAACGTAAACGCCATACTAAAATGAAGCCGCTTTTCCGCAGGTTGTTGGGGGGTGTTGCCATAGCTGCTGCACTGTATTCTTGTGCCAGTGTGGGCCGTATTGAAGGAGGACCTTATGATGAGACTCCTCCGCGTTTTATTTCCGGTACTCCCACGCCCGGCGCACTCCATCACAATAAAAATAAACTTTCCATTGAGTTCGATGAATTTATCAAGCTTGACAAGCCGAATGAGAAGATTGTAATATCCCCTCCGCAGGTGCAGCAGCCCGAAATTAAGTCTAATGGGAAGAAGGTGGTCATCACTCTGCAGGATACATTGAAACCCAATACTACTTATACATTCGATTTTGGTGATGCCATCCAGGATAATAATGAGGGGAATCCCTTGGAGAATTTCTTCTATTCTTTCTCTACGGGCGACCGTCTCGACTCTATGGCTGTGGCCGGTACAGTACTGAATGCGGCCAATCTTGAACCGGTGAAAGGAATGCTGGTCGGTCTGCATGCCAATCTGGCCGACTCCGCTTTTACCAAACTTCCTTTTGAGCGGGTGGGGCGTACGGACAGTCGCGGACGCTTCTCTATCCGTGGAGTGGCTCCCGGCAAGTATCGCATTTATGCCTTGCAGGATGCCGACCAGAATTTTGCCTATTCCCAGCCGACGGAAGTGATAGCTTTTAATGACTCTATCATCATTCCTTCCATGGAAGAGCGCATGCGCCAGGATACGACCTGGATAGACTCGCTGACAGTAGATACGATTGTAGAACGTCAATATACCCACTACCTTCCGGATGATGTTCTGCTGCGTGCTTTCAAGGAGCTTTCCTTCTCGCAACGTTTTTTGAAGGCCGAACGGTTGACTCCGGAGAAGTTTTCGCTCTATTTCACTGCTCCGGCAGACACGTTGCCTTTATTGAAAGGATTGAACTTTAATGAGGAAGATGCGTTTGTTATAGAACAGCCTACCGGCCGGAACGATACGATTCATTATTGGATAAAGGATTCTCTGCTCTATAAGCAGGATTCCCTGAAAATGAGTATCACCTATTTGTATACGGATAGCCTGAAACGATTGGTACCCCGTACCGATACTTTGAATGTGCTGGCGAAGTTGACATACGACAAGCAGCAGAAGCAGAAGCAGGAAGCGAAGGAAAAGGAACAGAAAGAGCGTGAGAAGAAAAAGAAGAAGTTGAAGGAAGGTGAGGTGGAAGAGCCCGAGCCGACGGAATTCCTGGCTGTAGATGTGTATGCCCCTTCTGCAATCGATGTATATGATTATCTTACTCTGTCGTTTACGGAGCCGGTGGCAAGCATAGATACCACCGCTTTCCATCTGAAACTGAAAGTGGACTCGTTGTGGCAGGATATCCCGTTCGACTTTATGCGCGACTCTTTGGACTTGAAGCGTTATAATCTGTTTGCCGAATGGGCACCCGGCGAAAGCTATACATTTGAAGTGGATTCTGCTGCCATACGCGGGTTGTACGGGTTGTTCTCCGACAAGATAAAGAAGGACTTCAAGGCCAAGAAGCTGGAAGAGTACGGGCAGATATTCTTTAATGTGCATGGAGCGGACTCTCTGGCTTTTGTGGAACTACTGGACGGTCAGGACAAAGTGCTGCGCACGGTGCCGGTGGTGGATGGGAAAGCCGATTTCTATTTCCTCAATCCGGGCAAATATGGAGCGCGGCTGATAAATGATACGAATGGGAATGGCGTCTGGGATACGGGAAACTATGCCGAGAAGCGCCAGCCTGAAATGGTTTACTATTATCCGATGGTTCTGGAGCTTAAAGCGAACTTTGATTTGACCCAGGAATGGGATATTAAGGCCAAGTCTCTGGATAGGCAGAAGCCGGACGAACTAAAAAAACAAAAACCAGATGAAGACAAGAAAAAGCAAAACAGGAACAAAAATAACCGCAGTGGCAATAGCAGCCGCAACAGTGGTAGGGGCCATAGCTATTAGGCGGAAGCAATTGTTCATTCTGTTGATGGTGGGAGCGGTCTGTTTGGGAACCTCCCAGTCTGTTCAGGCCCAATGTACTGCAAAGAATGAAGCTTTCCAGTCGGGCGAGCATGTCATGTACGATTTATATTTCAATTGGAAGTTCATTTGGAAGAAGGTGGGGTTGGCAAGCCTCACTACCAATGCCACGACTTACCATTCCGAGCCTGCATTCCGCTTTAACTTGCTTTGTGTAGGCAGTAAAAAGACCGATTTTTTCTTCAAGATGCGTGATACGCTGACTTGTTATGTCAGCGATAGGTTGGAGCCGCTCTACTTCCGTAAAGCGGCGGACGGACTGGCGAATGTAAAGCAGAGACGTACTTGGCACAATCCCGTGCGTGAGGCTCAAGAGATGGAATACAGTGATAGTCGCTGTATCTTCGATATGTTGAGCATTTTGGCGCAGGCGCGCTCTTATGACCCTAAAGACTACAAGGTAGGGCAGAAGATACTCTTTCCCATGGCCACGGGACGCAGGGTGGAAGAGCAGACGTTGATTTACCGCGGCAAGGAGGAGGTCAAGGCGAATAACGACACCGTTTACCGCTGCTTGGTATTCTCTTTCGTAGAGTACAAGAAAGGTAAGGAGAAGGAGGTCATCACCTTCTTCGTATCCGATGATAAGAACCACCTTCCCATTCGCTTGGACATGTATTTGAATTTCGGTTCGGCCAAGGCATTCTTCAAGAGTGTCCGGGGCAACCGCTATCCGATGACGTCTGTGGTAAGGAAAAAGTGATGTTATCCCCTTTTCTAAATACACTGGATTCGAAAGTGGCAATCAGTTTTCCCTCCTGGTTGGTGACGTCGATCTGGTAATATCCGGTGGTGCGGCCGATGTAGCGTTCGCGTGCTTCGGCATACAGTACATCGCCCGGTCCGCTGCTGCGCAGGAAGGTGATATTGGACGAAAGAGAGAAGGCCAATGTTCCGTGGGAGTTGGCTGCTGCTGCCAGTGCCAGGTCGGCAAGGGTGAAGATGGCACCCCCTTGCGTACGGCCTCCCGCATTGAGATGCTCTGCCGTGATAACCAGGCGTGCCTTGCTGTATCCTTCCTTTATTTCTATCAGTTCTACACCTGCATTCGTGGCGAAGCGGTCGTTCTTAAAAAACTCTTGTGCGGTCATGGGGAGTAATGATTAATGTTTAGTGATTAATGATTAATGGGTGGAAAATATGTGCTTCCGGACGCAAAAGTAACGATTTTAGCCATTAATTGAATTATTTAGGCGGGTCAAATCTGTACACTTGCTCTACTTTTGCAGCATGAAAAATCATAAACTCTTAATAAATAAATCCCTTATTATGAAAACAGTCCTCACTACATTGGGAATCTCCCTCCTTGTATTGGCAGGTTGCGCAGGGCAAAAGCAGGCTGAAAGCAACTTTATCCAAGAAAACATTGATAATGCTGTGGCTCAGGAGACAATTCAGACAGACATTATCGAAAAATCCGGTAAAATCCTTAATCCCCGTACCATTGATAAGGATGGGAACATTGTCTATGTACCTATCGACGATTGGTGTTCCGGCTTCTTCCCCGGTAATATCTGGCATATGTACGAGTTGACCGGTGACCAGAAGTGGCTGCCGCTGGCAGAGAAGTATACCGAGGATTTGGATTCGGTACAATACCTTACCTGGCACCATGATGTGGGCTTTATGATTGGCAGCAGCTACTTGAACGGATACCGTTTTGCGGGTAAGGAGGAGTACAAGCCGGTCATCATACAGACAGCCAAATCATTGTCTACCCGTTTCCGCCCTGCAGCAGGCGTACTTCAGTCATGGGATGCAGACAAGGGGTGGCAGGCCGAACGTGGCTGGAAATGTCCCGTTATCATTGATAATATGATGAACCTCGAACTGCTGTTCGAAGCTTCCAGGCTGTCCGGTGACTCCACTTTCTACAACATAGCCCGGAAGCATGCCGATACGACTATGGCTAACCATTTCCGTGAGGACAACAGCTGCTATCATGTGGTGGATTATGACCCCGAAACCGGTGAAGTCCGTAAGAGACAGACTGCACAAGGCTATGCCGACGAGTCTGCTTGGGCACGTGGACAAGCGTGGGCCTTGTACGGCTATACCATGTGCTATCGCTATACACACGATACCAAATACCTGGAACAGGCTGAAAAGGTCTACAACTTTATCTTCAACAACAAGAATCTTCCGGAAGACTTGGTTCCCTACTGGGATTTCGATGCTCCCAATATCCCGAATGAACCTCGCGATGCTTCGGCAGCTGCCTGCACGGCGTCCGCCCTTTACGAGCTGAGTACTTATCTGCCGGATAAGGGATACAAGGAAACCGCCGACCGGATTATGGAAAGCCTCGCTTCTCCTTCCTACCGTGCCAAGGTGGGTACCAACGGCAACTTCATCCTGATGCACTCTGTGGGCAGTATTCCTCACGGTGCGGAGATTGATGTACCGCTGAATTATGCCGACTATTACTTCCTGGAAGGATTGATGCGTAAAAGAGACTTGGAAAAATGAAAACTCAATTAAATATTTTGTTAGGTGGTTTAGGTTTGTTCGCCTTGCAGGGCTGTAAAGCCCCGCAGGCGGAACAATCCGTCCAGCCGAATGTCATTTACGTTTTTCCCGACCAATACCGTAACCAGGCGATGGAGTTCTGGGGCCAGGAAGGTTTTCGCGAGAAAGTGAACTTTCGGAATGACCCGGTGCATACCCCACGCTTGAATGATTTTGCCCGGGAGTCGGTGGTATTGACATCTGCCATGAGCAACTGCCCGTTGAGCAGTCCCCACCGTGGTTCTCTGTTGACGGGAATGTATCCTAATAAGAGTGGTATTCCATTGAATTGCAATTCGAGCCGTCCCATCAGCTCCCTGCGTGAGGATGCTGTGTGTGTGAGTGATGTTTTCTGCAATGCCGGATATGACTGTGCCTACTTTGGCAAACTGCATGCCGACTTTCCTACCCCCAACGACCCCGAACGTCCCGGACAGTATGTGGAAGACCGTGTACCTGCATGGGATGCCTATACGCCGAAAGAACGTCGTCATGGGTTCAATTACTGGTATTCTTACGGTACCTTTGACGAACACAAGAATCCGCATTACTGGGATACGGAAGGCCGTCGCCACGACCCGCGCGAGTGGTCACCGTTACACGAATCGGGCAAGGTGGTGTCTTATCTGAAGAACGAGGGGAATGTACGCGACCCGAAGAAACCTTTCTTCATTATGGTAGGCATGAATCCTCCCCATAGTCCGTACCGTTCTTTGGACGACTGTATGGAGGAAGATTTCAATCTCTATAAAAACCAGCCTCTGGACAGCTTGCTCGTCCGTCCGAATGCCGACTCCAAGATGCTCAAGGCAGAGAGTGCACGCTACTACTTTGCTTCTGTGACGGGTGTCGACCGTGCTTTCGGTCAGATACTTGATGCCTTGAAGGAACTCGGGCTGGACAAGAATACCATTGTCGTGTTTGCCTCCGACCATGGAGAGACCATGTGTAGCCAGCATACGGAAGACCCGAAGAATTCCCCGTACTCCGAGTCCATGAACGTTCCTTTCCTGGTGCGTTTTCCCGATAAGATTAAGCCTCGCGTGGACGACTTGATGCTTTCCTCGCCGGACATCATGCCTACCTTGTTGGGGCTTGCCGGTCTTGCCGACTCCATTCCGGCCGAGGTGCAGGGGCGCAACTATGCACCGCTTTTCTTCGATGAAAAGGCGGATATTGTACGTCCCACCGGCGCTCTCTACATCCAGAACCTGGACGGTGAGAAGGATGCGGAAGGCATGGTCCGTTCCTACTTCCCTTCGTCGCGCGGCTTTAAATCGGCGCGCTACACGCTGGCGCTCTACATTGACCGCGAAAACCATAAGCTGGTCAAAAGTTTGTTGTTTGACGATGAAAAGGATCCGTATCAGATGAATAACCTTTCTTTGGAAGAAAACCAAGAAGTCGTAAAAGACCTTTGCGCAGAGATGGGCAAAGTGTTGAAAGAGATTGATGATCCTTGGTATAAGGAAGGTATCTTGAAGGATATGATACCTTATTGATTGGAAATGGGTTATAGATAATCCTCCATAAATTGCTTGAACGTTTTTTGCGACCCGCTTCGACTGATAGTGAACTATTTGTCGGAGCGGGTTGTTTGATTCAGAATGGAATAAATTACCAATACGTATTAAGTAAATGATGGAGATGAAGTATAGACTATGGGCTTGTTTGTTGTTTTTGCCGATGGTCCTTTGGGCGTCCGGGCGTCCGAAAGTGGCTGTCGTACTCAGTGGGGGTGGCGCCAAAGGGACGGCGCATATCGGTGCTCTGAAAGTAATTGAAGAAGCGGGTATCCCTATAGATTATGTGGTGGGCACTAGTATGGGGGCCATTGTGGGCGGTTTGTATTCTATCGGATATACCCCGCAGCAATTGGACAGTATGGTGAATGCCCAGAACTGGAAATTCTTGCTCTCGGATGCCCCCAATCCTAAGGATGTGTTGCTGGATGACCGGTTGAAGTCGGAGCGCTATGTACTCTCCATTCCGTTTTCTTTGAAATCTGCCGCTGTTTCGGATGCGGGTATCATAAAAGGGAAGAACCTGGCACGTTTGTTCTCCACGTTGACAGAAGGTTACCAGGATTCTGTGGATTTTAGCCGTCTTCCTATTCCATTTGCCTGCGTGTCGGAAAATCTGGTGAATGGCAGCGAAGTAGTGTTCCATGAGGGAATACTGGCCACTGCCATGCGTTCCAGCATGTCCATTCCCGGTGTGTTTGCTCCGGTAGACCTGGATGGAATGGTGTTGGTGGACGGTGGAATGGTGAATAACTATCCGGTAGATGTGGCGCTTGCCATGGGGGCCGACTACATTATCGGGGTGGATGTGCAGAGTCCGCTGCTTAAGGCTTCCGAGCTGAAATCGGTGAAAGACATCTTCGGGCAAATCATTAATCTGCAAGGAGAGAAGAAATACCGTGAGAATCTGCGTAATACCGACGTGTTGATAAAGGTGGATGTCACCGGCTATTCGGCTGCAAGTTTCACCAAAGAGGCCATCGACACTTTGATGGTGCGGGGAGAGCGTGCTGCCATGGACAGTTGGGACGGACTGCTTGCCCTGAAACGGAAGCTGGGACTTGCAGAAGATTATCAGCCTTGCCGCCCGGGACCTTTCCGCTTGCCCGGCGCGGCTGTTGATAGGGAGATTTCCGTTGATTCCCAAATAGCCGCCCCTGCTGTACGGGAGAACAAGCTGAATGTCGGTTTTCGTTTTGATACGGAAGAACTGGCGGCGTTGCAGGCAAATACGGACTTCTAT
>OHSI01001629.1_pt1 | contig 11082 bp, 8 predicted proteins | sample 1578641 | NCBI WGS metagenome assembly OHSI01 (sample SAMEA3879535, study PRJEB24766) | human gut metagenome | biome: human-associated habitat; feature: feces | place: USA | collected 1985/1987 | reverse complement strand
CGGAAATAGGCATTGCCAATGCACCCCTAAAGCAGTCTAAACGCTTTGAAACGCTGTTCAGCCGTAAAGAGCGTCTGGTTGCGCTTTTTCATAAGGATAGCCCGTATCTGAAAAATGATAAGCCTAATATCCTGCTGGATGATTTGGAGGACATTCCATTATGTCTGTCACGTGGCTGTTCTGAGCTATTTTTTTCTGTGTGCTCGGATTCACACATTTTCCCGCAGGTTATGAGTATTAATACTACTAAGCTTTCGGCCATAGCCTGGGCAGAAAAAAATACCGGTGTGGCGATTGTACCGGCACCGGCTGTAGAATTGTTTCCGGCGAATCTGGTCCGCAAGGAAATCAAGGATGAGCGCTTGTTTCTGGAGATGACGCTGTCCATAGTTAAGGGCAGAGAGCTGTCACAGGTTGCGCAGACCTTTATTAATTATTATATGCAGAATAAATAAAAATACGCCTTAGGCTGTTGATGTCTAGGGCGTTTTTGTTTGCCTTCTTACTTTATTTTTTTCTTCGGTCTGTATTCTGAGATAAACAGGCCGGTCATCGTCAGGATGGTGCCGAGTGCTACCAGCAGCGTGATTTTCTCCTGCAGGATAATTGCTGAGGTAATGACGGTGATAACAGGAACCATATAAATATAAACGCTGGCCTTGACTGCGCCCAGCTCCTTTACTGCCAGATTCCAGGTGACAAAGCAGAGGGCGGAAGCACCCAGTCCCAGAAAGACGATATTGAAAAGATAGGTAGTATTGGCGAAGCGCGCCAGGTTCAGTTCAAAATCCAGAAAACCGAGCGCTGGCACCATAAAGAGAATGCCGTAGAAAAAGGTTCTGCGTGTAGCGAGGATAACAGGATAGCCGTAGCTGCTGATTTTTTTCGTCAGTAGGGCATAAAACGCCCACACGACAGCGGCGGAAATTGCCAGCAAATCACCCAAGGGATTGAGCTGCATGGCTGCGCCGTTGAAGCTGATGCAGGCAATACCGCTCATTACGATAAAAAAGCCGATGATGAATTGTTTGCTTAAGCTGCCGGCAGAATGCATAAAATAATGCGCCAGCAGCGCAGTAAAGAAAGGCGCGGTGCTGCCGATTACGCTAACGTTGGAGGCTTGCGTATAGGTCAGGGCGATGTTTTCCAAAAGGTAGTAGAGGCAGATGCCGCAGAGGCCTGCTGCCATAAAAACAGGCTCCTGCTTTTTATCTGTTTTCAGCATTTTAGGATGGGCCAGCCAAAGGGCGAAAAAGGCCATAATAAAGCGGAAAAAAAGGATTTCCAGCGGCTGAAAGCCGGTAAGTAAAACCTTGGTAGAAATAAAGGTCGTGCCCCAGGTAGCAATTGTAATGAGTGCAGCAAGGTGACCGATGTAGCGAGTGTTTTGCATTTGCTTGGGAATCTCCGTTCTTTTTAGTGCGCAATAAAACGCACTCTATGATTTTAGCAGACTAAAATCCTGCTATGAACAAACTATCCCCTCTGCCGGTATGACAGAAGGGATAGGCTTTAAGTTTTTATTTTGTGTGCTTATCTTCGGCAGCCTGCTTATTGGGGGCTGCTGCTGCGTATTTCGTCAGTGCGACCTTCGTAATGTGGAAGTCGCCTACGGCAGCAGGACCGTCGATACAGCCGTTGGAGCAGGCCATACCTTCGATATAGCTGCAGTCGAGCTTGCCTTCGGCAGCAGCCTTGACGGTGTCGCGGCATTTGTCCAGTCCGGAGCAGTATTGCGCATTATGTACCTCACCACCCATAGCTGCAACCGTATCCTGCACGGCAGCGCTTACGCCGGCCGTCAGCGGGAAGCTCAGGCCAAGCTTGGAGGCATCGCGTTCATAAGCAGTATCACCGCTCATTTCCGCAAATTTGATATCCTTGCCCTCCAGCATGCACATAATCTCTTCAAAGGTCAGCACATAGTTGATGGCTTCTCTGTGCTCGCGTGCTTCCACCTTTTTGGCGATGCAGGGACCGATGAACACAGTAACGGCATAGGGATATTTTTGCTTTATCAGCTCAGCGCAGGTGAGCATGGGAGAAGGTGTATCCGAAATCTTGTCGGCTGCCTCCGGTACCTGTGTTTTAATAAGCTTAACAAAGGCAGGACAGCAGGAGCTGGTCATAAAGCCCTGCTTGGCAGGAACCTTCTCCAGATATTCCTCTGCCTCCTCAACGCTGGTGATATCGGCACCAACGCCAACCTCTACAACTTCAGCGAAGCCTGCTTTTTGCAGTGCCTCGTAAATTTGCGCCATGGTAATCTTTAACCCGTATTGGCCTACGATAGAAGGTGCCACAAGGGCGATAACCTGCTTGCCCTGCTGAATTTCGCGGATAACGCGGATAATATTGCTGCGCTCGTCAATGGCACCGAAGGGGCAGGCATTGCGGCAGGCACCGCAGGAAACACATTTTTCGTGGTCAATGACAGCCTTGCGGTTTTCACCGATGCTGATGGCACCGATGGCGCAGGCACGCACGCAGGGACGATGGATTTCGATAATCGCACCGTAGGGGCACATCTGCTTGCAGCGTCCGCATTCGATGCATTTTGTTTTATCGATAAAGGCGCGGTCCTGAATAATGCTGATAGCCTTTTTCGGGCAGTTATTCATGCATTTATGGGTGATGCAGTGGCGGCACATATCGGTAACGTAATAAGCATCAATAGGGCATTGGTCGCAGGCTGCGGGGAGCACGTCGATAATCGGCAAATCGGTGCGCTCAGGCTCGTTCAGCGTCAGCTTGGCGGCTTCGATGATATTGCTGGAGCACTCCTGCCCCAGCGCCATATCAATACGGTTTTTCAGTACGGCTCTTTCTTTATAAACACAGCAGCGGTAGCGCGGAGTATCCTCGCGTACCTCCTGCAGAATATCGTAGACGTGGTCAGGCAACTCGTTATTCCAGGTGTAGCGGGATAAATGCTCCAGCACCATGCGGCGAAGCTGCGCAACAGCGGTTAATTCCATAAGGGTTCCTCCTTGGCAATTAGTTATATTGCGTTTTGCATTGCATACTCTATACTGTACAATTCTTTACAGAACGCAAAAATCCTGCTGAGGAGCATGCGTAATGGTTTTAATAATGTTAAATTTGGTATTTTTCTAAACAGTTATATAGATGAATCTGTCAAAAAATCTCTGATATTTTTATGGATAATACCATTACGGCTCATATCGAATTCGTCGAGTGAAAGCACATATTTCGGATAATTATCGGTAATTTCATTGTAAACACCGAACTCACGTTGAATAGTTTCTTCTGCAGCCAATAAGTACGTAACTTGAATATAAATTTTTTTTTCCTGTTTTTCACAGATAAAATCAATTTCTTTGGTATCTACCTTGCCGATGCTCACCTTATAACCACGGCGTAAAAGCTCCAGATAAACAATATTTTCCAGAATGAGATTAATATCCTTCATGTTGCCGCCGAAGACTGCTTCGCGGATGCCATGGTCAGCCACATAATATTTTTCGTTGATAGCAAGCAGCTTTTTACCTTGTACATCCTGACGTTTTACCTGATAAAACAGAAAAGCATCGGTGCAGGCTTTAACGTAGTTGATAATGGTTTCTGTTGCCATACTGCGTCCTTCGCTTTTCAAATATTTAGAAAGCACATTGGCAGAAAAAATGGTGCCGATATTTGCAGTTATGTAGGTAAGTATGCGTTCAAGCATGTCAACATCACGGATATTGTTGCGGCGTACAATATCTTTCAGTTCTACTGATGTATATACATCCTGTAAATATTGTTTGCAGGCAGCTTCGTTATATTGCAGAGCTGCCAGATAGGGCATTCCGCCGAAGTGCAGGTATTTCTTAAAGCAGTCTGCTTCACTTGTATTAGGCTGTATAGTATTATATAGCTCAATAAATTCCGAAAATGAAAAAGGATAAATAACAAATTCTACATAGCGTCCTGCTAAATAAGTGGCTAATTCACCGGATAGGAGCTTGGCATTGGAACCAGTGATATAAATATCACAATTAAGCTCTATACGTAAGGAATTAATACATTTTTCCCAATCTTTTACCTCTTGGATTTCATCAAAGAAAAGATAAATTTTTCCTGTTAAAGCTTGGGTTTTGTTTATTATTTCATCATGAAGAGCCTGGGCATTGCAAAGCCTGGCGAAGCTCATATTTTCAAAATTATAGGAAATAAGCTGTTGGGGAGTAACTCCTTGTTGTAACAGCTCTTTTTTTATAAGATCTAACATAACAGATTTACCGCAACGTCGGATACCTGTAAGTACTTTTACTAAATCACTGTTAATGAATGGGCGGATTTTTTGCATGTAAGATTCTCTTTTGATCATGTAAATCACCTCACTATCTATATAATATATCAGTTATATCTTAAATTCAAGACAAAAATCGAATTTCTATCAGATATAACTGAAACTTTTCGTAATTTTAGATTTTTATCAGTTATATCTGATAAAAATCCCGCTGTTGTAGTCAAAAAAAGCATACTTTTTTAGTATACGCAGAAAAAAATTAAAATTTTTTCCTCTTACCCCCTTTACAAATTGAAAACCTAGTATTATAATAAGCGCATAAAGCAACAACGTGGTTGTTGGATCGAAAGGTCCAAACTTCGTGGTTGCTTTTTCTTTTATATCAGCGGTGAGAATTATAATTTATATCTTACCTATGATAAGTGCAACGAAGCACCGTAGCAGCGCAAGGCGCAGCTGACGGTGCTTTCTTATTTACAGAGCCAGAGAGAAGAAAATCTGTAAAGCACAAAAAATGTATTTCAAATGAGGGGCTTACACTTCGTAAACCCAAGGAAATTCTCAGAGAGAAATTAGGGAGGTTTTACAATGAATGATGTACCGAAACTGTTTGGCAGCTTAGTTTTTAACGAAAGCGTTATGAAGGATCGTCTGCCGACTGCAACCTATAAGGCATATAAGGCAGCAGTGCTTGCAGGCACTCCGCTGAATCTGGAAATTGCTAATATCATCGCCAATGCTATGAAGGACTGGGCTCTGGAGCATGGTTGCACTCATTTCACTCACTGGTTCCAACCGATGACCGGTATTACTGCTGAAAAGCATGAAAGCTTCATTTCTCCTACTGCCGAAGGCCGTGTTATTATGGACTTCTCCGGCAAAGAGCTGATTCAGGGCGAGCCTGATGCTTCCAGCTTCCCGTCCGGCGGCCTGCGTGCAACCTTTGAAGCCCGCGGCTATACAGCATGGGACCCGACCTCCTATGCATTTATCAAAGATAACTGCCTGTGCATTCCTACAGCCTTCTGCTCCTATACCGGCGAAGTGCTGGATAAAAAGACTCCGCTTCTGCGTTCCATGAATGCAGCCAGCAAAGCAGCCTGCAAGCTGCTGAAGCTGTTCGGCATTGATACTATCCGCGTCAACAGTACTGTTGGTCCGGAACAGGAATATTTCCTCGTAGATAAAAAAATGTGGGAAAAACGTAAAGACCTTGTTTACACCGGCCGTACCCTTTTCGGTGCGAAATCTCCGCGTGGGCAGGAACTGGACGACCACTACTTCGGCATTATCAAACAAAGAGTTCTTTCCTTCATGAAGGATTTGGACGAGGAACTGTGGAAGCTGGGCGTACTCGCCAAGACCGAGCATAACGAAGTTGCTCCGGCACAGCACGAGCTGGCACCTATCTTCACAACTACCAACGTAGCATCTAACCAGCTGATGATGGAGTTCATGAAACGTGTTGCTCTGCGTCATGGTCTTGTTTGCCTGCTGCATGAAAAACCCTTCGACGGCGTAAACGGCAGCGGTAAGCATAACAACTGGTCCTTATCTACGGAAGAAGGTCTTAACCTGCTGGATCCTGGCAAGGAGCCGTACAAAAACATCCGCTTCCTGACCTTCCTGGCAGCAATCATCAAGGCTGTTGATGAATATCAGGATCTGCTGCGTGTATCTGTTGCCAGCGCCGGCAATGACCATCGTCTGGGCGCTAACGAAGCTCCTCCGGCTATCGTTTCCATGTTCCTTGGCACTGAGCTGACTGCAGTTCTCGAAGCTATTGCAGCAGACAAGGTTTACAACGGCAACCCGGAAAGCTACATTAAAGTAAGTGACGATACTATTCCTGCTCTTGTTAAGGACAACACCGACAGAAACAGAACCTCTCCGTTCGCCTTCACCGGCAATAAATTTGAATTCCGTATGCTGGGCAGCATGTTCTCCATCGCCGGCCCCAACATCGTACTGAATACCATCGTTGCCGAAGAGCTGGATGAATTTGCCGATAAGCTGGCAGATGCTCCTGACCTGGAAGCAGCAGTATATGATTTGGTTAAAGAAACCTATAAAGCTCATAAACGCATTGTCTTCAACGGTAACGGTTATACCGATGCATGGGTTGAGGAAGCTGCCAAACGCGGTCTGCTGAACCTTAAATCTACTCCGGAGGCTTTGCCGTATCTGGGACATGCCAAGAACATCGAGCTGTTCGAAAAGCATAACATCTTTACAAAAGCCGAGGTTGAATCCCGTGTAGAAATCCTGCTGGAGAACTACAGCACCACGATTTCTATCGAAGCAGCAACCATGCTGGATATGTTCCATAAGGACATCCTCCCGGCAGTTACCGCTTATACCGGAGATCTGACTAAAGCAGTACTTGATAAAAAGGCTGCCGGTGTCAGCGCAGGCTTTGAAGGCGCACTTGCCGATAAGCTGAGCAAGTTGGGCGGAGAAATGTATGCATCCTCCCTGAAGCTGGAAGATGGCTTGAAGGAAGCAGCAGAAATCGGCGATAGCGAGAAACAGGCTCTGTACTATCACGATACCGTTCTTGAAGAAATGGGCAAGCTGAGAAGTGCGGTTGATGCTGCCGAAGCTTTGACCGGTGGTAAGTATCTCGACTATCCGACTTATGGTGAGTTGTTGTTTGGTGTAAATGAGTAAGCTGCAGTTGCCTTCTCGACAGCCTTGAGTAAGGTGTGTTAAGATAAAATAATATATATAAACTCATACACAATGGGGTGTATCCGAAAAATCGGGTACGCCCCTTTTTCTTTAGCTAATGCCATGTGAGCGCTGCTCAATGACACGTTAAAAATATTATAATTTGAGGGGTGTTTGCAAATGGACAAATATGTATCTGCCGATACTATATGGGTGCTGATAGGTGCCTTCCTGGTATTTTCTATGCAGCCGGGCTTCGCAATGGTTGAAACAGGCTTTACCAGAGCAAAAAATGCCGGCAACATTGTTATGAAAAACGTCATGGATATGTGCCTCGGTTCCATCGTTTTCTGGGTTCTGGGCTTTGGCCTTATGTTTGGTACCGATATCGGCGGCTTCATCGGCACGCCAGACTTCTTTGTGAAAGGTGATTACGGTGCCAGCTATCCAAGCACTGCGTACTTTATCTTCCAGACGATGTTCTGTGCTACCGCAGCAACCATTGTTTCCGGTGCTATGGCAGAACGTACCAACTTTCTGGTTTATTGCATTTACAGCTATTATTTACCCGATTAGCGGTCACTGGATTTGGGGCGGCGGCTGGCTCGCACAGATGGGCTTCCATGATTTCGCCGGTTCCACTGCCGTTCATATGGTAGGCGGTGTTGCTTCTTTCGTCGGTGCCAAGATGATTGGCGCACGTATCGGTAAATACAATGCCGACGGTACGGTAAACGCTATTCCCGGTCACAGCATTCCGCTTGGTGCCTTGGGTGTTTTCCTTCTCTGGTTCGGTTGGTTTGGCTTCAACGGTGCTTCCACCGTCTGCGCAACCGGTGATGACGCCTTGGTTTCCATGGGTGCTATCTTCATTACCACTAACATGGCTGCAGCAGCTGCTGCTACCGCAACTATGATTTACACTTGGATTCGCTACGGCAAGCCTGATGTTTCCATGACACTGAACGGCGTGCTTGCAGGTCTTGTAGCAATTACCGCCGGCTGCGATATGGTAAGCCCGGCCGGCGCTTTAATCATCGGCCTGATTGCCGGTGTACTGGTAGTTGCTGCAGTTGAATTCTTCGACCAGAAGCTGAAGATTGATGATCCTGTCGGTGCAATTTCTGTTCATGGTGTCTGCGGTGCCTTCGGTACTCTCGCAACCGGTCTCTTCGCTCTTGACGGCGGGCTCTTCTATGGCGGCGGTACTGATTTCCTGGTAAAACAAATCCTCGGCGTTGTAGTTGTAGCAACCTATGTTGCGATTACGATGACGATTATCTTTAAAGTTCTTGATAAGCTCTTCGGTCTGCGTGTTAAGGAATCCGAAGAAATCAAAGGCCTGGATATGGAAGAGCATGGCCTGCTCAGCAGCTATGCCGACTTTATGCAAACTCCGTTGGAGGCACAGACCTCTGTTACTACTACTTATGTTACTCCGGTCAAGGAAACTGCAGCTAAGCCTGCAGGTGCAGTAAAGATGAGCAAGGTTGTTATTATCACCTCGCAAAATCGTTTCGAAGCATTGAAGAATGCTTTGGATAAGCTGGGAATTACCGGCATGACTGTTACCAAGGTTCTGGGCTATGGCATTCAAAAGGGCTCCACGGAAATGTATCGTGGTGCTGAGGTTGCTGCACACCTGCTGCCGAAGGTAAAGGTTGAAATGATTGTTTCCGCAATTCCTGTTGCAGCGGTAGTCAATGTTGCTAAGCAGGTTCTGTATACCGGCAAATACGGCGATGGCAAAATCTTCATCTATGATGTTGAGGATGTTGTTAAGATTCGTACCGGTGAAACAGGCTATGATGCTCTGCAGGATTATCCTATTGAGGAAAAATAATTTGCTTCTCCCTAATCAAACTCCCTAATAAAACAGGAAGGCGCTCGGTGTCTTGCGTAATGCAGGCTAAGAGCGCTTTTCTGTGTGTTGGAGGAGAATGCTTTTATAATCTTATTATGGCGAAAAAACTTGCAAAACTGCATTGTTTAGGCCAAAATAAGATTGAATCGTATTTTAGCCGGATTGGAGTGAATGCTATGAATAAAAACGTTGATTTATATAATGAGATGATAGCTTTTTTTGACGGAGATGCACGCCGCTGCCAGCATTTTATCAAGGTTGCCAGCCTGGCCAAGCAGCTGGCTGAGAGCGAGGGTGCAGATGCAGAGCTGACAGAGCTTGTGGAGGCGGCAGGTCTTGTGCATGACTGCGGTATTAAGCCGGGTGAAGCCAAGTACGGCGCCGGTCATTGCACCGGTAAAATTCAGGAGCAGGAGGGACCTGCTGTGGCACGCGAACTTTTGCAAAAGGTTGGGTATGCCCCTGAAAAAATTGAACGCATCTGCTATCTTGTCGGCCATCACCATACGTATAATATGATTGACGGTCTTGATTATCAGTTGCTTGTGGAAGCTGATTTTATAGTAAATTTTTATGAGGACGGTACGCCGAAGGAGAATATTGCCAAGGCTGTGGAGCGGATTTTTAAAACAGAGAGCGGAATAAAGCTGGCAAAGACTATGTTCGGTCTTTGATATACAATGCTGTGGCTTTTCGGTCACAGCATTTTTCTTGCTATTTTGTTCTATGCTTGCTAAAATAAACAGGATTAGGTTATTTTTTGGAGGCATAGAATATGAAGGAAATTTATGATTTAGCAGAACAATATCATAACGATGGCAATAACTGCGTGGAATCCGTAGTTAAGGCGTGCAATGACGGCTTAAAGCTGGGCCTGCCGGATGTAGCAATCCGCATGGTGTCCGGCATGGGCGGCGGTATCGGCCGCAGCGGCTGCGTGTGCGGTGCGCTGAGCGGTTCCTGCCTGGTTATCAGCTCTATCGTGGGCAGATTGGACCCGTCTGAAAAACATCAGACAGAAGTCTATAAATATACACATGAGTTTCATGAGCGCTTTACCAAGCATTTCGGCACTTCCTGCTGCAGAGCGCTGAACCGTCTGAGCTTCGGCACACCGGAATACAGAACTAAATGTATTAAGATTACTGCCGAAGCGGCAGACATGGTATCCGATTATCTGCAGGAAAAGGGACTGGTAAAATAAGCATTGGCTGCGAAGCTGAAAGAAGGACTGATGGAGGTCAGGCTGATGGAAAAAACTGAGTTGAAGAACATTGTAATTTTAGCAACCGGCGGCACTATTGCCGGCAAGGCTTCCTCCGGCACCCAGATGACAGGCTATACTGCCGGTGCCTACAGCGTTGCCGATTTGCTGGCAGGTGTGCCTGAACTGGGCGAGCTGGCGCACATCAGCGGCGAGCAACTGTGCAATATCGACAGCAGCAGTATTACCGATGCGTTGCTGCTGCGTCTGGCGCAGCGCTGCAATGAGCTGCTGGCGCAGGATGATGTCGACGGCGTTGTTATTACCCATGGTACCGATACTATGGAAGAAACGGCCTTCTTCCTGAACCTGACGGTAAAGAGTGCTAAGCCGGTGGTACTCGTGGGCGCAATGCGTCCTGCCACCGCAGTCAGTGCCGACGGACCTTTGAATATTATCAACGCTGTTAAGGTGGCTGTGGATGCTGCAAGCGCCGGGCAGGGCGTGCTGGTGATGATGAACGATGAAATCTACAGCGGGCGTGACGTGACCAAGACAAACACGGCGAATGTGGCAACATTCAAGGCAACGAACGGTGGTCCTTTAGGCTTTATCGTTGGCGGTGAGGTACATTACTATTATCGCAGCGTGCGTCCGCACACACTGCAGAGCGAATTTGACGTAACTGGTGTTACTGCTTTGCCGCGCGTGGATATCATCTACACGCATATCGGTGAGGACCGCGTATTTGTGGATGCGGCACTGGCAGCAGGCGCGCGTGGTCTTATCTACGCCGGCAGCGGTATGGGCAGCATTCATGAGGCTGTGGAAGCGGCGCTGGCGGAGGCTGTCGGCCGCGGCGTTGTGATTGTGCGTTCCAGCCGCACCGGCAGCGGTATTGTTGCCGCAGGCCTGGAGCGTTGGCAGGAGCAGGGCTTCCTGTATGCGGATAACCTTAATCCGCAAAAAGCACGCCTTTTGCTGCAGTTGGCACTTTTGCGGATGCACGAGCGCAGCGAGGTGCAGGAGATTTTTAATCGTTATTAAAGCATAAAAAGCAAAAAAGCTATCAGCGGGCAAAGCCCGGTG
>OHSI01001623.1_pt1 | contig 11102 bp, 8 predicted proteins | sample 1578641 | NCBI WGS metagenome assembly OHSI01 (sample SAMEA3879535, study PRJEB24766) | human gut metagenome | biome: human-associated habitat; feature: feces | place: USA | collected 1985/1987 | reverse complement strand
ACGACGTGAAGGGCGAGTCCGCGGCGGTGTCTGGCGGCCAGGCCGTGACCGACGTCACACCGAACTGCGCGGCCACGGCCAAGCAGTAACCGAAAACAAACGACTGGGATCCGCCCATACTCTGGTGGATCCCAGTCGCCCTCATGGCGGGAACAAGACATCCTCACAAAATCTCAGATAAGGAGCTGTATGACTATCTCTCCAAGAAAATATCCGCACTCCTTAACTCAAACATGCTATGAAAATTGAAAAAGCAGCATGCAATAAATTCCATGCCAAATACTAGTTGAGAGTTTTTACATCAGTGCATCATTAAGGAACCGTTCAGAATCTGCACGAAGATTATTAAGTCGAGCCATATTCAGTACAGAGGCAAATGGTTCAACATTACTTCCGCCCTCGAAATCAGGAGGCAAAAGATGCTTTTCAGGTAAACCCAGTTTGACAAGTAACGTTCTCATGCGAGAACTACTCTTTTCCGTACCAAACGTAAGAAATGGCTTGCCATAGAGAATGGAGAACACCGTTGCATGGAAAGAGTTCGAAATCACACAGTTTGCCTTATCAATCAATGTAAGAAAATCAGCTGGGCCAATTCCCCATACATTGATCGCGTGCGATTGATACCGAATCGGCTTCTGAGAGTAATAAACGATAGTTAGTCCACGTTTTGCCGCCAATTTATCAATATAATGCACCATATCTTTATTCGGCCATAACGTATATGCAAATATATATTTGCCTGCTTCCAGCTTCTTTGGAAGTCGCGGAGCCTGTATATGTCGATAATCCTCTAAATTCAACAAAAGCGTCGGATCAAGCGTTTCAACAATATGCTTATTAGTTAGTTGCTGAAACTGCCCTGCTACAGAAAGCTCACGCACAGAAAGTGCATCAAAACGATTCAACCACTCGGAGACATGCTTCTTATCTTCTAGAGTGAAGTTCTTTTCTTCAAACTTGGCATGCGACAAGCTAGGCGCATACGCAATTTTCTCTGTTCCATCAGAAGCGAAAGAAAGAAAGAACGGAGGAACAGGCCCTAAGGTGCAATCCAAATTCCAAATCTGATCGCTACCACAAATCAGTGCATCATAATCCTTCAAATCCTCAGCTAGAGAACGCTCTGCATCAGCCCCCTCATAAGTCCGGCTCGTCAGGCCAAAACATTTATGCCAGAAAGATTGAAAACTGCTGCGCCTGCGTAAATTACCTGGAAGAAAGAGCAAATCTGCAATAAATGATTTAACCCCTATTCCACGAAAAATCTTATACCCATTGAAATCTGCGCTCCGATAATCGATAACATGTACATCATGGCCTAAATTCGTGAGATATTTTCTGAGTGCATAAGTCTGCAGTGCAGAACCAAAATTATATGCACAATGGAAGGTAATGGTTCCTATCCTCATTATTCATCTCCTTAAATCCCTATTTCCCGACATGTTTACCATTTTTATGCAGTGACTTTCCGCTGATTGCAGTTGCCAAAGATTTTACGAATGGATAGGCATCCAACGCAGATACTATGCATACAAGAAGGAAGAGCACACCAGAGATCAACAAGTACCTGGATGGATGCCATGCCATTATGCATGCTTGAACAGCTACAATCAGGATATTGATCAGCATAAGAGGCCAGTTCACCGCTATCCTGACAATCGGATGAGCCATAGCCACACGTATGACATACATAACTAGGTTGCTGCCGACCATAGCCCACGCAGCTCCTTGCAGTCCCATGATACGGACGAGCAGCCAGGTCAGAACAACAACGACGATCGCAGCAGCAGCAGTCGATGTCATTAGATGTTTGGTTTTCATACTTGCAGTAAAGACCGTTCCATAGAATCCTGCGAACACATTAAACAGAAATGCAAGAATCAAGACAGGAATAATAGGCCACGAATCATAGAATTTCTTCTGCAAAAGCAATGAGGCGAGCCACGGCGTCAACAACATAAGTCCTGATGCCGCGAGGAAACAGAATGTACGAAACACCGCAAACACATTGCTATAGAACTTGCCGGTATCAGTCTTCTTGAACTCTTGGAATGCAGACAAGCTCCAAGCCTGCCAAAACGTGGAAGAGACCATATTCATTACGTTCGGTATCTTGCTGGCCGCAGCAAATAAGCCGGAAGCACCGATACCGAGCATACTGGTAATGAAGAACCTGTTCACACTTGTGCCAACCCACCAGAAGATAGCATTGGGCATCAGCGGCACTGAATACAGCAGCATCTTCCTAAGAAAATGACGGTCGCGTTCCTTTTTGGGAATACGTACGTATTCCCATGAGCCACCAAATATAAGATATAAAACAATTGCAACAAGCCCGCCGAAAATCAACGAAACAAAATATCCCTCGACCTTCCAATTAAGCAGACCGATGAGCAAACCTGCCGATAGAGCCGAAACAAGCGACGAAGCTATAGATGCCCAGGTGATGAGTTTAATCTGGTTCAAACCTCTTGCCACATTTGCCAAGTACGCATTGAAAGCGGATGAAGCAAAATAGGCAAGATAGAACCATTTGTAATTCCCGAGTCCGCCGAATATGGGCAATCCCAGTAGCGGAAGCAGAAGGAGCATAATCAGGCAACCAAACAAAGTCACCCAAAACCCGACAGATATATATCGTTCCTTATCATCAGGATCATCGATGATATATCTAGTGGTGGCATCGCCGATGGACAGGGTAACGACAGGCGTGACCAAACCCGCCACCGTAAGAGACATGTCGGTCACGCCGTACTGCGCCGCAGTCAAGAAATACGTATATAGCGGTACCAGCAGAAATGTAATCAATTTCGTTGATACCGTATTTAATGTGAATAAGCCGATATTCACCAGTAGATTCTTGTATTTACCCAAGAAGCTTTTCCTTCCTCAAGATGCTTAATGTCTGAGGCTTTTCAGTGAATCAATGACCGATTTCGGCAGAACCTTTTTTATCGTTTTCTTAAGCTGCGTCTTCGAATCAGTTCTGCTATCGATAGAATCAATAAGGTCTCGTGCGGTCCTCTCATCTTCTTCGTGAGTAAAGCACTCAAACAGAATCGGGGCTTCCGAATCCTTTGAAGTAAAAATATCCTTAGCCGCATTGAATTCTTCTTTTGAAGATGCGCTAAGATATTTAAACCCAAGTGATTCAGCCCAAGCGCGAGCTGGCGATTGGTTCCCCGTAACGCTCTTTGCTGCAGCATTGTGGCCTTCTGCAGCAATAAATATATTAGCGGACGGCCCAATTTGGCTACCAACATGATTAGAGAGTTTAAATGTCATGCCGAGACCGTTATTGATTAAAAGAATACGCAAATTTGGACCGATTTCCCTGCATCCCAAAGAATTCATGTCATAGAAGAAGGCCAAATCACCCGTGATGCAGAAGCACAATTCATGTGAGGAAAGGCTTGCTCCAATTAATGTTGAAGTGCATCCATCAATGCCAAATCCACCCACATTCGCACTTGAGCGAACATCTTTCGAAAGAGGGAAATAATCCCAACTTGACAAGGAACTCAGTATGGCCGAATGAACAATTGAACCAGCAGGAATCATAGAATGCAATTGCTGAGCCATCCAGATATTCGAGAATGGGAATTCTGGCATACGTTTTCTTAACTGAATGTCATAGTTCTCCCACTTGGTACGGTAACCCGACTCCACGTGCTTGTTGCTCGCATAGTGGGAAAAGAAAAACTCGTTTGAACATTGGAATACATTTTCAAGTCGAGCAAAATGTTGGCGAAACTCTCCATCCAGAGATACCCTCCAAACTGGGCAATTCAGGCCCGTCAAAAATCCCATGGTGTTATAGTCGCCCGTCATCTCTCCGACGTGTATAACCAAATCTGGCTCAAAAGCGGAACGTATAGGGTTATTCTGCAATTGGATACAGGCGAGCGCTGATCCGAATGCGAACTTGCCGTGATAACCACTAGAGATGTCAGAAAACACCACCGCATCATGCGTCTCGACAAAATGCTCTAGCATCTCGGATTCAGTAGCACTAAAAGTTCGATGCGCCCCCAAGAGAACTGCGATTTTAGCGTTATCCGGTAATTCCGGCCACTCTGAAATTTTTTCAGGAAGAAGTGGGATGACACAAATAATGGGATCTCCATTATGCATTTGAACATGATAATGATTGTATTCTAATATATCTTTGATAATTCCGTAGTCATAATATTCATATATGCAAGTTAAACGATTTATTCTATTTACCTTAGGGAGAGAAGTTGCACTGAACGTATAATTGCCGTCAGTGATAAGTTGGACTGCCACTGGGCCGCCACCATCACGTGTGAGCTCAGAAAGTGCAATGTTGATTCGCAGCTCCTCATCTTTAGCCATTCTCTCATTTTCAATCATCTCCAGAGAAGTATGATAACGAGCAATGTCATTGGGAATAACCGAACGATCAAGAATCTGAGTGGACAGATTACCTATGTCCTCAGTGAAATGCATAGAAGTAAGAGCCAGAACGGGGAGTTTACGATAGAATGCTTCCGTTAAGCCTGGCATATAATCCCGCGAAGCCGTAGCACCTGTGCAAGAGAGCACCACTGGTTTACCTGATTCAGCAGCCAAACCACATGCCATATATGCTGCAGATCTCTCATCAATAGCAGAATAAACCTTGAAAAAGGAGTCGTTCTGCACGCTATATACAAATGGAACATTTGTTGTACCCGGAGACGCAATTATATTCCGAATACCATATTCTTTTAATAATGCAATAACCAATTGCGCATTACGCGCATCTGTATATTTCGACATAATATTCTCCATTATATTTTATGCAGGATTTTTTTAACAGTTTTTTTCAACAGATTATTGAGTCTATAAAAAAGACCTAGAAAATTAAGTTTCAACATGAATGCTCTGACCTTATTCAACGGCTCCATTCGATGGAAAGAGAGAAATTTCAATTCCTCTCTAATCTCCGCACATATCCAGTCAGCTCCATGCGCATCATTAAGCGCCAGTAAATGTTTGTAGTGATAGAACAAATGTCGCATCATGTTGTTCCGAGCCACGACAACATAATCTTCTCGTTTTTGTGCAACAGCCCAATCAATCATCTCGTGGAACGCAAGAAGTTCATCTTCGTAATACTTTATAGCCTTAGAGTTGTCTGATGTTAACTCCCCAAGTATTGAGTTGCTACGAACACGATACTTATACAAGCAATCTGGTAAAACATAGCACTTTTTTGCCTTATCTACAAGCTTGTATGTCGTTGCAACATCTTCGGCTTTGCGTCCTTCAGGAAAAGCTATATCAGAATATAGATCTTTCTTACATAAAAACTGCCAAGAATGACTTGGGATTTTATCACTTAAAATTGCCGGCAACAGTTTCTCAGCATTTGTTAGTCTATCCGGAAAATTCTTTCCTCGCAACAATCCATTTTCATCAATTAATCGGTATCCAAAATGAACCAAAGAAACCGAACCATTACTTAGTAAAGTCATACATTTGGAAATCAGATTTTCATCAATGCAATCATCAGGATCAACGAAAAGAATAAAATCGCCATGTGCATAATACAGGCCAGCATTCCTTGCTGCTGAAAGTCCACCATTCTTTTGATGGATTACATGGACACGTTCGTCTTTAGAAAGCCAATCATCTGCTCTTTTCGGAGTATCATCAGTCGACCCATCATCCACAATGATAATCTCAGTATTTATATATGTTTGGGAAGTAATACTCTCCAAACAAGCATCCAAATAGTCTGACACATTATACGCAGGCAGAATGATACTGACTAACCAAGATTTTCTTTGACTCATCTATTCAACTCTCAAAAACATAGACAAACAAAATTATAAACAAAAGAATTCATAAACATCGATACTCTTTTTTTTATATAATATCATTTAAATAACAGAACTAGACGTACATAAATCTTGTTGACCTATTTGGAATTTTCTATTTTGCTTATATAAATAATACATTCCTATCATACTGTAATTAAAAGAAAACCACAAAGAATATCCTTCAGTATATGAGGCAATCGCATATATCATCATTCCTAAGAAAATGTAACTATCTTTGCACTTGGATGACTTAAGAAGCGTCATAAAATATAAGTAAAAGAAAATTAAGCTGGGTATCCAACCAGCCTGAAGCAGTAGGAAACAAAAAGCATTATCTATAACCAATTTTTTATAATTGGCCCCTAAGTAAACATATGAAACATCCACATTGTCAAAATTAAATCCAAAAGGATGTATGCCATATAGTTCATAATAGTGGTGAGAAAATTCAAGACGTCCGCTTAAAGCGTCATTAATACATTTAAAGAAAAGTGAATTAGGATCAAAGAAAATCATACAGATAATCGAAAAAAATACCAAAAAGAGAAAAATAAATGCTATTAATTTAATAACATGCATTCTCAAGATTTTTTGAGAATTATTACACACATACATAAAGATAACAAAAATAATTAAAGTAAGAGCTGAAGTTCGAGATTTTGCGATAGACCAACAAATATAAAAACCTATGGCATATATGATAAGGTCTTTTTTTAGCATTCGTCCCATATTCATAATGGCATAAGAACAGCATAGAGCAAAAGCAACAGCAGCCAAAGTGTTCGGATGAGTGAAACCGAGAGATTCTTTGATCTGCCCTTTTGCATCTGGATTTTTAATATCTTGAATAAAACCAATTTTGGATGCAACTGCTGTGCCGATAAAAATAAAGAGATATTCAAAAAAAGCGATTTTCGACAAGCGAGAAATTTTTATTCCATTACTAGAAAAAATAAACAAAAAACTAATCATCAAATCCCAATAGCCTGATTGGATAACCGAAATTAGACATACAACTCCCAAAGCAACAATCAAAAAGAATTCATCGTAAGGATATCGTCGGAGAAAAAGAATAAAGATTAATAACAATGCAGCGACAATCCTTGCAACTTGGTATATGAAATCAAGATGCAAATAAGAAAGATTAACAAAATTAGTTAACTGCAGCACTGACGAAAAACTATATATAAAAAAAGCAACATAAAAAATATTACTACTTGATGAAGATGCAATACTTTTATATAAATGATTTCGAATTAGTATATCCATAATTGTTCTTACTTCTTTAATAACTTTTTCAAAGATGCAATCAAGTCATACATATTAAGCATAACTAAAACATATTTAAGCAAATACTTCTTGCTTAAACCATTTAATAAATTTGTTTTTTTTGTATTTCGTATCTCATTCACAATATGTTTTTTTATAGATTTCGCATCTTTTTGCTTTTTCGATAAAGGTAATATCGAATAAGCATCAATCAACATTCGTATACGGAGTATGTGATAACCTTCATCATCCAAATCAGTATATTTCATATGTAATGCATCCAACTGACGAACAACTTCAAGATCGCTGAGCGAATTTTTCAGAGAATGACATTGTGTGACTGTTTGCTCACTTTTCCTGTATCGATACAAAGACTCATTCAGGCAGCAAAATTTTTGAGGCACAGTAGCAATTTGATTAACAAAAAGAATATCTTCGCCATAGGGAATTTTTGAATCAAATTGTAATCTATGACTCTTCAAAAAATCTTTCCTGAAACAAAATGTCCAAACATGATTTCCAATAATTCCCTCATGAATTAATTGAAAGATTTTTTTTCTACTAGTAATTACTGCAGATGGAAATTTTTTATGTTCGGGAACTGGACGATAAATTCCTTCTTTGTCGAACGCTTCAAAAGAAAAATATAAAACATCCGCGCACAATGACTTAACCTTCTGTACAACATGCTCTATAGCATATGCAACAAGCAAATCATCAGCATCAACAAATTGGATGTACTCTCCCACAGCAACATTTATCCCAGTGTTACGAGCAGCAGAGACACCTTCATTTTCTTTATGAATTACTACTATTCTCTCATCTTTTTTCCTGTACTCATCGCATATAACAGCTGTGTTATCAGTTGACCCATCATCTACTACAATGATTTGCAAATTGCTATACGTTTGTTTTAAAAGACTGTCCAAGCATTCAGCCAAATGAAGTTGCGCATTGTAAGCCGGTACGATAATCGAAACTAACATATCAAGCTGGCTCATTTTAATTTTCCTGCCTATAGACATTCTCTAAGCGCTTACTCTCTCGGCATATATCATAATGTGCTTCCCTGATTTGTGAGATTACACATTTTCCCCTCTTCCTATCTATAAAGCGAAGAATGGATTTAGCCCATATTTCAGGATCGATATCCACCGAAAGAAAAGAAATACTATCTGTTATTGCGCAAGAATGATCAACATTGGAAGACATAAGAATAGGTAAATCAGATGCTTGCGCTTCAATAGAGACTACTGGAAGACCTTCGTATCTTGAAGGTAAGACAAAAGCATCCATCGCCTGATAATAATCCCATGTGTTTTGAACACTACCAGCGAAAATGACCTTATCTCTCAATCCGAGCCCATCCACATACTCGTGTATATTCTTTTCAAGTTCTCCCGTTCCAACAAGCAGAAGCTTAGAATCCGGATGAAAGCGCAAAAACTCATGAAAAACATCCACTAAATATTTATGGTTTTTTTGTTCCATAAAACGACCAATATGGCCAACAACGAATTCTGCCTTACGGATCGCCAACTTGCTGCGCATTACTTCGCGTTTATGCTCATCAAATTTAAACTTATCTAAATCGATAGCATTAGGAAGCAGGATGACCTTGCCATTATGCATGGCACGCCTACCAAAAAGAAAAACTCCAGCATCATATCCGCATGTAATCCATACATTAGAAGTTAGTTGATTAATTTTTTTTAAGAAAAACCATAGTAGACGCTTAATGGGATTATCAGAAATAAAAGCATTATGGGAATGCGAAATTAATTGTCTGGTACCCGTTAACCATGCCAATATGAGAACATAAAAATTAGTTAATGTCATGTGTGAATGTACTACATCAAAATGTTCTTGACGGAGCAACTGAAACACTTCAATAATATTCTTACTGATACTTTTGCGTTTATGTGTAACAATATCTACGTTATAGCCAGCTTTTTTAAACTGTTCAACACACCGTGCATCATTAATATCTTGAGTGACAATATGAATATCAAAATCTTCTGGGTGAGAAAAATGACTAAGATAGTTCAGAAGCATTGATTCCACCCCGCCCGACTCAAGGCGAGAAACGAACTCAGCGACTTTAATCTTTCTTTCCGCCATTACAAAAACTCCCAAACTAATGCTTCTTTATTCCCTTGAATAAATCTTTATATTTTACTAGTAGATTTACAGCCTGTTTTTCAATATCATATTCTTCAATATCACCATTAACGTGGCCAGAACGATCCGGAAAAGTCAAATTCGATAAAACCTCAGACCAAGGCTTAGCATCAGCAATCTGCAAGAAATGCGACTTGGTAGTCACGTCCGCTTCCATGGGAACAGCGTCACTTAACAAACAGGGCAAGCCTGCAACCTGAGCCTCAACAGCTACTATTCCCAGCCCCTCATAAAGACTGGGAAGACAGAACACATCGAATGCCTGATACAGGCGGTTCACGTCGGAGCGTTGACCGAGGAACAAAACATGATCAGCAATACCGAGTTCTATGGCATGCTGTTGGACGGCTGACTTATCCGGACCATCACCGACAAAAGCGAGCATGGTATCAGGTCGCTTGGGGAGTAAATCCGCAAGCACATCAACCAAGAACGTCTGATTCTTCTGCGGCATGAAACGACCAACATGACCAATTAGGAACGTATCATCCGCAATACTAAGTTCTTGACGAGTCTTTTGGCGAACACCAGCATTAAAGCGGAATTTATCTAATTCAATAGCATTGGGAATCACTGTAAAATCCGCATTCTTACCGAACAGCCATTCTCCTGCATAGTGACTGCACGCAAAACGAACCGTCGGATACACATTGGCGAACGGTCGCAACGCAAGCTTCATTGCATTCTTCGCAAACTCGCCTTTGCCCATAGTTGAATGAGAATGTGCGATACGGACAGGCACTCCAGCTTTCTTCGCCGCCGATAGTGGGAACACACTCAATGTGTTGATGTTACTGTGTACAATCGACCACTGCTGTTCACGCATCAGACGGATTAACTCATGACGGTAACGAATCGGATGCTGATACGGCGGTATGCGGAACACATGACCTCCTAAAGAGGTGATTTCCTTTTCTGGAACGCGCGTGGAATCCTCATCGACAAGGAAATCGAACTGCACTTTAGTGCGGTCGATATGTCGGTAGTAGTTCATCACTACGGATTCAACACCGCCGCCAACCATCTTACCGACAATTTGCGCCACGCGAATCGGTTCCTGACCTGTTGCATTCACTGCATGTAGGTCACTACTGGTGCATAAGCACTTTCTATTAGTATCGCTCGTCATTCCCCCCTCTTTTACTCGCATGGAACTTTTTAAGTATCCCATTCCCTATAGACGGGGGGAATCTGTGTTAACGGCATCACTTCACGCGAACACCTTTATTCGATCACATACACCATGCACTCGTCCAACGTCTCGATGAACCCGTCCATCGAGACGCCCGCGAAGCTTCGTTTGTGAAAGAACTCCTGCTTCAGCCGGCCGAAGAATCCCTCCGCCTCCGCGTCATCCGGACCGCATCCTTTCCCCGCCCGTCAAACGCGTCAGGCCGTTGTCCCCGCAGATGCAGATCCACTCAGGCCACCTTATTAAGGGTAGCCACGGTCGGAATGGATGATCGGATTCTCTCCATCCTTGAGCGTGGAACATACGTCCAACAGCATGCTTTGGACAACTTGGCGTTCGGACTCGTGTCAATCGTCCCCGCGGTCGGCACGCTGTCGCAGCAGTCGACCACCAGTGACAGGTGTTTATGGTCGAATAAACGTCACCGCCTCGATTTTTCGTAGAATGATTGAATTAAAGGTTGTGAATATTCTCTTGGAAATAGCCGTGCTCTCTCTTATTCGAGGTTTTGTGGGGATATCCTGTCTCTATCATGAAGACAACCGAGGGTTCGGTCCCACCGGAACATGGGAGCGAACCCTCGGCTGTTTGTTTTGGGTTATTGTTTGGTGGTTACCACGCAGTTCGGG
>OHSI01001621.1_pt1 | contig 11129 bp, 5 predicted proteins | sample 1578641 | NCBI WGS metagenome assembly OHSI01 (sample SAMEA3879535, study PRJEB24766) | human gut metagenome | biome: human-associated habitat; feature: feces | place: USA | collected 1985/1987 | reverse complement strand
ATCATTTTTTTCGGCAGCCTTGAAAGAGGAATAGATATATGGAAAGTCTGTACAACTAATTGGGATCTTTGAGCCCATAGTGGAATAAAATTCAGCAAGAAGCGGAGAAACACGTTCAGAACGCCCAAGGTATTCCCTAGTCATATCTTGTAAAACAGAATTCTGTGATATTAGGCCATAGGCAATACTGTAGTCATGAAATGCTGGTCCGGAAAAATCGTATTTTGAAGGAGAAACTTCTTTAATGAATGGGTGCGATGGCAAGAAAGTTGAGATAGAGTTTTTATAACTTTCTTTGAGAGAATCTGGGATACTTGGACTTTCCACATCTTCTACAAAATCGCCAAACCAAATGTAGCTAAGAATATTAAAAATCTGCTCATCACAACTATAAATGCTATTCCAATCATGAAATTTGGGAGAGCAAATTTTCCAGAGGGGTTTTAATTGATCGACGACTTTTCCTTGCTCACGTAAAAGCAGATTTTTCATTATTCCTTCGAACAATTTATCTGAACCGTTACCCTTTTTTAGACTTTGAACGAGTTTTAATGTGTTGGACTCGTGTGTAAGAACGGCAGTGAGTGCTTCAAGGACAGGAGGATAGCCTAAAAAATCTCTTGCAGCATCCCCTAAATACGAGGTGATATTTTCGAATTCGCTATTAATGGCATCGATAACAGTCGGAGTGACATTGATGCCTTTTTGCTTAAGCGATAATTGAATAAATTTCTTTCCGTTTGTTTCATCAATGATGCCAATCTCGTAATGAACTAATGGAATAGAGTGGTCAGTGAGATATGTTTGTAGAAAAAGAGCATTTTCTGAACGGGAAAGTAAAATAATAGAGGGTACCTGTATGCCATCTGAAAATTCAATAATATCGTCAAGAAATAAAGCGATATCAGAACGACCTCGACGAATTTCAGCTTCGTCAAAAGCATCAATGATTAAAGCGGTTTCACCAACGCATAGCTTGGAGTGAAAGGAATCCACATTTTTACGACCAATTCGTTTGTCGAGACGGCCATAGAAAGTACTATCGCCAACAGGAGTTAATGCCAAATTCCAATAAGGACATTTAAAGGTGTGGGCTAAATAATGAGCTAAAGCACTTTTGCCTGTCGCTCCAGCAGCGGAAAAAATCATAATACGGGGAGACGGCGTTTGATATAAAGTCTTTAAGCATGGAGAAACATAGAAAACATCATCGGTGATATTTTTGATTGCTTCTTGGTCGACTGGGTTTTTTGAAGAATTAAGAAGCGGAATATAATCTTTTCCGCGAACGGTGCGAACAATATCTTCAATGGTCATTTTTTTGTTCCATCCTATCAAGTTGTACGATGTCATTATAAAGTCGGCTATGAAATTTTCTTTAACCTTTATTCCAATGTCTCGGATGATTTTGCGGATTAGCGAATCAGTAATAATAGGGAGTGTATAAGTGTCACTATAACCATTCCAAACTGCTCCAGAATCGAGTAAAGCGTTGAAATCATCAATTAAAATATCATTTTTTCGGATACAACTCGAAGGATAATTATCAGAAATCAAAGCCATGTTATTATCGAAATTTGGAGCAAGGCGAAGGATTTCACCAGTGTCAGGATCGGTTAATAAGCCGAAATTATAGCAATGCCTATCTGGATTGTATAAAAGAGTATCTAGGAAAAGTATTGAAACATAGTCACTTGCGATAGAAGAATCAAGCTGTTTGAGTTTGGAATATGTTTTTATATAATCGGTAACATCTGTTCCGGTAATGGCAACTATTGGTTCAAAATTGTATTTTGTTCCCTCTGTAAAATCTTTGCTACAGATATAGCGAATGCCTTGTTTAATATATCGGGAACCAGCTCGATATTCAGCCATGTTAAAACCCAGTTCTTGACCGAGCTTATATGCGAATAGTTCTGAAAAAAGCTGATTGGAAGTGGCCTGTTTATATAACCACCAACTACCATCTCTAACGCGCCAGCATTTTTCAAAACTGCCGCTATTTGTGAGTTCTTGAGTCTTTTTATTAGAAGAGGTAGCAGCTTTTTGAAAATTATCATATCCACCTATAAGTGCCAAACTGGAATACTCAGCTTTTTTGAATTGTACATCATACCATTTTAATGGAGAATCGGCATCTTTTACCCAATATGTATCCGTGATAGTTGCAGCATTAACTTCTAATGCAAGGTCGGAATCCTCTAGAGTTTCGAGCCGTAAAGCTCGCCTTAACAGACGCGAATTAGGACGATGTGTGTCAATACACCGATTTTCTAGCCAGCCTAAAAAATTTTCACTGTTCTGCAAGTATAACGGAGCCAAGGGCTTGTTGACCCATGTAAAATGGTTAAGGGAATCAATTCTTGCAACTAAAACATCTTTGTTGTAAAGTAATTTGTCCATTGAAGTCACCGCCTCAACTCTTTTTTACCAGTTACATATTCAAAAATCAAGCTCTTTTTGTAATTTTCCAACTCTTTTACCAGTTGCTCCTTCTTTGCAATCAACCCGTCAATCTCGGCACACTTGGCGTCAAGGTAGTTGGCGATTTCTTTTTGCTCAGCAGAGATGGGAAGAGTTATATAGTAATTACCAACGCTTTCGGCGGAAAGATTGGCGGCACAAGTGCCATTCATAAAGATGGTAGTTTGTGTAGAAGCGATATTGGACAATAGAAAATAAAGAAGATATTCCGGGTAAATATCTTTTGGACGAATAGTAGCTAAAGAGGAAGCAACTGTCCCACAGGACAAAGTTCGATTGATTGCGCACTTTCCAACACTGCCACGCAAACAGAATATGATATCATCGATTTGAATTTTAGCACCTGATAAACTTTTGTACTTGTCATCAGTGATATATTTGGTTTCAGAAAGGTCAACTTCATCACTGTCAATATTTCGTGAGGTGAGAAAAGCAACACCAGAATCAACAAAATCGGTTGGTTGCGGATATCGTGAGGTTCTGTCACCATTGAAGAACGATGCAATCATTTTTATTTTGGTTCGTCCCCATTCTTTCGGAATTTTCCCAATCCACTCAACCCCGCTATCCTTCATCTCCCGCTCCCCACGCACGCCTTTGGTAGCAGCCTGCGTAATAACCGCCTGCTTGAGTTTTTTGTATTCCTCGATGCTGGAGCGGGTTTTGAAAAGTATTTTATCAATACTTGAGCATTCTAAATCTAGAAAATCAGCTCTTGATTTTTGCTCATCAAGAGGAAGAGTGAAAAGCCGGACTTGTGCAAAGTTAGAATAACGCATTGCCTGACCATCACGAACCATATTTGTGGTTCGTTGTAGGGCGTCAATATAAACTGAGGACTTCAAAAGCCATCTATAAAAGCGTGGGTAAACCAATTCAAGATTCGGAACAAGCATAACGTATGCGGAGCTAATAGCACCGGATTTTGTGCTGTATTCCAATCCGCCTTGAAAACTACGCATACTGATTACAAAATCACCAGCTTCGACGTGTTTGAGAATATCAAAATCTTTTTCAACAGTAACAACTTTAGAGCCAGTCAGCTCCATATAGTCATCCTGATAAAGAATGCCATATTGTTGGCTAGAGGTAAGCTGGCGCTCGCCTTTCTGTGCCTTGTCTTTACGCTGAGTGAAGAGAGCTTTTGGGTTTATGGTTCTCCACCCCTCCGGAATCTCCCCAATCCATTCAATGCCGCTGTCTTTCATTTTCCGTGCCATGGTCAGCCCTCCTTATGGAACAGCTCTGCCAGCCCGGCGGAGATGTCCTGTTCCAGTGCGGTGATGCGCGCCACGATATCCTCCACGGCTTCCGGTGCCTGATACTCGTAGAAATAGCGGGTCATGGGGATCTCATAGCCCACCTTGGTCTTGCTGTGGTCGATCCATGCGTCGGGGGCGTAGGGCAGAACTTCCCGGGCAAAGTAGGCGTCAATATCCTGCACCAGCGGCACGTTTTCGGTGTCTCGCAGACTGGTGTCCGGCACAGGCTTGCCACGCTTCAGGATAACGTTGCCCGCCTCGTCCCGCTGGGGGCGCTCCACAACGATCTTGTTGTAGCCGAACTCCACGCTCTCGAACACCTTGCTCTCGCAGTAGATGCCGTTTTTGTCGCCGTACACCTTGCCGTTGGCAAACTCGCCGTAGGCGGTGACGATCAGTTCCCGGCAGGCATCGGTGATGTCGTTGCGCTTGGTGCCGATGCTCTTGCGGCGTGGCTCGAAGCAGTGGCTGGCGTCAATAAGCTGCACCTTGCCCGCACGGTGGGCGGGCTTATCCTTGCTGAGCACCCAGATGTAGGTGGAGATGCCGGTGTTCATGAACATATCGGTGGAAAGCTGGATGATGCAGTCCAGCCAGTCGTTTTCCAGAATATACTGCCGGATGTTGCTGGGCCCGCTGCCGGCATCGCCGCTGAACAGGGGAGAGCCGTTCTGGATAATGGCCATCTTGCCCTTGTTTGCCAGCTTGGCAAGACCGTTCAGCACAAAAAGCTGCTGACCATCGCTGATCTTGGGCAGACCGGGCGCAAAACGCCCCATCTCGCCCCGGGCGGCTTCGGCTTCCACCGCTTTCTGCTCCCGCTTCCAGTCGATGCCGAAGGGCGGGTTGGAGATGATGTACTGGAAGGTGAACCCGGGGAACTGATCCTCCGACAAAGTATCACCGAACCGCATATTGTTGGGGTCGCCGCCGCGGATCATCATGTCCGCCTTGGCGATGGCAAAGGTGGAGGGGTTGAACTCCTGCCCGAAGCAGGTCACCTCAATGTCGCTGTTCAGCTCGTGGATGCGCTCCTCCATGCAACTGAGCATCTGGCTGGTTCCCATGGCCATATCGTAAACGGTCATGCTGCTGGTATCGAGGTCGGCTTCGGACAGCAGCAGGTCGGTCATCAGGTAGATGATGTCCCGGCTGGTGAAGTGGGCTCCGGCTTCCTCGCCAAAGCTCTCGGAGAACCGCCGCACCAAGTCCTCAAAGATATAGCCGCAGTCCACGGCACTGATCTTGTCCGGGCCAAGATAGCCCTTCTCAGAGCCGAACTCCTTGATAACGAGGTAGAGGGTGTTGCTCTCCACCATCCGCTTGATGATGTTGTCAAAGTCGAACTTTGCCAGCACGTCCTGTGCGTTGGCGGAGAAGCCGGACAGGTAATCCCGGAAGTTGGACTCAATGTTGTCCGGGTCTGCCAGCAAAGTCTCGAAGGTGAAACGGCTGGTGTTATAGAACTGGTAGCCGGAGGCCTTCTGCAAAAAGCCGTCGATGACCTGTAGCTTTTTCACCTTTTCGTAGGTGTCAAGCACGGCTTGATGGGTGGGCAGCAGGCAGTCATGGAACCGCTTTACCACGGTCATAGGCAGGATGACCAGACCGTACTCGTGGGGCTTGAACGGCCCCCGCAGCATATCGGCCACGTTCCAGATCATGGCGGCTTTTTCGGCAATATTGGCACCTACGGCGGCAATTTTATCGTTTGGCATACGTTGCTCCTTATTTTCTGTGATGGGTGGACATCCTGATTTTACAACGATTGATGTCCTATAAATCGGATAGCAGGATGCTTTTCCTGAAAAATGATTCTTGCATCTATTGTACCACGATAAAAGTGGAAACACCATATTCCGGCAAAAGAAAATGCCCGCCTGAAAATCAGACGGGCATCGATCATAGAAGGATTTAATCTTCACATAGAAGATCGTTGTTGCGCATGAAGGTGACAAAGCTGAGGATGATTTTGGCGTTTCTCTCTACAATGTCAGATTCGGTAAAATCTGTGGCATTCGCAGCAAGATCAGTAAGCTCCTTGATTTTTGTACCCTCTTTTTTCTGCTTCCGGTTGTTCTCAAAACCGGTATAGTACTTGACCTTATCGCTGAAGCGATAATCAGAAGCGCGGATATTGATGCGCTTTTCCAACAACACCTTGTTGCCAAGGCTTTCAATATTTCTCGGATTGGAAAGCGAGTGCTCCTTTTCCTGGCGATTGCGTGCGTAGATGTGCTCAATCTCAAGTACACTTTCAAGGGATAAGAGCTCCTGACAGGAGTTCTGGAATGCCCACCATGTCAGCATGGCCTTTGTGATCGCGCGGTTGTTGCTGAAGGTATAGTTGTCAAAAGCATTCTGCAATTTCTGCGTATCAAACAAATAGTCAGAAAACCGAACAGGTTGCCCGGTTACAATGTTGATCATTTCTGCAAAAATGGGAGTGCGCAGTGCATTTACGCCCGGATTTGTAACGGCATATGCCCAGATGAATGCGGTGATTTTGTTAAGAAAGCTATAGAAACGATCGTCGTTCAGTAGACCATCGGAATCCCGATTGGCCATGTAATAGACCGAAACAAAATAGGTCCACATACCGTTGGGAGCGTAGTTCAGAACAAAGAGCCTGCGAAGAATTCGGTCAGAGAAGCGCTCAACATTTTGATTCTGCACATCATTCCAGAAATTTGCAAGATCGATCAGATTTTCAAAAGTCTGGTCATTTTTTAGCAAGCTGTAAGCATTCCGTTCATAGAATTTACGCAGTGCCTCCGTTGTCGAGGATTTGATGCCTTGCTTTGCACGTTCATAGTACATATACCGTGTGAAAAGCTCATCCATCGGGGTGCCTGTAATAGGATGGAAAATAGAATCACACAGCACCTCGAGGTCCTTCCACTTTTGGATAAAGACTTCCCGCTCGCCTTTGGCAGAGTAATACTTGTAAAATTGCGCCTTGAAGATATCTGCATCAGACAGTGGCTTTCCGCGGTCGTTCAATGTCGAGAAGATTCGCAAAGCGGTGTCCTGAGATTCTGCTTCGATCGGGAGCAAAATACAGTTGTTCATGATCCGAATCGGAAAGAAGGAAAACCAGTCTGGGTAAGTATTCAGAAAGTCTACGATCTTTTGCTGAAAAAAGCGATAGTTATTGGCGTAGCTGCTCTTTTCGCAATCAGACACGGTTCCTGATTTCAGGATATTCAGAAATTCGCCCTTTTCCTTGTCGGTGGCGACTTCTGAGTCGATTTTCAATGCTGACTTGTCCGGGTCACCAAACTCATCGGTTTTCCAGATGCACTGCTCAATGAACTTGCTGGTCTTTACGGCTTTATCGTTCTTCATGCTTCCATATTTTTCATAGAAAGCTCGAAGTAACAGCATCAATGTCGTAAGGCGCTGTTGTCCGTCAATAATCTCCATTTTACCGTCATCATTTTTAAATGTGACGATGGGGCCGAGAAAATACTCATCGCTGTCACTGTTGAATTTGTCGCAGTCATTATCAGGAAATGCAAATAAGAACAGGTCGTCCCAAAGAGTCTGGCATTCCTTTTCTCCCCAGGCGTAAGGCCTTTGATAATCCGGAATGAGGAAATCAGCTTTCTTCTCACTGAAAAGTGCCCGCACGCTTTTTTGATCAATGTTTAATTTTGACATTCGATGCCTCCTGTTCAGCATCAGCAGGTTGCTTCAACTTATCAAATCATCTGAAAATGCCGCAACGCATCCACAATCGCATCCGCTTTCTCCTTCGGACACTGGGGCTGCTTCGTATTTTCGGACTTCGCCTTATGGTGGTTCTCTCGTACCTCCAGACCGCATTTCTGCTTGACCTGCGAGATATACAGGGAAGATACCTTCAGTCCAGTTTGTTCCAACACGCGGGCTTTGATTTCAGGATAGGTCGCACCCTTTTGCAATCCTGAAGTGTCCATGCCCTCCAAAGAGAACTCTACACGGACTTTTTTGGAGTCGATCTCACCCTTGGAAAGCGCAATGACACATTCCACATGTTTCGTCCTCGGGAAAAGGTCCACCGGCTGCACCTTTTCTGCCCGATACCCATGCTCTTCCAGCCACTTGGCATCCCGGGCGGCGGTGGAGGGATTGCAGCTGACATAGACCACCCGGCGGGGGGACATGGTGACGACAGCGGAAAGGGTTGCTTCGTCACAGCCTTTGCGGGGAGGGTCGAGCATCACAACATCCGGGTGCAGGCTCTCGGCGGCAAGCTGAGAGGCCGCCTTACCAGCATCGGCGCAGAAGAAGCGGCTCTTTGCGGCTATGGTATCACCCATGCGGGCTGCATTGGCCTTGGCGCTTTCGATGGCCTCAGGCACGATCTCCACGCCGATGAGCTCCCGGCAATGGTCTGCCATGGACAGGCCAATGGTGCCCATGCCGCAGTAGAGATCCAGCAGCAGATCATCCGGAGTCAACTGAGCATATTCTGCAGCAATGCCATAGAGCTGCTCTGCGGCCAGGGTGTTGACCTGATAGAACGACAAGGGGCCCAGCTGCACAGGAACGCCGCAGAGGGTATCCTCGATGAACCCGGGGCCGTACAGGGTGTGGGTCTCGCTGCCCAGGATCACATTGGTGTTTCTGGCGTTGACGTTGATCAGGATGGTAGCGATATCGGAAAACTGCGCAGTCAGTGCGCGGCAAAGCTCCTCTGCGTGGGGCAGCTTTGCCCGGGTGCAGACCAGACAGACCATGATCTGGCCGCTGTGGACACCCCGGCGCAGAAACACATGACGCACCAGCCCATTGCCCGTCTGCTCATCGTAGGGCTGAATGTTGTGGGCGGCAAAGAAATCGCAGAGGGTATTGCCGATCTTGTTCAGCACATCCGGCTGCAGCTTGCAGTCGGGGCAGGGAACAATGCGGTGGGTGCGTCCGGCGTAGAAACCGATGCAGGGCTTGCCGTTCTTATCACGGCCCACCGGGAATTGAACCTTATTGCGGTAGCGGTCGATCTCGGGGGAGGGGAGGGGCGGCAGCACGGGTACATCCAGCCCGCCAATGCGGCGGAAAGCATCGGTAACGCTTTCGCCCTTAGCGCGCAGTTCAGCGGCATAATCCAGATGCCGCAGGCTGCAGCCACCGCAGGGGCCGGCCACTGCACAATCTACCGGGATACGGTCAGGCGAGGGAGTCTGAATAGCATCTAGAATACCGAAAGCGTAGCGGCCGCAATCTTTAACGATGCGGATGGCGGCAACGTCACCGGGGGCGGTGCCGGGTATGAACACAGCCTCACCGTCCGGGCTGTGAGCAACGCCGCTGCCATCGTTGGACAGGCGCTCAATGGTCAGGGTCAGCACCTGATTTTTTTGTAAGGGCATGGAAATTCTCCTTTGGAATGGGATTGGGTCAGGCTTCTTCCGAAGCGGGGGCATCTGCATTTTCGCTCTGGGCGGCAATGTATTTGCTGGGCGGCATCCCCTTGGCCCGCTTGAAGACCCGGGAAAAATAGAACTGGTCAAAGAAGCCCACCGAGATGGCAACCTCTGCAATGGAAAGGTTGCCGGCCCTCAGTAGCTTGCAGGCTTCGTTGATGCGGTATTCGGTCAGATAATCGATGGGGCTCTTGCCCACATTGAGCATAAACACCCGGTACAGATGACTGCGGGAAACGCCTACGCTCTTAGCGACATCATCGATGGAGATGTCGTGCGAATAGTTGAACTGGATGTATTTGATGGCATTCAGTACATATTGATTGGAGGAGGAAGCATTGTGGGGGCGCGTCTCGCTGGTTTCCTTCATCAGGGCAGAGATGAACAGGTAGAGGTACCCCACCATGGCAGCCTCATCCTGAGGCTCTAACCCGCGGGAAGAATAGATGTTGGTCAGAGCTGCCCGCATTCCCTCCGGGTCCTGCGTATGGTGCACAGGAGCAGTGTCGGTAAAGGGCAGCTGTGCCGCCAGTTTGTGAGCGCAGGCACCGTTGAAGCCGACCCAGCTGTACTCCCAGGGCTGCTGCTCATCGGCAGAGTAGCGGATGAGCTGACTGGGCCGGGCAAAGAACAGATCCCCCGGCACGACCTCAAAGGTCTTGCCGCCCACTTCAAAGGTGCCCTTGCCCGAGACCACCAGATGGATCAGGTAGTGATCCCGGATACCGGGGCCCCAGGTCTGGCCCGGGGCACAGCGTTCCAGACCACAGTTGAAGATGGATAATTCAATATTATTGGTGTAATTCTGCTTGAAGGACTGCTTGTAGACATCTGCCATGATCGTTTCCTCCAGTTGACCGCATTCTTATTCCCAGTATATCATAACTGTATCTGCAAATTCAACAAAAGTACATCCGAAATTTTGTTTTTCGCGCTGAAATTGGATTTTTTGCGGATTCAAATTGCAAAAGAGGGCGGAATCAAGTACAATAAGGCTAACCCAAGTGCATGGAGCCTTCATGCACGGACTTTGCGGAGAACGCTTGTGGAGGAGGAACAGCCATGGCGACCAGTGCACAACTCAGACGGGAGATCCTTGCGGGGCAGTGGGACAAAGCGCTCTGCATGCTCTATGGCACAGAACCGGCGGTGCTGGCCCGCCAGCGGCAGCGGTATGCCGCCGCGCTGGAACAGTTTGAGCTTTACTATGGCCCCGGGCGGCAGGTGCATGTTTACTCGGCTCCGGGCCGGGCGGAGCTGGGCGGCAACCACACCGATCATCAGCACGGGTATGGTCTTGCGGCAGCGGTGACGCTGGATCTGGTCGCAGTGGCATCCCCCAGTGACGACGGTTTTATCCGGGTCAAATCCCGAGGTTTCAACAAGCTGGATGTCATTGACCTGAGCGAGGCCGAGCCCCAGCAGGGCGAGAGCACCCATTCGGCCAGCTTGATCCGGGGCATTGCGGAAGGTTTCCGGGCACAGGGAAAGACGGTGGGTGGCTTCGATGCCTATACCGCCAGCGACGTGCTCCGGGGCAGCGGGCTTTCCAGCTCGGCGGCCTTTGAGATGGGAATGGCGGCCATCCTGAACGGGGAATATGGCTGCAGGCTGACAGCGCCGGAGCTGGCGAAGATCTGCCAGTATGCGGAAAATACATATTTCGGAAAACCCAGCGGCCTGTTGGATCAGCTGACCAGCGCCGTGGGCGGGGTCATCTTTGCGGATTTTGCCGACCCAAAGAAGCCCCGGATAGAAAAGATCCACACGGCAGGGTTGCTCCCGGTGGGCATGACCCTTTGCGTGACCGATACCCGGGGCAGTCACAGCGAGCTGACCGGCGAGTTCGCGGCCATCCGGAAGGAGATGGAGGCAGTGGCGGCCTGTCTGGGCGGAAAGGTGCTGGGCGAGGTCAGCGAGGCCCGCTTCTGGCGGGAGCTGCCCCGGCTGCGGGCGTGCTGCGGCGACCGCGCCG
>OHSI01001619.1_pt1 | contig 11134 bp, 8 predicted proteins | sample 1578641 | NCBI WGS metagenome assembly OHSI01 (sample SAMEA3879535, study PRJEB24766) | human gut metagenome | biome: human-associated habitat; feature: feces | place: USA | collected 1985/1987 | reverse complement strand
CTCTTCAGACTACAGAAAATATATGCCTAAACACATACTTTTACCCCTGAACCGAAATTACTCACCGGATTGGGCGATAGCGTTCAACGAGGGGACAGTGAAGCACGTTTTCTTCATCGCTGAGACCAAAGGGGATATGAGTTCTATGGAACTCAGGCCTATCGAGAAAGCAAAGATAGACTGCGCACGGGCTCTTTTCAACAACTTGAGCGGCGCTGATGTCAGATACGATTGTGTTGATAGTTACGAGAAGCTTCTCTCGGTGATGCAGAAATAGTGGTTGAAAGCTACCCTATACGCTGAGCGATGAAAAGACCTGCTACGGCTAGGGCAAGGCCGATGACGGCGAAAAGCAGGATTTCCCACCAGGGCCATACAAGGGATAATGAATATGCTGTGTGTGCGATAAGAGGGACGGAGATGATGCTGGTCACGAGTCCGGGGACATAGCCTTTGAGGGTCACAGCACGGACAATGCTGATCAGGGCGCACACTGAATATGCCATAAAGATTGTCGCCCAGATGCGTTCGGTCCATAAGCCGCCTACGAACAATGCGGCGGTTGAGAGGAGAACAGCAAGGAAACCAACAACAGCGGCAATGACTAACGCTGACATATTCATTCCGGAAAGGCGGAAGAGGATATTCACTAAACTTTGGTGCGCCTCATCCGAGGAAGCGCTATGATGTGATGCCCACCGTCTGGCGGTAAACACCACCTCTAACGCATGGCAAAAGGATACCGCCAGGATCGGGAGAACTATATACAGTACAGAAAGTGCGCTCATATTCGTTGTTTGTTACATTTCAGCAATATAGAGGCTCAGCCTGATTTCTATGGCTGAGTCCATAGGCGTGATTCACTTCAAGCCGGTTCGTCATTGGAACAGCAGCGGGACGAACTGACTGAGGTAGATGCGCCAGTTGCGCCAGATGTGGCCGCCGTCGGACTCTACGTAGGAATATTCATAACCAGCGTCATCAAGTTTCTTGCGGAAGTCGGAGTTGGCCTGGTAGAGAAAGTCATCCTTTCCGATGCCGATCCAGAAAAGTGATGGTTTGGTGGCGAAAAGTCTCGCCAGTTTGCCGTCAAAGTCCTCATAGACAGGAGATTTCTTTTCCGGGAATATGGCGGCGGAGAACAGGCCTATGTACGAGAATGTGCCGGGATATTCCTTTGAGATGTGGAGGGAATGGAACCCGCCCATCGACAGTCCGGCTATCGCGCGTCCCTCCTTTTTGCGGACTGTACGATAGTGGGAGTCAACATATTCAATGATTTCAGAGAAGGATCTCTCGTAGGTGCCGTCCATTGTCTTCGGAAGGTTGAACTGTGGCTGGACGAGGCCGTTGGAAGTCTCGCCCGGGGCGGCCTACTGCGAGGCGTTACCGTTCGGCATCACCACGATCATCGGCTTCGCCTTGCCTTGCGCGATGAGGTTGTCAAGGATTTGGGAGGCGCGGCCGAGCTCCATCCACGCCTGCTCGTCCCCACCCATTCCGTGCAAAAGGTAAAGCACAGGGTATCTGGCCTTTCCGTTGTTTTCATAACCTGCAGGAGTGTAGACCGTCATCCTGCGCCTCATTCCAAGCGAAGGGCTGTCATACCAGACCTTCGACACCGTCCCGTGCGGCACGTCACTGACTTTGTAAAGGTCAGCCTGTCCGCCGCCGACAATGAATATGCTCGTGACCGTGGCCACATCCCTTATCTGATAGACATTCGACGGGTCGTTCATACGCTGGCCGTTCACTATGAAGGAGTAGCTGTAAAGCTCCGGCTCAAGAGGGGCACTGGTATATTCCCATACACCGTTCTGATTCTGTGTCAGTTCAGCGATGCCCGGAACCTCGAACTCGCCGTTCGGAGTGCTGATTTTCTGTGGCGGCAGAAAGTCGCCGGTCACCTGGACTCTTATTACATTTGGGCCGGAGTACCTGAAAGTCACCGTGTTGTCCTCATTGATTTGAGGAGACACCACCTGCGCCCCGCTCCAAAGCGCCTGCTGCGCGAAAGCGTCAACCGTCATGGCAAAAATGTTCATTATCACCATGACAGCCAAACAGGACAGAATCTGAATATTACGTTTCATACCCGTAGTTTTTTTCTTTTGACACCGCAAGATAATGATTTTATTTCGGAATCGCCGCAAAAGTTGCCGGCAAGGCAGAATGCAGCGGGACAAAGAATCCGCAAAATGAGTATATTTGTGGCCTACAACAGGCGACCGTCTGCCCGAAACAGATAATTATCAATCACTGAATATGAGGGATTACATCATCGCCCTTGATCAGGGCACCAGCTCCTCCAGAGCGATAGTCTTCAACAGAAACGGCGAGGCCCAGGCCGTGCGCCAGAAAGAGTTCACACAGCATTTCCCTAAGCCGGGGATGGTCGAGCATAATCCTATGGAGATCTGGGCGACAGAGTACGCCATGATGACGGAGGCGGTCACCTCGCTGGGGCTTGGGGGCGCGGACATCGCCGCGATCGGCATCACCAACCAGCGCGAGACCACCATCGTGTGGGACGCCGAGACGGGGAAACCGGTCTACAACGCCATCGTCTGGCAGGACAGGAGGACTTCTGAGTATTGCGACTCGCTCAAGGCGGCGGGGATGACCGGGATGATCCGCCAAAAGACCGGACTGATCATCGACGCCTACTTCTCCGGCACGAAGATCCGCTGGATCCTGGAGAACGTTCCGGGAGCGAGGGAAAAGGCGGAGCAAGGTAAGCTACGTTTCGGAACCGTGGACTGCTGGCTGGTGTGGAACCTTACCGGAGGCCACGAACACGTCACCGACGTGAGCAACGCGTCCCGCACGATGCTGTTCAACATCAACACACTTGAATGGGACAAGGAACTGCTTGACCTGCTGAACATTCCGATCTCCATGATGCCGGAGGTCAAGTCTTCGTCCGAGATCTACGGCCAGACCGATCTCCTTGGAGGCGATGTCCCTGTGGCGGGAATCGCCGGCGACCAGCAGGCCGCCCTGTTCGGCCAGATGTGCACGGAACCCGGCTCAGTGAAGAATACCTACGGAACCGGATGCTTCCTTCTGATGAACACGGGCGAGAAACCGATACTGTCAAAGAACAATCTTCTGGCCACGATAGCCTGGAAGATCGGAGACAAGGTCAACTACGCGCTTGAAGGCTCGATCTTCGTCGCCGGCTCCGTCGTGCAGTGGCTCCGTGACGGACTCGGCATCATCAAGAGTTCCTCCGAGGTCGAGGCGCTGGCGGCCTCGGTGCCGGACAACGGCGGCGTGTACATGGTTCCGGCACTGACCGGTCTGGGAGCCCCGTACTGGGATCAGTACGCCAAGGGCAGCATCCTCGGCATCACACGCGGGACAACGGCGGCACACATCGCGCGCGCGGCTCTTGAGGGAATCGCGTTCCAGACGATGGACATCGTCACGGCGATGGAAAAGGATTCGGGAATACGTCTGGGCGAGCTCAAGGTCGACGGTGGCGCTTCCAGAAACAATCTTATGATGCAGTTCCAGTCCGACATCCTCGGAGCGAAGGTCATCAGGCCTAAGGTCACGGAGACCACCGCCCTGGGAGCCGCCTGTCTCGCAGGTCTGGCGGTAGGGTTCTGGAAAGACATCGAGGAGGTCAAGAAGCAGTGGCAGGCCGACCGCCTGTTCACCCCATCGATGGACGAGGCCGCCGTCAAGGCCGCCAAGGCCGGCTGGGCCGATGCCATCGAAAGGACATTGACAAAGAAATAATCTGAATCAGGAATGCCTTAGTAAGGGTTAAATAATAAGTTGGTAATCTTTTAAGGATTACTTAACGAATAAGGGAGGCCGAAAGTCATTTTCAGCCTCCCATTGTCTTTTCTGTGTTGCCGACCGGTTACCTGATCATAGGCAGCCAGGTCTGGATGTGGGAGCCTTTCCAGCAGTCCACAGAGGAGTAGTCCACCATCTTGATGTCGCCCTCGGTGGTAGGGACGAGGAACTGCATCCTTGTGCCAGGGCGCTCCGGGTCAACGATCTTGACCTTCACCTCACCCTTGGAGTCAGCGACAATCCTCACAGGCTTGTCGTAGTCCGGATCAAGGTTCTCGTCACGGGCCAGCACGAGAGGACCCCACTGAACGGCCTGGAAGTACTTGCCTTCAGGGTTGCGTCCGTTCTCAGGGGCGTTGATGAGCCTGGCCTTCATGTCGAAGATGATGTAGATGCTGTCGCCGGCCTGCCACTTGCGGTCAAGCGAGAGGTACTTGCCGGCCTCAACCTTGCCCACATGTCTGCCATTCACGGCCACGTAGGTGTTCTCACTCCACGAAGGGATGTGCAGTTTCACCGTGAACTTCTCCTTGGAGGCCGGATCAACGGAGATCCTCACCTCGTTCGCGCGAGGATATTCAGTGACGATTCCAAGCTTCACCTCGTTGCCGGCGGCTGTCCTGGCGGTGACGGTCCCGGCGTTGTAAAGATTCAGCACCGGGCCTTCCTTTGACTGCATAGCCGCGACGTAAGGCAGGTAGGACAGTCCGCAAGGGCCGCTGAGGTTGCAGCAGGTGACAGGCTGGCCGTCAATGTTGGTTCCCCAGCCGCTGTTGGTGACCTTCGATCCATTGAGAAGGTTCACGTAGCTGAATCCCTTGCCATCCGGCTTCATGGCGCCGAGAAGGCCGTTGTAGGCATATTTCTCGATGTAGTCAACGGCGGCAGGGTCGCCCGTGAGACGAAGATACTGTGAGCAGTACTTCATCCACGTCACGCCGACGCAGGTCTCCATCATCCTCTTGATGTCAGGATTGGTCTGCTCTACGGCGGTGTTGCTCCAGCCTTCACCGTAAAGCTTAGGCCAGTAGACATCCGAGCCGGCGTTGCCGATGATCGTAACCTCGTGATCCTTCACGTCGTTGAAGAAATTGTCGAGGCACACCTTCCATTTAGGATCGCCGGTCGCGCGGTAATATTCAGCAAGACCCTCCCAGACGGAGGTCATCTCGTAGGCCTTCGGATAAGGCTTGCCCACCTGATAGAGAGGCGTGCCTTCATAGACCTGCTGGAATATGTTGCTGCCCTTGGAGGCTCCGGTCCTGACGATATATTCAGAGAAATCAAGGTACTCCTGCTTGCCGGTGATGAAGTAAAGCCTCATCATAGGCTCAAGGATCGATGAAGACTCGATCTTGGTGGCGCTCCATCCGAGCTGCGTGATGCCCTTCTTAGGAGCCGGACCGACCTGGTCGATAACGCTCTTCGCCTCCTTCTCCACCGCCGAAAGAACCCTCGGATCCTGCTCCACGTCAGCATAGTACTGAAGCAGGCCAAGCATGACGTACTTCCTCTCCCAGATGTCGCCGTCGCGGTCTCCAGGCTGATCGTCAACCGTGGTGCAGCTGATGCTTCCGTTGCTTCTCTCTGTCGCCATCAGCTTGTAGACCAGTTCCTTGGTCAATTCCTTGAGTTCAGGATCCTGGGTGTAGCGGTAGAGAAGAGAGTTCGTGCGGATGCTCTTTCCCGGCATCTCGCCGAGAGCGAACTGCGGACGGCCCTTGACAAAGAAGTCGATGACCTTGTCGTAAGGCATCACGCCTTTGACCCAACGGTCAATTGAACTCTGGATGTCATCGGCGAAATAGCCGTTGAAGGTCACACTTCCACCGGGAAGCGGCTCAATCACGTCATTCACCTTCTTCAGATCATTCTGGGCGAAGGCTCCGACGGAAAGCAGCATGGCTGCTGCGAAAACGATTGCTTTTTTCATTATAAGAATATTACTGATGTTTCCGAAAACGCAAAGATAACAATTTTTCCACTTCGTGCAACGAGCGGAAGGTGTTTTGGACAGTTGGACAGTACCTTTTGAATTGTGTTTTGGACATGCCGCCTCTTTGCCAAGCGGCATTTTGTTCGTATATTTGTCAAATCACATATTTTTGGTCTTATGGTAAGAATATTCTGCAAAAACACCGGAACCTTCAAGGAGTTTCCCGAAGGCACCACCTTACAGGACATCGCGCCACAGTTCGAGTTCGACAAACCGTACGACATACTCGCCGCCAAGGTGAACAACGTGGCCGAAGGGCTGAGGTTCAGAGTGTTCCACAACAGGGACGTGGAGTTTTTGGACTACCGTACCTACATCGGACGCAACTTCTACAGCAGGTCGCTGTGCTTTCTCCTCTACAAGGCCACAAGGGATTTGTTCCCGGAAAGCCGGATGACAATCCGCCGCCCGATCTCCAAGGGCTATTACTGCTCGGTCTTCAAGAATGACGGGTCAGGACTGACGGAGGCCGACGTGGATGCCATCGGAGCGAGGATGAGAGAGATTGTCGAGGCCGACATTCCGTTCAGGCGCAAGGAGATACAGATCGAGGAAGCCATCAGGATATTCAAAGAGTCCGGCGACCACGACAAGGTGAAGCTGCTGGAGACGTGCGGCGAGGTCTACATCACCTGCTACTCCCTTGAGGATGTGACGGACTATTACTACGACGAGCTGGTTCCTAGCACCGGCTACCTTAAGACCTTCGGTGTGAGGCTCTGCCACGGAGGAATATTGCTGCGTGTCCCTGACCGCCACCATCCGGAGGATCTGGCTCCGTCCATCGAGCAGCCGAAGACCTTCGAGGTCTTCGCCGAGACACACAAATGGAACTGGATAATGGGGCTGGCGAATGTCGGGGATGTCAACGAGTCGATCCTGAAAGGCAACGCCTCGGACCTGATCCAGATCTCGGAGGCATTGCAGGAGAAGAAGATAGTACAGATCGCAGAGGAGATTGAAAGGAGGCACGACGATCCGGAGAATCCGGTCAAGCTCGTGCTGATCACCGGGCCGAGCAGCAGCGGAAAAAGCACGGTCTGCAAGAGGCTCAGCGTCCAGCTGAAGGCGTGCGGCCTGCACCCGATCTCGTTCTCCACGGACGACTACTTCGTCAACAGGGTGGACACGCCGAAACTGCCGGACGGAAGCTACGACTTCGACAATTTCGACACCGTGGATCATGAATATCTCCAGAAAGACCTTGTCAAACTCCTTGACGGCGAAGAGGTTGAGGTTCCTGAATATAACTTCGTCACAGGCCGCCGGGAGTTCAACGGCAAGAACCTCAGGCTTGGCGAAAGGTCTGTGCTGCTGATCGAGGGACTTCACGCCCTGAACCCACGCCTCACGGACCAGGTTCCGGAGAAGGAAAAATTCAGGATATTCATAAACACCATCACCTCCATCTCGCTGGACTGCCACAACTGTATCCCGACAAGCGACAACCGCCTGCTGCGAAGGATCGTGAGGGACTACCTCAAGGGTGCCTTCACGGCCAGGGAATCGATCGCCAACTGGCCGAATGTGCGCAGGGCCGAGGTCAAGTGGATATATCCGTTCCAGGAAAACGCCGATGTGCTGTTCAACTCGGCCTACCTGGTGGAGTTCGCCGTGCTGCGCACCCACGCCGAGAGGATACTCGCAACCGTGCCGAAGAACTGTCCGGAGTACAGCGAGGCGCACAGACTGCTGAAATTCCTGCACTACTTCGTGCCGGTCTCCGACAAGGAGATCCCGCCGACATCGCTGCTGCGAGGATTCATCGGAGGGGGAAGCTACTGACATTCTTAGAAGCTGTTTTTTTTGCCAACGGCAGCTAAGAAAGACATTAATATATTCATAGATAACAATTTAAACATCTACCAACAAAATGGCAGACGAAAAGATAATTTTCTCGATGAACGGTGTGGGAAAAGTTCTCCCGCACAACAACAAGGTTATTCTTAAGGACATCTACCTTTCATTCTTCTACGGGGCCAAGATCGGCATCATCGGTCTGAACGGCTCCGGAAAATCGACCCTGATGAAGATCATCGCCGGTGTGGAGAAATCCTACCGTGGCGAGGTGGTCTGGGCGCCTGGCTATTCGGTTGGCTACCTTGAGCAGGAGCCTCAGGTGGATCCCGACAAGACGGTCATCGAGGTCGTGCAGGAAGGGGTCCAGGAGGTCATGGATGTCCTCAATGAATATAACGAGATCTCCCTCAAGTTCATGGAGCCGATGGACGACGAACAGATGAACGCTCTCATAGAGCGTCAGGGCGAGTTGTCAGAAAAGATCGAACATCTCGGCGGCTGGGAGATAGACGCCAAGCTCGAAAGGGCTATGGACGCTCTGAACTGCCCTCCGCCTGACGCGAAGATCTCCACCCTTTCCGGTGGCGAGCGCCGCCGTGTGGCCCTGTGCCGCCTGCTTCTGCGCGAGCCGGACGTGCTGCTCCTTGACGAGCCTACCAACCACCTTGACACCGAGAGCATCCAGTGGCTTGAGGCTCACCTGAGGCAGTACAAGGGCACGGTAATCGCCGTGACCCACGACCGCTACTTCCTCGACAACGTGGCAGGATGGATCCTTGAGCTGGACAGAGGAGAGGGCATTCCGTGGAAGGGCAACTACAGCTCATGGCTGGAGCAGAAGACCAAGAGGCTGGAGATGGAGGAGAAGCAGGAGAGCAAGAGGCGCAAGACCCTCCAGCACGAGTTGGAGTGGGTGCGCATGGCTCCCAAGGCCCGTCAGGCCAAGCAGAAAGCCCGTCTTGGAGCCTACGAGAAACTGGCCTCGGCCGATTCCAAGGAGAAGGAGGCCAATTTGGAAATATACATTCCTAACGGACCGCGCCTCGGCAACAAGGTCATCGAGTTCAAGGATGTGTCCAAGGCCTACGGGGACAAGATTCTCTTCGAGCATCTTTCGTTCGCGCTTCCGCCTGCGGGAATCGTGGGCGTGATCGGCCCTAACGGTGCCGGCAAGACCACGCTGTTCAGGCTCATCATGGGCATCGAGAAACCGGACACAGGCTCTATCGACATCGGAGAGACCGTGAAGATCTCCTATGTGGACCAGCAGCACAGGAGCATCGATCCGGACAAGACAGTGTTCGAGACCATAGCCGGGAACTCCGAGTGGGTAAGGCTCGGCAACAAGGACATCAACGCCCGCGCCTGGGTGTCGAGGTTCAATTTCAGCGGTTCAGATCAGGAGAAACTCTGCGGAGTCCTTTCCGGAGGCGAGAGGAACAGGCTTCACCTTGCGCTGACCCTCAAGGACGAAGGCAACGTGCTGCTTCTGGACGAGCCGACGAACGATGTGGACGTGAACACGATCCGCGCCCTGGAGGACGGTCTGGAAAACTTCGCCGGATGCGCCGTCGTGATCAGCCACGACCGTTGGTTCCTGGACAGGATTGCCACACACATCCTCGCTTACGAGGGTGACTCCAACGTGGTGTTCTTCGAGGGCAACTACGCCGAGTACGAGGAGAGCCGCAAGGCCCGTCTCGGCAACACAGAGCCTAAGCGGTTCAAGTACAAGAAATTGATGGAATAGTTTTTGCAGTGTAATGCCTTTGTGCGCCGCACTGGCGCACTATTGGTGTTGCTTTGAAGCGGCATCAGTTTTTAAAACTCACTAAAATATAACTGTTATGGCAGCTGAATCTAAAAAGTACGAATGCCTTCGTTGCGGTTGGATCTATGATCCGGCGGAAGGCGATCCCGATGGCGGCATTAAGCCCGGAACCCCGTTCAAAGACATCCCTAAGGACTGGAAATGCCCGGTCTGCGGAGCCTCGAAATCCGATTTCGCGGAATATTCTGAATAACGTCCCTCCGGCCACTCTGAATGACGTAGCGGAAAAGGAATGTGGATGATCAAACACCGGCGACAGAACTGGCGACGGCGTAGGCCATTGTCCAGGCGGCCTGAAGGTTGAAGCCGCCGGTGATGGCGTCCACGTCAAGGACCTCCCCGGCGAAATATAGGCCGGGGTGGGTCTTGGACTCAAGGGTATTGAGGTTGATGTTGGAAAGGGCGACCCCGCCACAGGTGACGAACTCCTCCTTGAAACGGCTTTTGCCACGGATCTGGTACTCGTCGTTGATCAATGTGTTCACAAGGCGGTTCATTCCTTTGGATCCCAATTCCGCCCAGCGGGCGTCCACGCGGACTCCGCTCTTGGCTGTCAGGTAGCTCCACAGTCTGGACGGCAGTTCGGACGGATGGGTGTTCTGAATCAGCTTCTGCGAATTGTCTTTAGAAAGCGACGTGATCATGCCCCGGACATCCTCCTCCCCGGAGTCACCCAACCAGCTGACAGCGAGGGTGGCGGTATAGTCATTGTCGGCGAGATAGCGCGCGGCATAGGAAGAGAGTTTCAGGATTGCCGGCCCGCTCATTCCCCAATGGGTGACAAGGAGTGGGCCGTCGGCCTTGTATTTCGTGCCGGCCAATGATGCCGACGCGTTTCCGACCACCGTGCCCATCAACTCACGGATCGGACTGCCGGGGAGGTTGAACGTGAAGAGGGACGGAACCGGCGGGACGAGCTCAAGTCCCAGACAGTCAAGGATTCCAAGGCCGGAAGGTTTCGGACTGCCTCCGGTGGTGACGATCACGATGTCAGCGGAAAAACGCCGGTCCGAAGCAGATTCGACAGGTTCAGCGACCTGCCGGGGCATTGTCGCGTACGATTGTCCAAGAGGCTTGCCGTTCCGGGAACAGTCTTCAAATGAAATGCTGTAACCGCCGCCGGGACAGGGAGTTATTCCCGAGACCCTATGGCTTGTGTGAAGCGCCACACCTGCCCGGCGCATACCGGACAGTAAAGTGTTCACGATCTCCATCGCATCCTGTGAAGCCGGGAAAACGCAATGATCCTCCTGAAGGACAAGCCTTACCCCCTCGTTCTCGAACCACTGCCATGCACTCCGCTGGTCGAACGAACGGAAAAGGCGTTTCATTAGTTTGTCGCCGCGAGGATAAGCAGCTGACAGAGAGGATATTCCCTCAAAGGAATTGGTCAGGTTGCATCGTCCTCCCCCGGTGATCGCCACCTTCGCCAAAGCCGTCGTCCCCGCCTCGAACACCTCCACCGAAGCGGAAGGCATCCTCCGTTTCAACTCCACGGCGCAGAAACACCCCGCCGCCCCGGCTCCGATGATCGCAACTTTCATATTGCAAAACTACACAAAATCCTTTGATTTTGATAAATGAATATACCAGTACAAACGAACCCAGAACGAACCCATCGGAGCGGAGCGACGCAAGGGGGCTGGGGAATACGGTCCCCAGTGCCCCCACCGGGGGCTGTCACGTAGTGACTGGGG
>OHSI01001613.1_pt1 | contig 11175 bp, 8 predicted proteins | sample 1578641 | NCBI WGS metagenome assembly OHSI01 (sample SAMEA3879535, study PRJEB24766) | human gut metagenome | biome: human-associated habitat; feature: feces | place: USA | collected 1985/1987 | reverse complement strand
ATACTATTTAACGAAAGGTCGTAAGGGTGTGCATTTTCGGCAAGGGGGTGTGCACTTTTTAATTATTCCTAAAAATAACAAAAAGCCGCAAGGCTTGCTCATTAAAATTTGAGCAGTCCTGCGGCTCTGTTATTTTACTGTTCTAACCTTAGTGCCGCCTCCATAAAAATCTACTTTTAACCCATTACAGCAACATCTGCATATATTAAAATTCAATCTGTGGTTCAGAACTGTGAAATTTAGCCACTAACAATATATAAAGTTGGGGTGATAAGTATCAAAGCTTTTCAGAAGTAAGTTTGATGCAGAATGTTTAAGATTTACGCCAACTGAAAAGCCACTATACCCACGATGCAGATAATACTTCCGATTAAATTGAGCCGTGAACGCTTTTCTCTGCGGATCAGACCTATCACAAAAAGCGTTACAAGGATCATCGGCTGAATGAATGAGTAATTTGCAAGGCTTATAGATATAACCGCATTTTCAAGCAGCATTCCGAGCGTATTGGGAATTCTGGCAAGCACTACCTTAACAACGCCGCTTCGATTATTCTTAATAAGCTCCCTGATATGAACTCTCGGCAGCATTATCAGCGAAATTATCACCATAGCCGGAAGAAGCTGCATTGTTGATGAAGCATACGGAGAGAAACTCCTTATAATAAGCCCATACCCATATTTTGAAACAAGGTACAGCACCAATGGCAGAATTATCTGTTTATAGTTTACACTGCCACATTTAGACGACTTTGCAATAAATACAAGGCCTGCAGCTGTTGCAAATATACAAATCAGTTTGAAAACACTGAGTTCAGACCCGAAAAGAATATCAGTGAAATAAGACGCAAACAGGGTTATCCCGAGCCACGCTTTCAACTCAAAGGCGGAAAGCTGTTTCAGCACCCGTGCGCTCATCTGGAATTCAAGCATTTTGCACATTGCAACCAGTAATACCGCTAAAAATGATTGCCAAGTCAAGCTGAAACTTAAATTCTGAAACGGCAGACTTAAAGCAAGGAAAACCGACATCGACGAGCACATCAGGAATGTAAATTCATCGCCGGAGAAGTTGGCTTTGGCAGCGGCGTATTTATCATTCAGCGAGCATATTGTATAGCAGGCTGTTACAGCGAGCATCAGAATAACAACGTTCATAATTGACCTCTATTATGATGAATAAAACATACTGACACGTTTATTTACCTGTCCAGAATGCATAGTCGGTTCTTGATGTTCCGTCGCTGAAATATGCTTTAGCACATATCTTGTTTTTCGTGCCGGGTTTTATCTTTATATTTTTCCACACGAAAACAGTGCTCTCGTCATCAAAAAGTTCGCATCGGGATATTCTGCCGTACGAAACATCATTTATACAAAGCTCCACTGCGTTCGCATTTGAATATACCTTTACAAAAGGCACATCACAAGCTCTGAATTCATGCCTGCGTTCAGTTATATAAACGGTTTTTTCGCTGCTCCATACGGACCTGTAAAAGAAATATACGTCCTTGGGAATACGCTCCCTTGTGCAAAGTCCCTTGTCGTTGAGCGACTTTGTATCTCCCTCTGTTCGCCCGTAGGACGCAAAATCGAACATACACCATATAAATTCAGCCCACAGATACTTTCTGACCGAGAATTGTTTCCACAATATCTCGTGCAGCTGCGACTGATAGTTCTCATAATGCCGTACTCCGACAGGGTCTATGTCACTTTCCCAATCTACATTGTCCTTGTGCTGCGAAATTGCCCCACCGCCGCCGTATTCGGAAAGGCAGACAGGGCGCTTTTCCTTTTCGTTATGGTATAGATCAAGCCATTCGCCGAAATTCTCCGCACTGCCGGCCTCCTTATACCAGCCAAAATAACGGTTATACCCGACCACATCGGCAGGAAGCTCCAGAAATCTGCCGTAAAACTGATTGTCTGCAAAGGTTTTCAGCCTTGTATCATCCTCTTTGCAAGCAATTTCATAAAGCTCGCTGTAAAGCCCGAATATTTCATCGGTCATCTGGTGAAGTTCGTTGGACAATCCCCAGACAATAACTGACGGGTGATTGTAATTCTGCCTGATAAGCTCACGAAGCTGCTGTTTTGCGTTATCTCCAAAGCCGTCTGAAATGACATGAGCATCGCTTTCATCGGCAGACATTTTATTGATTATGCCTATCTCCGTCCATACGCACAGACCCAGCCTGTCGCATAATGAATATTCGTGGTCACAATGCTGGTAGTGAGCCATTCTTACAGCGGTACAGCCCATGTCACGAATGATATGATAATCCCGCTCACGCTGAGCGTCAGTCATTGCCCAGCCGGATTCGTAACTGTCCTGATGGTAGTTCACCCCATGGAGCGGATATGGCTTGCCGTTGAGGAAAAAGCCGTTATCGGCATCTATGCGGTACGAGCGTATTCCGAATTCCTGTTCAATGCTATCGACGGGTTTCCCGTTGCAGAATAAGGTTATCTCCGCACGATAAAGGGCGGGAGAGTTTACTCCGTTCCAGAGTTTTGGGCAGTTGATTTTTCCCGAAAGCGTTATCCTGTCTTTGTCCGCTCTGCCGAAAAGCTCCGTTACAGGCTTTCCCTGCGGATCAAATATCACAGCCTTAGCCTCTGCGGTTTCGGCTTTATCCAGCTTGACAAGTATGCCTATATCCGCAGATGTTTCTGAAATATTCCGTGGGGTTATATATACTCCGCAGGAGCCGCTGTCGTTCAGAGCAATATGAACAGGCTCGACTGCAATAAACTTTACACCCCTGTACAAGCCGCCCATTTTTGTGAAATCGCCATTGTCGGTTATCGGTGCAATATAATCGGTGGGAGCATTCGATACGATAACAGCTATCAGATTGTCTTTGTCTAGGTATATATAGTCCGTAATATCAAATCTGAAAGCTGAATACCCTCCGCTGTGCTCTCCTGCAAACCTGCCGTTGATATAGACTTCCGCAACAGTATTAGCACCTTCAAATTCCAGATAGAGTTCTTTTCCGCTGCATTCTTCAAAACTCAGCGCAAGGTTTCTGCGGTAGCATACAGTTCCACGGTAGTAGTTTTCTCCGTCGGCAACTGTCATTCTGCCTGTGCTGTCTTCGGAATTGTATGTATGCGGAAGTTCAACAGGCTGCCATGATGTATCTTCATATTCGGGAGAGATAGCATAATCTTTCGATATATTCATTCCTGCCGGAAGCTTTGTGAATCTCCAGAAATCGTTTAGTTCCCTGACTGTTCTCAAAAAAATCACCCCTTCGTATTTTAACAGATTATAACGCTTATTGACAAACAAGTCAATGAATGATATTATTAAGATATAACGATTTTAGCTCAGGCGGTGAATTAATTTTGAAATTCTACGATTATCCGATAATCAGTAAAGAAGGCAGTCTTCCTGTCTTTTTGGTGAGCGTAGGGTTGAACGAATGGCAGTATCATGTAATCTGCGGCAATGGTGACAATTATGCCAAGGCTCTTTATTGTACAAAAGGAAGCGGCGTACTTATAATAAACGGGGAGAAACATATAATAAATCCGTACACCGCATTCTTTATTCCTGCCGGTTGTCCGCATGAGTATTATTCAACGGACGAATCCTGGGATACGCATTGGATAAAACCGTCAGGAAAATCCTGCACCGATATGCTTAAAGCACTCGGCTTCGACAAGCCGAAAATCTTCCCTCTTCCAAAGGAAGAAATTACATATCTTGACCACTGTTTCAGATGTATGCACGAGGCACTCATGTCTGACAAGGTTGACGGAAATTTCAGAGCGTCGGGCTATCTGTACAGCTTTTTTATTGAATTGAGCCGTCTTGCAACGAAAGGAAAAGGCAGTGTACAAATCACCCCTGCGGTAACGAAGGCAATCGCTTATATTGACGAGAATTATATGAAACAGCCCGGTCTTGAATCCATAAGTAAAGCAGCAGGCGTTTCTTCGCAGCATCTGTGCAGATTATTCAGACAGACCTTGAACTGCCGACCGATGGAATATATCACAAAACGCAAGATACAGGCGGCTAAAATGCTTCTGGCGGAAACACAGAAAACTGTCGAGCAGATAGCTGAAGAAACAGGCTTCTGTGACAGCAGTTATTTTTGCAAGATTTTTAAAAGGTTTGAGAGTATTACTCCGTCGCAGTTCAGAAATGCAGAACAGGTTCTATGAAATTTGTAAATTGACAGCCGGCATCGTATGAAAAACAAAAAGGCATCACGTTTTGATACATGGTGCCTTTTTTCCTGTTGTAGCTTTGCATAAACCTGCCGGATACGATCAGTTATTTTTACGTCCGGCTCTGTTCAGCAGCAGGAGCGATACCATAAGTATCAAGGGAAATGCACAGCCTGAAAGCATACCTTTCTGCATATCATTACCTGCATTCTGTGTGATATTTCCTACAATAGCAGGACCGAGTGCTCCGCCGAGGTCGCCTGCCATGGCAAGAAGTGCAAACATTGCAGTACCGCCGGTGGATATTTTGCCTGAGCAGATGCTGATAGATCCGGGCCACATGATACCTACCGAGAATCCGCACATTATGCAGCCGAGAAGACCGATTACAGGTATTCCCGACAGGGAAGCGGTGATATAACAGATCAGACACAGCGTTGCCGAGCCTATCATGAATTTCATAAGATCGAGCTTTTCGCCGTACTTCCCGTAGAGCGTACGGCTTATGCCCATCGTCACCGCAAACATACACGGTCCTGCTATATCTCCGACTGATTTAGTCAGTCCGAGAGCGGATTCTGCAAATGCCGACGCCCACTGCGCCATTGAAAGCTCCGAGGCTCCCGCACATACCATAAGCAGTATCGCAAGCCAGAACAGCGGTACTCTGAGCAGGTCACGGATACGCATACCCTTGCCGTCCTCGACAGGATGTTCAATGGGACATACTGAAAAATTGTATATGTTCACAAGTGGAATTATCGCCCAGATACAAGAGAGCCACTTCCAGTTTTCAATGCCGAAAACAGTAAAAAACAGTGTTGAAATGAGTATGACTCCGACCGAACCCCAGCAGTAGAATGAATGCAGCAGACTCATTGCGGCTTCTTTATGCTCAAACGGGCAGGCTTCAACTATCGGACTTACAAGCACCTCGGTAAGACCGCTTCCCATTGCATATATGATCGTGCTTACGATTATTCCTGCGAACGGGTCGGGAAGCAGTTCAGGCAAAAAGGCAAGTCCGATAAGTCCGAGTGCCGAAAATGCCTGCGAACAGATAACGCATTTCCGATAGCCGATTTTGTCGGCGAAACGTGCGCACAGCACATCTATGATAAGCTGAGTAACAAAAAATACCGACGAGATAAGGGCGATTTTTCCAAGCGGGATACCATAGCCGTTGTGAAATGTGAGAAATAGAAGCGGGGCGAAATTAGCCGCTATTGCCTGCGTGATGAATCCAAGATAGCAGGATATAAGTGTTTTTCTGTAATTCACAGCCATATTGACAAACTCCTTGACGATTGATATAATCAGATTATATAGCAAACATCATAACATTTCAATGCACAAAATCACATTTTTATTACACAATATCGTAAATCAGGTGAGAATATGAGTGATGAAATCAAAAAGGACAGGATCATAACGGATGAAACCTTACGTGAAACTGCAAGTCACGGCAGCGAAGAATATCCCTTCTGCTACTATTATGAGGACATCTGGGATTTCGACTTTCACTGTATCGACTGGCACTGGCATCCGGAGGTCGAATTTGTTTATGTACAGCAGGGCATGGCTGATTTTCTGGTGGGCGGAAACAGGTATGTTCTCAGCTCCGGCGATGGAATCTTTATAAACTCTCAGGTGATACACAGGTTTGAAGCCACGGACAGCGCCATCATTCCTAACATTGTTTTTTCACCTGTTCTGCTTGCGCCGCAGGGCAGTCTGATATACAGCAGATACATCAGACCGATAATCGAATCAACTACTGAATGTGTGATTTTTTCCGCCGAAGAAACAGCGCACCGCAGAATTATAGAAACAATGAGGTCGGTATTTGCCGTGCAGGGTTCAGGCACAGCGTCTGAAATGAAAACAGCAGAGCTGCTGCTGAAACTATGGCGTCTTTTATATGAAAGCATACTGATAACAGATTGCGGTTCTATGTCCGTGCATTCCGCACAGACGCAGGCTAAGCTTCAGATAATGATGCAGTATATTCACGATAATTACAGCGGTCAGATAACACTGGATGATATTGCCCGAACGGTTCTTATAAGCAAAAGCAGTGTTCTCAATATTTTCAGGACATACCTGCATACATCGCCGATAAATTACGTTGTAGAATACAGACTGAAACGTGCATCAAAGCTCCTTGTTGATACCGAAAACAGCGTTTGCACCATAGCGCATGAAACAGGATTTGAGAACATCGGCTATTTCTGCCGCAGATTCAAAAAGCTGTACGGCGTTACACCGATATATTACAGAAATCATTGCCACAGTGCAGAGTAAAAATCAGGTACGCTCTGATTTTCATTTTAACGATTCAGCCTCAGTGCCATCGCCTTATCTTTCTGACTGCGTAGATTTTACAAGTCGTAGAAATACGGCTTGTTTTTTATTCGCCATACTCCGACGCATATAATTATCATTCAACATAACGACCGGTATACATACAAGTATATTTGATACAACCGTCTGATAATATTCTCAAAATATACAATAAATATACATAGGGCTATTTTGATATGGAAACATATATGAATACAGCAACAGATTTTTATTTTATTTTCCGAATAGTGTTAGTTTAAGCTGACTTAATCATATTATAGCGGTAAGGCACTTACTATTCACCTATCTTTCGATTTTTACTTTTTGAATGTAGCTATTTGGTGAGATATTAACATTTTTTTACTTGCATCATACAGATTAAAATGATATAATACAAAATGAGGTGTATAATATGAGAATTTGCTATATAGATGATAACGAAGAATACCTGAACAGTTTCAAAGATAATTTCAAAGATGTATTTTGTGAAAATGATTTCACTTTTATGCAGTATCCGAATGAATACATCGGCTCTGATGATGTCGCTGATATTGTTATGCTTGATATAGAGTTCGGCAGTGAGGGCAACGGACTTGATTATCTGGATTGTATCACGAAGAAATCAGGTTATACCCAGATAGTGATAGTCACTGCTTATACCGAAAAATACATAGAAGATATTTTTATGCAAAAAGAGAATGTTGCAGGGTTTCTGAAAAAGCCTATCGACAGGGAAACTATGCTCAGGGTCTTTGCTAAAGCAGAGATGCTTATAAGAAACAAAAAGGCGGAAGTAACCGTCAGAACCGGCAAGTATGAATATGTGACATTGAAAGCGGATGATATTTTGTACATTGAATCTGCCGGTCACAATCTCAATTACATTACCCGCACAAAAGAGTATACGGCACAGGGAAAGCTGGATGACCTTATCGAGCAGCTTCCGTCGTTTTTTGTCAGATGTCACAAGAGCTATTTTGTTAATCTCAATAAAATCAAAGGCTTCACGGGCGATTATATTCTTATAGAAGGAAAGCCGGACATTTCCGTGTCACGCTCCAAAAAGACCGAATTCATAGAAGCATACAGAAACCATCTTCAGAAATAAAACGGACGGGAAAAACATGAAAATAATCAATGTTGACAATATATATGCATGGGTGATACTTGTATCTTCAATATCGCAGGTCATTATTACGGGATGGACATTTTCGCAGTGCTTCAAAATTAGGATTTCTAAGGTTTTGTTTACGGCATTGATTATCCTTGTTTCCTGCATTGCAATCGTACCGCCGACCTTTTTTCAGATTTATTTTCCGATAAAGGCGGCGATTTTGTTTATTCTTGTGTTTGTTGTGTTCAAGCTGTCGTCTGAATCCGATTTTGTTAAGCCGTTTATCTTTCTCTGCCTTGATATGCTTGTAAATATTACGCTTGAAATGCTGCTGCTGATGACGGTTACATTAATCGGTATCAACGATTTTCAGGATGTAAACGACGTCTATACGTTCAATCGTATGATATCGTCGCTTATGTTTACAGTGATTTGTATACCGTTCAAATATTTCATAACACTGCTGTGGAACAGGATAGTAAACAAAAGTACGTCCTCAAGGCTCAATTTAAGTCTGATATTATTTCCTGCGGCACAGACCTTTGCAATGGTTGGTATGGTCGCAGATCACGCAGGCAATGCCGATGCAAAGCAGCACCCTATGGTTCAGGCAAATTCGACACTGGTGCTGACGATTTCGTTCCTTACGTTTCTTGTCGCAGATATAGTGTATCTTTATTTTATGGCAGATCTTGAGAAAAAGGCTGCGCTTGAACGTGAGGTAAGCTCGCTGAAATATGCCCGTCAGCTTGAAGAACAGCACTTTAAGCAGATAGAGGAAAAGCGTTATGAGGTGGCGAAGATACGTCACGATATAAATAATCAGCTTGCAAGCATAAAAAGTATGGTGCACAGCAGACATATAGAACAGGCTGAGGAGCTGATAGGCGAGCTTGAAAATACTGTGAGAAATACGCAGGAATACCGGTATTGCTCGATACCGGTAGTAAATGCGGTGATATCCGAGAAGAACAAAGAGGCTGAAAAGTACGGCATACGGCTTGTAACAAAGATAGACATTCCCGATTCCGCCGGAATAACACAGCATCATCTTTGCAGTGCGTTTGCAAATATGATTGACAACGCTATCCGAGCGGAGCGTGGCTTCACGGAAAAAGACAGCGACAGGAAAATCATCAATGTCGATGCGGTGAGCGATTCGGTAAGCGTGTATATAACCGTCAGAAATTATGTATCGGGTGTTGAGATTTCAAGAGAGGACGATTCCTCGCTTCACGGCTACGGACAAAAAATACTGGGCGATATTGCCGAAATATATTCGGGTACGTTTGATGCAACGGAAAAGAACGGCGAATATACCTGTACGCTCGTTATGCAGATGAAGGAACGTCAGACAGAAAATATATAAAGGTTGCAAAAAGTAATATGAAAATTGTTAATATTGATAATGTATATGCGTGGCTGTATCTTTTTTCTTCGGTACCGCAGATGATTTTTACCGCATGGGCGTTTTCACGATGCTTTGAACTGAAAGTGTCGCAGAAAGTATATTATATTGCTTTTACAGGGCTTTCCTTCGCTCATCTCGTTCCACAGATATTTTTCGGCTTATATATCCCTGCAAAGACGTTTGTCCTGCTTGCACTGCAGATAGTCATGATGTGGCTGATGTCAAAAAGCGGTATAGTTAAAGCGATTATTTTCAACGGCTTTGATATGGTTATCAATATGCTGCTGGAATTTATAATATTCCTGAGCTTTTTCGGGATTTTTATTACAAATAACGGTATTACTACAGATGTATATACAAGCGAAAGAGTAGTTGGCTCCGTGCTTTTTACGACGCTTTCGTTACCGCTTAAATACCTGCTTGCTGCTGTATGGAACAAGATAGCCGGAAAGAAACAATCAAAGCTCCGTATGAGCCTTATAGCTTTTCCTGTAGCGCAGGTGCTTGTTATCACAGCAATCGTATCAAGCTTTTCGCAGGTGTATATGAATATACTTAAAGTCGATATATTGCTTGTCACAACAATAGGTCTTGTGATTTTTGCGATTGCCGACCTTATATATATGTTCTTTATTTCGGATATTGAAAAGAAGAACGCACTTGAGCTTGAGGTAAACTCGCTGAAATATGCCCGTCAGCTTGAAGAACAGCACTTTAAGCAGATAGAGGAAAAGCGTTATGAGGTGGCGAAGATACGTCACGATATAAATAATCAGCTTGCAAGCATAAAAAGTATGGTGCACAGCAGACATATAGAACAGGCTGAGGAGCTGATAGGCGAGCTTGAAAATACTGTGAGAAATACGCAGGAATACCGGTATTGCTCGATACCGGTAGTAAATGCGGTGATATCCGAGAAGAACAAAGAGGCTGAAAAGTACGGCATACGGCTTGTAACAAAGATAGACATTCCCGATTCCGCCGGAATAACACAGCATCATCTTTGCAGTGCGTTTGCAAATATGATTGACAACGCTATCCGAGCGGAGCGTGGCTTCACGGAAAAAGACAGCGACAGGAAAATCATCAATGTCGATGCGGTGAGCGATTCGGTAAGCGTGTATATAACCGTCAGAAATTATGTATCGGGTGTTGAGATTTCAAGAGAGGACGATTCCTCGCTTCACGGCTACGGACAGCAGATACTCGGTGATATAGCGCAGATTTATTCGGGAAGGTTTGAAAAGTCGGAAAAGAACGGCGAATATACCTGTACGCTTGTTATGCAGATGAAGGAACGTCAGACAGAGGATTTTGCCTGATTATCCGTAAGAGCTTTTTGGGGGATAAAAATGGATTTGATAAATACGGAAAATATTTTTGCGTGGGGTACGCTGATTGCTTATTTCACGCACGGGATTATTACAGGGTGGTCATATTCGCTGTGTTTTAAGGTCAAGGCGACGAAGCCTGTTTATATGGCGATAATGATTATGGCTACTGCGGTGATACTGGTGCCGTCTGTATTTTTCAATTTTTACGCACCTATAAAGTCAATAGTATTGTTTTTCGTTGTGTTTCTTGTACTCAAGCTGTTGTCGGAGTCGAATTTTGTCAAATCGTTCATTTTCTGTTGCTTCGATATGCTGATAAACGTAGGACTTGAGCTTTTGCTGCTGGGCTTGTTGAACTTGCTCGGAATGAATGATTTTTATGATGTCAGCGAATTTTACACGTTCAGCAGAATGGTAAGTGCGATTGTATTTGCGGTTATCTGTATTCCTTTCAAATATCTCTATGCATTGCTTTGGAACAGGATAGTAAATAAAAGAATAACCTCAAAGCTAAATCTGAGCCTTATACTTTTTCCGTTTGCCGAGATGCTTGCGATAATAGGAGTTGTAGCCGATCATCTCAATCAGACGCACGGTAATTATCAGGGAGCGGCGCAAAAGTCCAATGTTATTCTGACGGTTTCGTTCATAACGTTTATCGTTGCGGACATTGTCTATATGTATTTTATATCCGATATTGAGAAAAAGGCTGTGCTTGAACGTGAGGTAAGCTCGCTGAAATATGCCCGTCAGCTTGAAGAACAGCACTTTAAGCAGATAGAGGAA
>OHSI01001601.1_pt1 | contig 11259 bp, 1 predicted proteins | sample 1578641 | NCBI WGS metagenome assembly OHSI01 (sample SAMEA3879535, study PRJEB24766) | human gut metagenome | biome: human-associated habitat; feature: feces | place: USA | collected 1985/1987 | reverse complement strand
ATGCATATTTTCCTAAATATAATATGTTATTTTCATAATAACCTTCATCTTCAATTATTTTTGTTCCAGCTATAATATCTGAACCTATATGCTGTATATTATCTCCCACTATAATATTTTTTAAATTTATACAGTCCATAAAAGCATTGTTACCAATATCTTGAACCGTATCAGGCAGGCTTATTTCTGTAATATATTTTTTTGAGCGAAAAGCATCTGCTTTTATAGTTTTTATTCCTTCTGGAACTTTGACTTTTCCTGAGATATTATTGGGAACAAATATTATCTCAGTTTTATTCCAATCATATAAAATTCCATCAACAGATATATAGTATTTATTTGCTTCATCAACTACTATATTTTTCAAATTTTCACAACCTGTAAATACTCCTTCTCCTATTTCCATTACTTTTCGAGGAATAAACACATTTTTTATATTTACACAAGACTCAAATGCACTATCATCAACCGTTACCACATTATCAGGTATATTTATACAGCCAAGCGAACTACATCCCAAAAAACTCTTTATTCCTATTTCCTCTAATGATTCACCTAATTCTACATCATAAAGTTCTGAACAATCAATGAAGGTTCCCATATTTATTTTTTTTACCTTTTGTGACATTTTAACTGATTTCAATTTGCTACATCTTTCAAACGCACAACCACTTATATCAATAACACTATCTGGTATTTCTATATTTAATAAACCACTGCTATAAAATGCCCACCAACCTATATGTATTAGATTTTCAGATAATTCGATTGTTCTCAATGATTCACAATAAGCAAATGCCCTTTCACCTATATCAGTTACTGTATTTGGCATTTGAATTTGTTCTATATAACGACATCCTTGAAATGCTCCTGATGATATCTTTTTTATCCCATTAGGAATAATTATTGTACCAGATATTTTTCTAGGAACAAGTATTATTTCACTCATTGAATAATCATACAGTACTCCCGACTCTGATTTATAATTTGTATTATTTATATCAACATTGATCATTGCTAATTCCAAACATTCACCAAAAGCATTTTCTCCAATTGATTTTACATTTTTAGGAATAAATACCTTTTTTAGCGACCAACAACCATAAAACGCCTCATACCTTATAGCTGCACATTTTTCAGGAATTTCTATAGATTCCAAACTAGAACAACCTGAAAAAGCAAAGCTACCAATCTCGACACACTCTTCAGGCAATTTCACAGATACTAGATTGTAACAATAATTAAATGTATCCATACCTATTTCCTTAACTTGTGATGGAATTACTAATTTCTCTAAATTAATACACCCCGAAAAAGTGCCGTCTCCAATATATGATATTGACTCAGCCAGATATACATCCCTCAATCCTGTATTTGCAAATGCAAAATCTGTATTTATTTTTTCTCCACTCAAAATAGATATTTTTTCTAACTCGTCCAATCTAATTTCAGGATCACCATTACGCAATCCAAACATATTTAAAATGCTTTCATTTAGCAATGGTAATGTCAGTTCTTTTATCCCTCTCACTTCACTAAATATATGTCTTCCCATCTCCTTCACACTCAATGGAATCTCTATAGTTTCTATTTCTGTAAGGCCTGACTCAGCTAACGCATACTCCCCAATCTCCTCCAATTTTTCATTGAAAATAAATGTCTTCAATTTTGCTCCACGAAATGCATATGCTCCAAGCGTAATCATTCCTGCCGGCATATTGAAATTCTCTATTCCAGCATACTCAAAAGCATGGTCGTACACACCCTGAAGTTTACTATTCTCTGTCAGAGTCACTTCCTTAAGTGCTGTACATCCATAGAAAGCATAATCCGATATCTCCTGTACAGTATCAGGTATAATGATTGCAACAAGTTTATCGCAATTATAGAATGCTCCACTATATATTCCACCAAGCTGACTGTCTGCATTGATATCAACCTGCTCAAGATTATCACAATATGCAAATGCATAGTATTCAATACTCTGAACGCTGTCAGGTATGGTTATGTGTGTAAGATTCTTGCAGCTATAGAATGTTCTAAGGCCGATTGTCATGAGCTTACTTTCATTCGGTATTATGATTTCTGACAACTGTGAACCCTCAAAAGCTCCAGTTGCAAATGACATAACAACATCGGAAACGGTATAACTTCCAGTTTTTCCTGCCGGACATGCTATAAGCTTTGTACATGCCTTGTTATAAAATACTCCATCAACAGAAGCATAACTATTATTGTCCTTGGCAACTGATATATCTGTAAGATTCTTACACTTGGCAAAACAGAGATTTCCTATATAGCTTATATTTTCAGGTATATTGATTTTCTCTATTCCTGTATTATAAAATGCCTCATCCCTAACAAGCATATCTTTTCCATTATCAGCAAATCTCACATCTGATAATGCCACTGTATCCTTGAATGCACTATATCCAAGTTCGGTTACACCTGATGGAATCTCAATTACTTCCAGTTTTGAACCAGAGAATGCAAGCCTGCCAACACGGGTAATACCATCCGGAAGGGTAACTTTCTTTAATGATGAATTGTAAAATAATTTCTCTCTTACGTCCGAGACTCCTGATGGTATATTTATTTCATCAAGTCTTACAGTATTCGCAAATGCACCACTTCCTATAGTTCTCAGCTTACTGTTATCACCAAATGTTACACTTGTAACACCACTTCCAGCAAAAACATCGCTATCGATAACTTCAACATTATCCGGAATCACAACATCTGTGAGCGCTGTTGTTCCTGCAAACGCAGACTTATATATACCAGTAAGTGTATCTGGAAGTGTTATATTGGTAAGAGTTGTATTGTTCTTAAATGTCTCACTTCCAATAGATGAAACCTCGTATCCATCAATCTTATCAATATCTATACTTTCAGCACTTCCCTTGTATTTTATAATCGATGCCTTACCTTCATTCGTTATGGCATACACCCACTCATCATTCTCCTGGATCTTGTTAAGTCCTACATAGTAAGCCCCTATACCATCATCCCACTTGTCTTCAAGATCAGCAGGGAGTACCGATGCCATAAAATACAGATTGATAGACTTTGTCCTTGAAAATGCATATCTGCCTATACTATTAAGCGTTTCTGGAAGGATCATTTTGTCCATCTGAGAACAGCCATAGAATGTATATCTTCCAATCTCTGTTACAGTTTCAGGAAGAGTCAGATTGCCAAGTGACTTACATGACTTAAACGCATAGTTATCTATGGTTGTAAGATATTCACAACCTGTAAAGTCAACATTCTCAAGACACACAAGCCCCTCTAATGCTCTTGCTTCTATCATCTTAAGCTTACTTCCATTCTCAAATGTAATTCTCCTCAAGTTGTCAGCACCGTCAAACACCCATGCAGGAAGATTCTCTATCTGGCTATCCGCCTCAAAAGTTACTGTAAGCAGCTTATTACATCCTGTAAATGCTTCCTGCGCAATGGTAGATACATTTCCTGGAATCGTAAAATCTTCTATTCCACAATAAGCAAATGTTCTATAACCTATACGATCAAGCACACTTTCTGGCTCGAATTCTATATCTGTAAGTGCATAATCCCATCCAAACGCATATCCACCTATACGTCTTATACTCTTAGGCAAAATAAGCTTATCCATCATACCACTACATCCCATGAATGCATATCCATCTATCTCCATAAGTGTAGATGGAAGTACTGGGGTTTGAAGTTTATCACAATACTCGAAAGCATTTTCACCTATTTCTGTTAGACCTTCATTCAAAATTACTTCTCTAAGCTTTAAAGCCCCCGAAAATGCATAGTCGTTTATCATTTCAGTTGTTTCTGCCAAAGTATACGAACCCGATCTTGCAGCAGGATAAAGCATGAGTATCGTTTTATCATTGTTATACAACACCCCATCATAAGATGCATATTTTTCATTTTTCTCATCCACTGTTATATATGATAGATTATGACAGCTTGCAAATGCACCACTACCTATATTGATAAGATTTGCTCCAATTTCTATCTTTGTTATACCACTGTTATATAAAACTGTACCACCAATAAATGTTACACCATCTGGGATAGAAAACTCCCTCAAACTATACGTATACGAAAAGGCATCATTTCCTATATCTGTACACATACTCTTATCTCCAAACATAACACTAACCAAACTTCCATTAGAGAAAAAAGCCCCCGAACTTATATGCTTAACAGAATCCGGAATAAATATTTTTCTTATATCTGTATATGCAAACGCGTACTCCCCTATATTTGATAAATTAATATTGTCTGAGAATTCAACCGAATTTAACCCTGATCCATAAAATGCACATTCATTAAGAGTACTAATGCACCTTGGAATAAAAACATCTTCAAGGCCATTTGTTCCACTAAATGCATAACTTGATATCTCTTCTAATTTTCCATTTTCTGGGAAAACAACTGATTCAAGTCTAGTACAATTCATACATATCATTTTCCCAATTGATGTTAAACTTTCTGGGAATTCAATTTTACCTATCCTGCTATACGCAAATCCCTCTTCACCTATGCTTACCAGTCCATCATTTAATACAACCTCATTGCTTCTTGAATATGCAAAGGCTGCAGTTCCTATTGATTTAGTCGACGAGTCCACTGTATATTCTCCGGCAAGACCTGATGGATAGTAGATCAACGAAGTACCATCTGCATTATAAAGCGCAGAATTTTTCACCATGTATACTGAATTTCCATCTGCCACCCTAATTTTTCTGAGAGCTGTGCTTCCATAGAACACCCTGTCTCCCAATGAGATAAGGCTTGCAGGAATATTAAACTCTGATATTCCTGCCTGGGAGAACGCCTTTGAACCAACGATTCTCAGATTACTGCCATCAGATATATTTGCTGAGCTAAGTCTGACACATCCTACAAATGCCTCTTCTCCTATCTCAGAAACTGAATCTGGTATATCTATACTTCTTATAAGCGTACAATTTGCAAATGCCCTTGTTCTGATATTCTGCAGGCTCGCTGGCAATTCTATAGAACGTGCTCTCCTATTATCGGCAAATGCATTTTCACCTATCTCTGTAACTGCTCCACCTTCTATCTCAGATGGAACAGTCACATATCTTCTCTTTCCTGTATATGATGTAATTCTTATAGTACCATCCGAATTCTTCACGTATGTGAATGCAGTGCCATCATCCTCGTTCACCCAGCTTGCATACAATGTTACATCCTCATTGAATACATTTGTATAGTATTCACACACATCCTCACAGTTTGGATCAAAGTTCCAACCATCAAATACAAGATACTCTCTCTCTGGCTCAGGCATAGTCTGTACAGTATGACCCTTGACAAATATCTGAGTCTGATTAGCTATCTCGTCAGTCATCATGTCATACGTGATCTTTCCTTTCTCCTCGCACACAAGCGCATATACATCCACTTCACCGAATCCGTGGTAATAATCTTCTCCCGCTATTCCTATATCAACAGACGAAGCCTCAAAAAGCTGTTTCATATCTGTAAATTCTGTCTTACCGAAAGCAGATCTATAGAGAGCTGCTGCTCCGGCAGCAACCGGCGCTGACATGGATGTTCCAGATACGATGGTATATCCTCCCCCTATGGCTGTGGTATATGTCGTGCCAGGTGCAAGTATGTCTACATTCTCTCCATAATTTGAATAATCGGTTATAGTTTCATTGTCTGTATCATATGCTCCTACAGATATAACACTGTCAAGTGATGCAGGATACACAGGCATATTGCTACCATCATTACCAGCTGCTGCAACACATATGATATCGCTGTCTACTGCTAATTCCGTATATTTACTATACATATCTTCATAAGATCCAAATGACATATTAATCACATCAACATCTGCCTCTATAGCATATGCTAATCCAAATACAGCGTCTGAGCCTCGAACGAATTCTCCACTTGCTGTAACATTACATTTGATAACAAGAAGCTCCACCTCCGGTGCGACTCCCACAATTCCCTCATTATTGTCCATTGACGCAGCAAGAACACCCGCTACCTCTGTACCATGTCCCTGCTCATCCTCTATAACGGATATATCATAGTCTTTTACTATCTTGTCCTCTGATGCATTGTATGATTTTTCGCTGATTCTTCCTGCGAACTCAGGATGATCTGTGTCTATACCGGAATCAATGACTGCAACCGTCACACCACTTCCCTTCGTGGTATTCCAGGTATTCTTGAGATTTATATAATCAAGATATTGCTGATTTGAGAAATCCGGGTCATTTGCCGCATAGTCCGGTCTTGCCTTTGTTACCTTAGATACAGGCAGTGAATCATCAATCTGTGAATCGTCAGAATAAGTTGTTGTCTCCGATTTTGATTTATCACCTGCCAGGTTCAAGGCAAGTTTCTGATTTAGTGCACTTACGCTCACGTAATAGTCAGGTGTCATCTCTGTTATCTCCTGACTGTACTCGTCGTTATTATATACATCATCTATAGTCATGCCCTCTGGCAGATACAGAACAGCAAAGCTTTCATCATCTGTAAGCCTGACCTCTGCCCCCAGCTTATCTGCGATTCTCTCCGCCTCTTCCTTAGTTGTATCTGTAAGGACTATAGAATCGGGCGCATAGAGTCCCTGATCTGCCGTAAGAGTGTCCTTTTTATCCTCAACCTTATCAGCTACTATCTCCGCTTCCTTCTGTGCATTCTCTTTCTGGAAATCCGTCATATACACAGTTTGGTCTGCCTTTGTGACATCACCTGACTGTCCCTGTGTATTGACTATAGATGTATCTGTTCCATCTTTACTTGTAGTGTCTCTATTGACATACTTTGTGACACCAAATGCTGCACCTGCGCAAAGCATAGCGCCGACTATAACTGTACATATTAACCTCTTTTTATTATTTTTACTGATATTCTTCCTCATACGTCCCCTCCTGTTCATCTTGAACATCAGCTCATTAAAAGTCGCCTTCGGCTAGAACTGATGCTGCATGTAAAATTTTCTTAGAAAACTTTACCAATTCTTCATAAACCTGTAATCACACTTGCCCTTTTAGTTTCATTTCTTGAGTTTTCTCTGACTTCATAACGCACAAAAGCGCCACTTAAAGTGACGCTTATATAAAAATCTATACACTGATATCGTAAAAATATCTTATATACCACATAAATATGTATATCTCATGTGTAGATGCAACTGGCTGCCGTCTGATCGTCTCCCCTGATGTCAAAATCTCTTAGGCCCTATAGCTTTGCGTCACAAAATTTCTCTTGTTTTGCCGAGTATTCAATTGTACGTGATAATTCACGCAAATTCCCCTCAGATATATTTATTTTATCATATAGCTGGCAGCTATACAATAACAATATGTCAATATCCCTATAACTGTATTTAATATATCTTTCTCACGTCATCCACCCGGTAAAGTCTCTTAAAATTCTCAAGATCCTTCTCCGACTGTATCACCATCACACCCACAAAGCTCCCGTCCTCTCTGCTCCTGAATCCGGCGACCTGTTCTCCGGTGCAAATAGAACACCTGATGACAGCCTCATGTATGTTCTCGTCATATGGGAACCTGTTGTCTGCATCACCACGTCCAATTTTAAGCCTTGTTATTATATTCCTGATTTCCATTATGTCATCTTCTTTCTCTGTCCGGAAATCTATCTGTCAAACGTTACATCACTTACTTGTCACAGGCAGCAGTATTATCTTCACACTCACTGCTCGATCTGTCCCAGTATATAAGGATCCTTGATCTTATTATCCTCTGCAAAGAACAGTATCTTCGTGAGTACTTCCGATGTCTTTGGATCGTCATCCACAAATGGCAGGAATATTCTGCCTCGCCTCTGCGAATGCACAGGAAGTACATTTATCATAGGGCCTGCCTCCTGATGCACCACTCCGCTTCCAAGGTGGACTGTGTAATTGGCACGCTTGCCCTCTATCACTGCATGGTTCTTTGTAAATGTGACATTTGTCAGTCTGAAAAGTGGCATGGTGAATTCTGCTATCACCTTTCGCATCTCAACAGTTGAGTGCGAAGTCTCAGGATCCACGCCTCCGGCATGTGCCACGGAAACCGCCATGTCCACATCCCTCATGACCTCAGAGAATATGATATCCGGGATGTCCTTGATCCGCATCTCCTTGCCAGTCTTTCTATCAGAGAACACCACCCATTCGAGTGTCGGCGATTCTATATCTGCAGGTGAGAACCAGTCTGCAAGAGCGTAGATCTGCGCTACTATATTCTCCTTGTAGTACACCTTCTGAAGTCCATCCTCTATGTCTGCCACCCAGTGTCTTGACCTCAGACAGCCAAGTGTCTTCTTCGGCTGGATCTGATTGCCCGCGTATCTGAGGGAATGTTCCATGTTCATTTCCTCTTCGGTCTTCACATAGAGCTCTCTGAACACCTGCTTGAACGGCTGGACGATCTTGTTGTCAAATACATATTTCTGTATATCATGCCATTTGCCAGCCATGTACATGTGGAATGGATGTGCTACTGTGAGCTTTGTGTCATCTGACAGCTTTATATTTTCACCAAACACATTGAATCCATCCTCAGTTGCAAATCCCAGCACAACATTCTTGCTATCATAAAGTTCATTTGCCCCTGACATAATACTGTCAGCCGCATTATCAAGCTCTGCATTCACGCCATCCGGCTCCGCCACCTTGAACACCAGCGCAGCCACCATGTCATGTATAACAGGATTCTCCAGCATGCCCCTGATCTCAGCCCAGGTGTATTCCTCCTGGCTCTCCATCGCATCCTCAAGCATCGCCTTTGTACGCCTTGACTGCTCCGCCATCTGCTTCTTGGCATCCATCAGAGCCAATACATACTCATCCTTCTTGATCTTTGCCGGAACTGACTTTAACTGTTTGCCGTTCTTCTCACAGATGACAGCGCATTTGCCGCCGTCCTCCATCTCAAGCCATACGGTCACTTCTCCGACCTCATGCGGCTGAAAATATTCTGTCATGCCCTGAACTACAAGGCTTTCCATACGTAGGGTAAGTCTCGTCACGTCCTGATATCCGGCATTGATCGCCATATTGCGCATAGCTGTAGAAACTGCTGCCGCCTCGCTGGCTCTCCTCTGTGCTCCGAACTGCTTGCTCTCCTTCTTGAACTTCTGAAGGAACATGTACCTGTCCTTTATCTGCTCCTCATTCTCTATCGGCAGGATTCCCACCGCCATGAGCAGATCTTTGTTTCTCTTTGCCTCGATCTCAGCCATCAGCTCGGGCTCATCATATTTGCCAAGCGCCGCATCCGCATATTTTCTCGCTCTGGTGTGCTTTGCACCGTCTGAAATGTATTTCGCCGCCTTGTATATAAGCTGGAATCGCTTGTCACCCAATCTGTCATAGACCTCGGTGAACCACGTCCTGTCAAATGCCCCGTCGTTCAGCTCATCCACCTCAAGCGGTGTAAATCTCGCTATCATAGCCTTTCTCTTGTCATCAAATGACTCGTTCATGTGCGCCATGAAGTAATAGCATCCCGCAGTAAATCCATCCCATCCAAGATACTCTCCAACTATATCTATCCACTCTGGAGAATACATAGCCGCCTCTATAAGCCTGGCATCACTTATATCCGTACCTGTAAGATAGGCCTTCAAAGTCTCCGCACTGTCATTTGCATCAGGCACACACGCCTGAAGAAGATGCGACATACTATTCTTCTTGCTGACCTTCTGACGGTTATAGTAATAACCGGTATTGAAATACGTTGATCTCTCCAACGTCTCCTTGCCTAGGGCTGACAGTATCCTGACAAAATACTCCGCTCCGAATATTCTTGTAAGCCCGTATATATATGGAGAGAATTCTGTCTCTGTATCTCCCCTTGTGAGCTCTGCAGAAAGCACAAGCTCTGACATATCAGTGTACAGCTTCTTAGCTATATCCAGCCTTTTCTCGTCCGTCTCTGAGAACTCTCCTTCCGGACTGTGAAGAAGTATCTGCCGCACACTTCTCAGCCTTTCACGCTCCGTATATCCCCACTCATAGCCTCTGGTCTGCACCTTCCTGTTGCGCTCCGTTATAAAACGCATCACGTCAGATACACATTTGAGGCTCCTATCCAGGGAATTCCCCTCAAACGCCATCTTGTACATATAATCTTTTGAAATCAAGCCACGACTGTATGCAGCAATATAGTTCTGGAGACCTGGAACCGGCATGACACTTCCTGTGTGTACCCAGTAATATGAATTTCTATCATTTACAACGTCTGAAGGTATATTAAAGTTATGACTCTTTGCAAGGGCATAGTTGTATGGAAACAAATGCCTGAAATCCTCTTCATTCTGCCTTGCCTCGTCAGAATCCTCTTTTACGTCTAATATATCGCTGTCACCATCGATCGCAAGCCACCTTGTTATTATCATGATCTGCTCATTTGTGAGCACACTTCTGTGATATACCTTTGAATCATCACCAGATATACTGCCGCCACCTTTATTCCCGCCAAATGTATATATGAGCTCATCACTTCTTCCAAGCAGATAGTCTGCTGCCACAACGGCAAGTCTCATCTTGTCACTATCCATCACATATCTTCTATACAGGAATCCAATTACAGCTCTGACAATGGCAAGATATCCGAATGCCGGACATTCTTCTATATATATATTTCCAAACATATCCGCCATAAAGCTCTCGCAGTACTTCTTGAAATCCTGTTTGTCACTGTTGTAGCCATTCAGATACACGTAGAGCTGCATGCACATATACGGAGTCTGAATATTTTTCTCGTAGAAATCTACCCACAATTCCTCACATGCCACCTTGTCACGGTTCACATATATGTTTCCACCTGCCTCACCAAGCAGGCCGATCTCTCCGTCAGCCATCTCATACTCATCATTTTTGTGCTCATCCACAAATGCATCAAATTTTCTTAATATGTTTATAACTTCTGAATCAGATGTCGTGTCTTTCTTTTTAGGCACAATCTTTGATTTGAGTTTTGCAAATGCACCCTCGCTCTTGGCAGTCTTGCACAGATTATCATTTGCAATCCCGCTTTCAGGGAAATACTTTTTGTACAGCTCAAGGCACTCAGCCAGATAACTCTTGTCAAATATCGGCTCATAGTCCGCATTTACATCATAAAGTCCATACCCCTCATCTGCACCAGCCCGGTCTGTGCCAACATTTTTTATCTCACGTATAAGAATCTGCTCCTTAGTTGTAACACTGGATCTTCCATTCGCAGACTCCCTCTGCATAGCGTC
>OHSI01001600.1_pt1 | contig 11272 bp, 8 predicted proteins | sample 1578641 | NCBI WGS metagenome assembly OHSI01 (sample SAMEA3879535, study PRJEB24766) | human gut metagenome | biome: human-associated habitat; feature: feces | place: USA | collected 1985/1987 | reverse complement strand
CCAAGGACGCTGCATATGTCCATGACGGGCATACGCGATATGTCAGTCATCGAAACCCCGCCGGAGCAGCGCTACCCCGTGCAGACATACGTTATGGAATACAGCGAGGCTGTTGCGCGGGAGGCCATAATGAAAGAGCTCGGCCGCGGGGGGCAGGTGTTCTTCGTTTACAATAACGTGCGCGGCATGGAAACGTTTGCGGAAAAGCTGAAGCAGCTTGTACCGGAGGCGCGCATAGCCTATGCCCACGGGCAGATGGGCGAACGGCAGCTTGAGCGCACGATGCTGGACTTTATGGAGCAGCAATACGACGTTCTGCTTTGCTCCACAATAATAGAAAGCGGGCTTGATATACCCAACGTAAACACCATTATAATATACGATGCGGACAAAATGGGCCTTGCCCAGCTTTATCAGCTGCGCGGCAGGGTAGGCCGGGGCGCGCGGCTTGGCTATGCATACCTAACGTTTATGCGGGACAAGGTTTTGAGCGACATTGCCGAAAAACGCCTGAGCGCCATACGCGAATTTACCCAATTCGGCGCGGGCTTCAAAATAGCAATGCGGGACCTTGAAATACGCGGCGCGGGCAACCTGCTGGGGCCGGAGCAGCACGGGCATATGGCAGCCGTGGGCTACGACCTTTACTGCAAAATTGTTGAAGGCGCGGTGAAGGAAGCCAAGGGCGAAAAGGAGCCGGTAAAGATAGACACGGTTGTGGATATCCCCGTCCCCGCCAGCATATCCACGCATTATATTCCGCGCGAATCGGAGCGGCTTTCCATGTACAAGCGCATAGCGCTGATAGAAACGCGGGACGATCTTTACGACGTGCAGGATGAGCTTATAGACCGCTACGGCGACATTCCGGAGGACACGGCGAATTTGCTCAACATTGCCCTTATAAAGGCGGACTGCTCCCGCGCGGGCGTTACGCAGCTGAGGATACGGGATAAGGAGGTGCGCTTCGTGTTCGATAAGCAGGCGCCCATAGACGGGGCAAAGCTTATTGCCGCCGCGGGCAACATAGCGGGCGCGCGCATGACCTTCGGCGATACGCCGAGCATGGTTATAAGCCGCCCCAAGAGCGACGCCGCCGCGCTCTACGCCATGCTGCCACAGTTTGTTTACATGCTTGCCGATTGCCTAAGCGCAAATTGATGCTATAATACATAATACTGACTTGCGCAGCCATTGCTGCACATGATATGGAAGGAGAAAACGATTTGAATACCAAGAAGCTTATTGCCCTGCTGCTGTGCGCCGCTATGGCCGCAAGCATACTGTGCGCATGCCAGCTGAGCGACACCGATACCCCCAGCGGCACCGCAGAGCCCACGGATACCGACAACAGCGCAGAGCTTGACCTGACTGCCGCGGTAGCCAAAATAAACGGCGAAACCGTGCTTACGCTCGGCGATGTTAAGACCATGTTCGATATGTACGTTGAGTATTTTGCCAACTATGGTTACGACGTGATAAGCGATCAGGCCACGCTTGAGGAGTTTCAGGACGACCTTATCAACCTTATGGTTCAGGACAAGGTTATAGAGGCCAAGGCGCGCGAGCTGGGCTACGCCAACTTTACCGATGAGCAGAAGGCGGAGCTTGAAAGCCGCATTGCCGAAAAGATAGACGGGCTCAATTCCTATTACCGCGACATAGCCGAACAGGAAGCCGAAACGGACGAAAGCGTGAACGTGGACGAAAGGATGAACGAGCTTATACTCGAAGAAGCCATTGCCAACATGGGCGATGAGAACGCCACCTATGAATCCTACTGCGCAAAGCTGAGCGAGGACGTGGAGGTTGAATACCTTGTCGAGCTTATGCGGAACGACCTGACCAAGGACGCCGCTGCGGACGAGGCGGACATTGAGGAGCAGTTCAACACCAACTCCATGACCGATATGGACACATATAATAACAATCCCGAGTACTACAAGGACGATGAGGACGCCTACGAAGCAAGCCAGGAAGGCGTTCCCCCGCTCTATGTTCCTAAGGATTACCACAGGATATATGATATCTACGTTGCCTACGAAGGCGACATTCCGCAGGAATGCACCGATGCTAACACCGCAATGAACAATCTCAAGACCGAGTATTGCACCCTCGCCTTTGACGATGCAATAAACGGCACAAGCACCAACGCCGCACGCATAGCGGAAATAATAAGCGAATACAAGGCCAAGCAGGCCGAATACGACAAGTATTACGCCGAATACACCGCCAGCGCCTATGAAAAGATAAACGCTGCCTACGCGCGCCTTGAAGCGGGCGAGGATTTCAAGGCCGTTATGGCCGACGTGACGGAGAATACCGACTTTACGGAGATTGATGCTTACGCGGACGGTATGCTCATATCCAATTCCTACACTTCCTCTTCCGATTGGTCATCGGCCGTTAAGGATGCCTTTGCCAAGCTTTCCCTTGGCCAGTACAGCCAGGTGTTCGAGGACACCAACGGGCTGCACATAATCTATTACGTCAGCGACGAAAAGGCCGGCTCCAAGACCCTTGACGAGGTACACGACGCCATAGCCGCCACCCTCACCGCCGACAAGAAGGACGAGGTTTGGAACGCGCTTATCGAAGAATGGCTCAACGATGGCTCCGTGGAGCTGGTGACCGAGGTTTACCGCCAGCTCGGCAAATAAATAAACACAGCATGTATTATGCGGGGACGGATTACCGTCCCCCTTTGTTTTGTTACTTACCGCAACCCCTCAGTCAAATAAACACAAAAAACAGGGACGCATAGCATCCCCATATCCTTATAATTTCTCATGCTCACACGCCATTAGGCGTATTTCACATGGCGGAAGCAATATTTCACTGCGCCTAAGCGCAATTTCACTACGGGCGTAAGCCCATTATTGTCGGTATATGCCAAATCTCCTCCGCGTATTCCTTCAGCGCGCGGTCGGAAGAGAACTTGCCCGCGCCTGCGGTGTTCATAAGGCACTTGCGTCCGAAGGCCGTGCGGTCGCGGTAGTCGCGGTTGGCGCGCAGCTTCGCCTCCATGTAGGAGGGCATATCCAGCAGCAGATAGTATTGGTCTGGCGTATGCCATGCCGCGCCGTACAGCAGCGAATCATAAAGCTCCTTGAAGCCGCCCATGCCGCCGTCCGTAAACGTGCCGTTCACCAGCGTGTCCAGCGCGCGCTTTATGCGGGGGTTGGATTCGTATATGCCCTTCGGGTCGTAGGAGGAGCGTATTTTTGCAATATCCTCCACCGTTGCGCCGAATATATAGTTGTTCTCAAGCCCGGCCTGCTCGGCAATTTCTATGTTCGCCCCGTCGTATGTGCCAAGCGTTACCGCGCCGTTGAGCATCAGCTTCATGTTGCCCGTGCCGCTGGCCTCCGTTCCGGCGGGGGATATCTGCTCCGATATATCCGCCGCGGGTATTATCATTTCCGCATAGGAGCAGTTGTAGTTCTGCACGAACACAACGCGCATAACGTCCTTCATGGCGGGGTCTGAATTGACCATGTTGGCAATTTCGTTTATGAACTTTATAATGTTCTTCGCCCGTATGTAGCCCGGCGCGGCCTTTGCGCCGAATATGAACGCCGTGGGGGTAAAATCCGTAAGTGTGCCATCCTTTATGGAATAGTATATATCCAGTATGGAGAACGCGTTCATAAGCTGCCGCTTGTATTCATGCAGCCGCTTCACCTGCACGTCGTAAACAAAGTCCGTTGGCAGCAGCACGCCCTCCTTTTCGCTTATAACGGAAGAAAGCCTGCGCTTATTCTTGGCCTTTATTTCGTTGAAGTGGGCTATAGTGTCGTCATCTATATGCTCCTTCAGCTTGCTTATCTGGCTAAGGTCGGCAATGAAGTCGTAAGACCCCGTCTTTTCGGCAATCAGCGCCGCGTATTCGGGATTGCACAGGCCAAGGAAACGCCGCGGGGTTATGCCGTTGGTCTTGTTCTGGAAGCGTTCGGGATAGAGCGCGTACCAGTCGCGGAACAAATCGTTTTTCAGTATGTCCGTATGTATCTTGGCAACGCCGTTCACCGCGCTTGAAACATAAACCGCCAAGCGGGCCATGTGTATGGTGCCGTTGTCTATTATCTGCATACGGCTGCGCATTTCGTCGCTTGCGCCGCGGGCGCGCAGCTCGTCGTTAAGCCGGTCGTTTATGCGGTAAATTATGCCCGTCAGCTCCGGCACAACGCTCGAAAACAGCCCCTCGTCCCAGCGCTCCAGCGCCTCGCTCATAACGGTATGGTTGGTGTAGTTAAAGGTTTTGCGCGCGGTCTCAAACGCCGCGTTGAAGTCCATTCCTTCAAGCATCATAAGCCTTATCAGCTCCGGTATGCTCACCACGGGGTGCGTATCGTTAAGCTGAATGGAGCAATGCGAGGCAAACATGCTCATGTCCGTGCCGCGGGTGCGCTTATAGCGGCGCACAATGTCCTGCAGGCTGGCGCTTGAAAGGAAATACTGCTGCTTTAGCCTAAGCCGCTTGCCTGCGTATGTGCTGTCGTTTGGGTAAAGCACGCGGGTAATATCCTCCACCATGTTCTTTTCCCGCACGGCAAGGGCATATTCCTGCTCGTTGAACAGATTGAAGTCGAATTCCTCTATCGGTTCGCTCTGCCACAGGCGTAGCGTGCCGCTGTGCGCCGTGTTGTAGCCGAAAACGGGCATATCGTACGGCACGGCAAGCACCTTCTGGTCCGCAAATTCAACGGTAACGGTTTTGTCGTCCCTGCGCTTGCTCCATGGGTCGCCGTATTTAAGCCAGTCGTCCGCCTTCTCCACCTGGAACCCGTCAACAAAAGTCTGCTTGAACAGACCGAATTTATATCTCAGCCCGTAGCCTTCAAGCGGTATGCCCAGCGTGGCCGCGCTGTCCAAATAGCAGGCCGCAAGCCTGCCCAGTCCGCCGTTGCCGAGCGCCGCATCGTCAATTTCCTCCATTGCGGAAATGTCCGCTCCCCTTTCGCGGAGGAGTGTGCGCATTTCGTCCAGTATCCCCAAGTTGTACAGGTTTGAAAATACCGACCTGCCCATCAAATATTCCGCGCTGAAATAATATGCCCTGCGCACGCGCTCATGCGCGCGGCGGCTTTCGCGGCAGTCCTTCGCGGTAACGGCCATAACGGCCTCCGCCAGCGCGTTATGCAGCTGCACCGTTGAAGCTTCGTGCAGCTCTATCTGATAATCCGCACTGAGGCGCTCCTCCATGCGTTTTACAATCTCGTTGCAATCAATACGGCTCATAGGCCCTCCGTTTTGATAAAAAATTATATCAGCATATATCATACCACAAAGCGACATATGCCGCAAATGTTTTCGCATGGCCTTGACTAAGGGGCGGGTTTACAGGATAATAATGCTAAGTATTTTTCCCGGAGGATACATGCCCATGAACGCGCCCACAGCAGCCGCAAGCGAAGCGTTTTGCGAACTTGTGCGCACATATAATGCCTGCATGCAGAAAACGCTGAGCAAATACGGCCTTTACCCCGGCCAGCCGCAGGTGCTTTTTGCCATAAACCGGCTGGGCGCGCCCACGCAGATCGAGCTTGCTTCCCAGCTTGGCGTTACAAAGGCCAGCGCGGGCGTGTCGCTGCGCAGGCTTGAGGCGGCGGGCTTCGTTAAGCGCGTGCGGGATAAGCTTGATACCCGCTGCGTAAGAATCCGGCTTACCCAGAAGGGCGCTGATTACGCCCGCTGGTGCGATATTGACTTCGAAATGATATACACCACCATGATGGAAACATTCTCCGCAGAGGAGCGGGACGAGGCGCTGAGCATACTGAACGAAATGAACAAAAGCCTTACCGGATTGAAGGAAAGGCTGGACGGATAGGCATAAGCTGGCAATTTTGCCCGTTTTTCGCAATTTTTACATATCATATTTAATAGCGGTGTTGACAAAACTGAACAAAGGTAGTATATTACATATGAAATCATACTGCATTGGTAGGAATTGAGGTGACGCGGTAATGTTCTTCTCCACAAAAGGGCGCTATGGATTAAAGGCCATGGTAGATCTTGCCATTGAATACGGCAACGGCCCGGTAAGCGCGCTGAGCCTTGCGCAGAGGCAGGACATAAGTACGTCCTATCTTGAGCAAATGATAAGCCAGCTTAAAAAAGCGGGGCTTATAATCGGCTCCCGCGGGGCATACGGCGGTTATGAGCTTAGCCGCGCGCCGGAGGATATATACGTAGGCACGGTGCTAAGGGTGCTTGAAGGGGACACGGATTTGGTAAGCTGTGTAGGCACGGAAAACGCCGCCTGCATCAATGCGTGCAGCTGCTCCGCCCGCCCGCTTTGGCTCAAGCTTCAGGGTCGCATAAACGAGGTGCTGTTTTCCACCACCCTTGCGGACATGGCGGAGGATTATAAAAGCCAGCTTGAACGCTGCGGCAAGGGCGACGAATACCATATTCCAATGGTGCGCAGGCCCGCGCCGAAAGGCTCCTACACCAAGCGCAGAACAATAAATATGGATAAATTTTATGCAGATCAGGAGACAGAGGACAAATGAGAAAGGTTTATCTTGACAATGCGGCCACAACGGCCCTTTCCCCAAAGGTGCTTGAAAAGATGATGCCGTACCTTACGGACATATACGGCAATGCATCAAGCCCGCACTCCTTCGGCCAGACCGCCCGCATAGGCGTCGAGCATGCACGTGAGCAGGTGGCCCGCGCCATAAATGCCGACCCGAGCGAAATAGTATTCACCGGCTGCGGCACCGAAAGCGACAATACCGTGCTTTTCGGCGTTGCGGAAAGATATGCCAAGAAGGGCGACCATATAATCACCACCAATGTGGAGCACCACGCAATACTGCATAGCTGCGCCGCGCTTGAGAAAAAGGGCATAAAGGTGACCTACCTGCCCGTTGATAAGGACGGCCTTGTCACCCCGGAGCAGGTTCGCGATGCCATTACCGACAAAACCATTCTTGTAAGCGTAATGTTCGCCAATAACGAAGTGGGTACCATAATGCCCATTCCGGAAATTGCCGCCGTGTGCCATGAAAAGGGCGTACTGTTCCATACGGACGCCGTGCAGGCAGCGGGTCATATCCCCATTGACGTTAAGGCAATGGGCATAGATATGCTATCCATCTCCGGCCATAAGTTCCACGGCCCCAAGGGCGTTGGCGTGCTGTATGAGCGCAAGGGAATACGCCTGCCCAGCTACATAATAGGCGGAGAGCAGGAAAAAGGCCGCCGCGCCGGTACCGAGAACGTTGCCGGTATAGTTGGCCTTGGCGAGGCGCTTGAGCTTGCCGTTACCAACATGAGCGAAACCTCCGCCCGCATGACAAGGATGCGCGACAGGCTGATAGAGGGCATAGAGGCCACCATTCCCGAAGTTAAGCTGAACGGGCACAGGACAAAGCGCCTGCCCAACAACGTGAACTTCTCCATTAAATATATCGAAGGCGAAAGCATACTGCTTATGCTGGACATGGCCGGCATAGCGGCCTCCAGCGGCTCCGCCTGCACCAGCGGCAGCCTTGACCCGTCCCATGTGCTGCTGGCGCTGGGTCTTACGCATGAGGTTGCGCACGGCTCCGTCCGCATGACGTTGGGCGACGACACCACCGATGAAGATATCGATTACGTGCTTGAAACGCTGCCCAAGGTGGCGCACAGGCTCAGGGCGATGAGTCCCATCAGCCCCATAGACTAAAATAAGCTAAAACGGAAGGAGAAAATATAGATATGTATACCGAAAAGGTTCTGGACCATTTTGAGCATCCCCGCAACGTGGGCGCATTGGATGATGCAAACGGCGTAGGCATGGTTGGCAACGCCAAGTGCGGCGACATAATGCAGATGTTCCTCAAGGTAAATGACGACGGCATCATCGAGGACGTGGGCTTCAAAACCTTCGGCTGCGGCGCGGCCATAGCCACCAGCTCCATGGCTACGGAGCTGATAAAGGGCAAAAGCATAGAAGAAGCGCTCCAGCTTTCAAATTCCGCCGTTGTGGAGGCGCTGGAAGGTCTGCCCCCGCAGAAGATACACTGTTCCGTGCTTGCCGAAGAAGCCGTCCGCGCGGCCATAGCGGACTACTACCGCAAGAAGGGCATGGAGGACAAGGCCAAGGAAGTTGAAAACACCAAATGCTCCTGCGAGCATGAAGAGCCGCACGAGCACTGAAAGCCATAAGTACCAAAAACTCCCCCTGTGGGGAGTTTTTTTGTGCTACCACCATCCCAAAGCTATCCCCGTTTACGGGGAAAGTGGACACGAACGGAGTGAGTGTCTGAAAGGGGAACGGCTCGAAGATGCCAAGCTATCTTGCTGTTCCCCCTCAGACAATCCGCCTTACGGCGTATTGCCAGCTCCCCCGCATGCGGTGGCGCCTTTTGAGGTTGGCCATAAAAAATCTTAGCCTCGCTCCCCCATCTTCTTCGCCAGATTTTCCCTTGAAAAATTCTGTCCAAATTACAAAAGCTAAATAAAAAGTGCGAAAGGAGATAAGGGGCATGAAAACTGTAGCTTTTGCGGCGGGCTTGGCCGTGTGCGCAATGTATCCGGACGTATCCAGGCGAGCCGTCCGCGATTCAAAAAGGATGATAAAAACCGGCAAGCGCGCCATTGACCGCATGTGCAATTGGTAAGCTGAACGCAAACGGGACGCATGGATAACCCCTGCGCCCCGCTTTTTATTCAATCTCAAGGTTTGGCGGAATATCAAATTCCTTTGGTGTGCTTGCTCCGCTCTTCTTCCGCTGGCGCACACATTCGCTCAACAGATATTCAATCTGGCCGTTTACCGATCTGAAATCATCTTCCGCCCATTGTGCTATCGCGGCATATAGCTTGGGTGATAATCTAAGCGGTATCTGTTTTTTTGCGTTATCTGCCGCCATATGTCAATACAAGCTGCCGCTGTTAACAATAGGCTGCGCATCACGATTGCCGCAAAGAACAACAAGCAGGTTTGATACCATTGCCGCCTTGCGTTCGTCATCAAGCCGCACAACATTGTTTTCGCTCAGCCGCTCAAGCGCCATCTCAACCATTCCCACCGCGCCGTCAACTATCATTTTGCGGGCGTCTATTATTGCCGACGCCTGCTGGCGCTGCAGCATCACCGCCGCAATTTCCGGAGCATAGGCAAGATATGTTATGCGCGCTTCTATTATTTCAAGCCCCGCGTCCGCTACCTTCTGCTGAATTTCATCGCGTATGCGGTTGGCTACAACCTCGCTGGAGCCGCGCAGACTGCCTTCGTCCGCTATGCCGTCGCCCGTGGTGTCAACATTTGGCGCAACGTCGTAAGGATAAATGCGCACTATGTTCCTCAATGCGCTGTCGCATTGCAGCGAAAGGTATTCCTTATAATTATCCACGTTGAAAACAGCCTTCGCCGTGTCCACAACGCGCCACATTACCGCTATGCCTATTTCAACAGGATTGCCAAGGCAGTCATTTATTTTCTGACGGTTATTGTTAAGCGTCATAATCTTGAGTGATATCCGCTTGCTCGGTATTTCGGCGTTTGCCGTCGCCATCTCCGCCGTGTTTATAAGCACCTGCTTGCTCCCGGCTCCGTTAACGTCCCCGCTCTGGCTCAGCTTTGTTTTTGCGGCAGGATTTACCGCAGTGCAGAATGGGTTAACAAAGTAAAACCCTGCCTCTCTTATCGTTCCTATATATTTACCGAAAAGCGTAAGCACAAGCGCTTCCTGCGGTTTAAGCACCTTCAGCCCCAAAAACAGCATCCAACCCAAGCATACCCAAAGTATGCCTATAACGTAAAGCAGTGTTATATCGTATATCGCGCCGAATACAATAAGCGCTATTGATACAAAATACAGCAATACGCTTACAAGAAGCATAAGCATACCGTTTTTCTTGTTTGATAGAATCTTTTCCTGCATAATAAAACGCCTCCTTCATGATATTATTATGATATCATTTTGGAAGCATTTGTCAATGGCATTTTTACAGCCTTATTATTTCGTATACCGTAAGCGTGTCCCCGTTCACCTTAAAGCGTACATCAAATCCGGCGTATTCAAAGCCGAACGGCGTATCCGGCTCCGTAATGTATGCCGGCCTTGGGTCCTGCGAAAGGGACTCCGTCAGCGCGTCGCGTTTACTTTGGGGTATCATGGCCATAAGCTCGTCTGGAATTTCAACCTTCAGCGCATAACTCAGCCGCTCCCCGGCGAAGCCGTTCTTCGCATCGGGATGGCTGTCCGTAAATGAAAGATATGGCTTGATATCGTATATAGGCGTGCCGTCCATAAGATCCGCACCCGATACTATAAGCACCGTGCCAAGGTTCGGCCGCTTCTCTATCCCTTCAAGCTTTACAGAGGAAAGCCCTATCGGGTTCGGCCTGTACGGCGAGCGCGTGGCAAACACGCCCATGCGCTTGTTCCCGCCAAGGCGCGGCGGCTTCACCATTGGCGACCAACGCTCCGCCTTTACCTCGCTGAAGCCCCATATGAGCCATATATGCGAATAGCCGTCCAGCCCGCGCAGGGCGTTTTCGTCGCGGTATTCGCTTTCGAATACTATTGTTGAAAGCTGCGCCGCCGCAAGCCCGCTTTGGCGCGGTATGCCGAACTTTGTTGTAAAATCGCTCCTGATGGTGGCAATCGTCTTTAATGCGTCCATAATTTAACATAAAAGGACTCCTCCTCTTGCGTGGGGGAATCCTTACGTCCCGTGTTTATCTGTTCTCTATTGCTTCGCGCGCCTTATCCGGATAGTTGGTTATAACGGCCTCTATGCCTGCGGACGCCAAATCGCATACCACCTGCTCGTCGTTGCAGGTCCAGGGATGTATCTCAACTCCCGCCTTTTTGCAGCCTTCTATCAGCCCCGGGCAGCCCAGCGCCGCCAAATAATGCGGATGTATCGCGTCCGCATGCAGATAGTTTGCGTATACCCACGGGTCTACCATGGCTTCGGAATAAAGCAGGCCTATCTTCGCCTTGGGGTCAACCTCCCTCAGCTTCATCAAAACGTAATGGTTGAAGGAGGAATAGATTATCCTGCCCTGCATACCCATTTCGCGCTCAAGCTCTATAACCTTATCCCAAATGCCGTAGTATATAACCACGTCGCACTTTATTTCAACGTTTATGGTAAGGTTCGTGTTCTTCAGCAGCCCGTACACCTCTTTAAGCGTAGGGATGCGCACGTCCTTATAGCCCGGCATGCCGTTTGAAAAGTCCAGCTTTTTAAGCTCCTGGCAGGTCATGTCCACCACGCGGCCCATGCCGTTTGACGTGCGGTCAACGGTTTCGTCGTGAATGAC
>OHSI01001597.1_pt1 | contig 11306 bp, 10 predicted proteins | sample 1578641 | NCBI WGS metagenome assembly OHSI01 (sample SAMEA3879535, study PRJEB24766) | human gut metagenome | biome: human-associated habitat; feature: feces | place: USA | collected 1985/1987 | reverse complement strand
TGCGGCAGGCGAAGCCTTCGATAAGATTGCCCGCGTTATGGGATTGCCTTATCCCGGCGGTCCGGAAATAGAGCGTCTGGCATTGGGCGGCAATGACCATGCTATTGATTTTCCAGTAGCACGTCTGGATAGGCCTTACGAATTCAGCTTCAGCGGTCTGAAATCCGCCGTAATCAATTATCTGCATAATCAGCAGCAGGCAGGACGTGAGGTGAACCGCAGCGATGTTGCGGCATCATTCCAGAGAGCTGTTGTTGATGCACTTGTTAAGGAAGCGGTACATGCTATGCAGCATACGGGCTACAATAAAATTGTGCTGGCCGGCGGCGTTTCTGCCAATAAAACTTTGCAAAACACACTGGAAAAGGCTATGGAGGAGATTGGTGCCCAGCTGGTGCATCCGACACCGATTTTGTGTACCGATAATGCTGTAATGATTGCCTGCCGCGGTTATTTTATGTATCAGGCCGGCAGCTTCAGTCCATTGGACTTGAACGCTAATCCATCATTAAAATTAGGCTAAACAAGTGTCTTTTATAGTGCATAAGCCTGTGGATATTGTGGATAAATGGGCAATATCCACATATAAGCGCATTACTGGTGTGGAAAAGCCTGTGGATATAGTGGATAAAATAGTGGATTAATCAGATAAAGCTGTGGAAAGGACAACAGCAGGAAGAAGAGGGGAAACATGCTGAGCAATTTAACAGCAGAACAAAGAAACAGTTTACAAGCTATGCCACAGGTACTCGGTCTGGCGGCAGATATAGCACATGCTGCTGTGACGATTTATCTGCCGGGAGAGAATAAAAAGTTTTTTAATGTTTATAAGCAGGAGCAGCCGATGACACAGGTAGGAAATGTGCGCCCGGATATGACGGGCCGGCGTGTACGTGCGGTTGAAGAGCCGCTCGTTGCGCGTGTGCTGCAAAAAAATGTGCCTGTTAACGGCAAGCGTGAATGGGCTTTGGGCATGTTCAACAGTCTGAAGGTTTTTCCGCTGCGTGACAGCCGCGGACATTGCTACGGTGCCGTCAGCTTTGAAAGCGCTGCTCCCGATGATATTATTATTGCTCAGTCGCTGGAGCTTTTGTGTAATCTGCGCCAGGATGTGAGCAATAACAGCAACTATCGGCGACTGCTGCCTTCTGACGGCATTATGGTAGTAGATGCCAACAGAGTGATTGTTGCTGCCAACAACCGTGCGCGTCATATGTTTGATGTTATGGATATTTCTCATCTTGTCGGCTGCCGTACTAATGATGTTGCTATCAACTGGCCGTTGGTCGGGATGGTTATGGAAACAGGCACGGCGGAAAGCAAGGAATTTACGATGCATGGCATTTTGCTTTCCATACGTATTCTGCCGGTAATTCCCAGGCCTAAGGCCAGTTGTGCTATTGTCATTTTGCAGGATATCACCGAGCTGCGCAAAAAAGACGAGGAACTGCTGATAAAATCTGTGGTAATTAAAGAGATTCATCACCGTGTAAAGAACAATCTGCAGACTATTGCCAGTCTTCTGCGCTTGCAGGAGCGCCGCGCGCAGTGTGATGAAACCAAAATAGTTTTGCGTGACTGCGTCAACAGAGTCAACAGCATTGCTATTGTGCATGAGTATCTTTCGCAGCAGGATACCGGTCTGATAGATGTCGGTAAGGTGGCCAAGGGAATTTATCAGGCAATTATCAGCAGTATGCTGCATCCGGAATTTATCCTGCATGCCGATTTTAAAGCAGATCCTGTACAGCTGCCGTCTGATAAGGCAACAAGCATCGCTTTGATTCTCAACGAATTATTGCAGAATACTATAGAACATGCTTACGAAGGACGCATGAGTGGCAGCCTTAAGGTGCGCTTTGCGGAAGAAAGCAAGCGTTATATTTTATCGATTGCCGATGACGGTGTAGGTCTTCCGGAAGGATTTTCTTTAAACAGCAGCCGTCAAAGCTTAGGATTGAAAATTATCAAGACTATGGCGGAAGCAGACCTGCAGGGAAGCTTTAGCTTGGCGAATCGTGATGATGGCGGTACACTTGCTTTAGTAACAATTCCAAAGGGGGGGACTGGAAGATGTTAAATAAACTGAGAATATTATTGGCAGATGACGAAGCTATTTTGCGTCTTGATTTACGCGAAATGCTGGCAGATGCCGGTCATGACATAGTAGGCGAGGCAGCCAACGGACAGGAGGCAGTAAAGCTTGCTGCGGAATTGAAGCCTGATTTTATTATCATGGATGTTAAAATGCCGATTATGGACGGTATTACGGCGGCAAAAATTATTGCTGCCGATAATATTGCGCCGGTATTGCTGCTGACAGCTTACAGTCAGCAGGATATTGTTGAGCAGGCATCGGATGCAGGCGTTATTGCTTATCTGGTTAAGCCTGTACGTGAGGAACAGCTTTTCCCGGCGATGGAGATTGCGGCCAAACGCTTTCAGGAAATGCATAAGCTTAATTTGGAGCTTGATAAGCTGAAGGAAAGCCTGGAGAACCGTAAGCTGTTAGACCGTGCCAAGGGGATTCTGATGACAGCGCATGGCATGACAGAGCAGGAAGCATATCGTAAGATGCAGCAGTTCAGTATGGCCAAACGCATCAGTCTGAAGGAGCTGGCGGAAAGCATTATTGCAGCTGCGGCCAAAAGACAACAATGAACTGAAAGGGCAGTGTGAACTGCTCTTTTTTTATGCTCAAGCAAAAATTTGGGCCTGCGAAGCAAAAAAATGGAGTGCTGAAGCCGATTTTTGAGGACGTGAAACAGAAATTGCGACAAATTTGTAAAAAACAGCGAAAAAGTACTTGCAATTTTTCCTAATATGGATATAATAAGAATTGTGGTTAGCACTCAGAGTAAATGAGTGCTAATAACCAAGAAGCAAATTACTCTCACGTAAGTAAGAATACTCGAAAGGGGTTATAAAAATGTTAAAACCATTAGCTGATCACGTAATTGTAGAGGTTGTAGAAGTAGAAGAAAAAACTGCCAGCGGCATTTTCCTGCCGGATACCGCAGTAAAAGAAAAACCGCAACAGGGCAAGGTTTTGGCTGTAGGCAGAGGCAAATACAGCGACAACGGCACTCTGATTAAACCCGAAGTAAAAGTTGGCGATGAAGTTATCTTCGCAAAATACAGCGGAACTCCTGTTAAACATCAAGGTAAGGATTACCTGATTCTCAGCGAACGCGATATCTTAGCTACAATTGAGAAGTAACATAAAAACTGTAATTAATTTGTAATTGAATTTTCAAAGGAGCGATATAAAATGGCTAAACAAATCCTGTTTAATGAAGAAGCTCGTCGTAGCCTGGAGCGTGGCGTAAATGCTCTGGCTGACGCTGTAAAAGTAACTCTCGGTCCTAAAGGCCGTAACGTTGTTCTGGAAAAGAAATTCGGCGCACCGACCATCACCAATGACGGTGTAACCATTGCCCGCGACATCGAACTGGAAGATCCGTTTGAAAACATGGGCGCACAGCTGGTTAAAGAAGTATCCATCACCGTTCTGGCACAGGCTATGATTAACGAAGGCATGCGCAACGTTGCTGCCGGCGCTAACCCGATGGTTCTGAAAAAAGGCATCAAAAAAGCAGTTGACGTACTGGTTGACGAACTGAAAAATGTTTCCCAAAAAGTTGAAACCAAGGCTGCAAAAGCACAAGTTGCTTCCATCTCCGCAGCTGATGATGAAATCGGTAACCTGATTGCCGACGCTATGGAAAAAGTTGGCGACGACGGTGTTATCACTGTTGAAGAATCCAAGACCATGGAAACTCATCTGGAAACTGTTGAAGGTATGCAGTTCGACCGTGGCTACATTTCCCCGTATATGGCAACCGATGCTGATAAAATGGAAGCTGTACTGAGCAATCCGTACGTATTCATTACCGACAGAAAAATCACCATGATTGCCGACATTATGCCGGTTCTGGAAAAAGTTGTTCAAAACGGCGGCGAACTCTTAATCATCGCTGAAGATGTTGAAGGCGAAGCACTGGCAACCCTGGTTGTTAACAAACTGCGTGGCACCTTCAAGGCTGTTGCTGTTAAAGCTCCTGGCTTCGGCGACCGTCGTAAAGCAATGCTGCAGGATATCGCTACTCTGACCGGTGCAACCGTTATCAGTGAAGAAGTTGGCCGTAAACTGGACAGCGCAAGCATGGCAGACCTTGGCCGCGCAGGTCAGGTTCGTGTAACCAAAGAATTGACTACTATCGTTGATGGCCTGGGTGATAAAGATGCTATTGCTGCACGTGTTGCTCAAATCCGTGCACAAATTCCGGAAACCACTTCTGATTTCGATAAAGAAAAACTGCAAGAACGTCTGGCTAAACTGGCCGGTGGCGTAGCTGTTATCAAAGTCGGCGCTGCTACCGAAGTTGAGCTGAAAGATAAAAAACTGCGCATTGAAGATGCTCTGAACGCTACCCGCGCTGCTGTTGCCGAAGGTATTGTTGCCGGCGGCGGTACTGCTCTGCTGCAAGTACAGCCTGCTCTGGCAAAAATCAAAGCTACCGGCGATGAGAAGACCGGCGTAGAAATCGTTAAACGCGCTATTGAAGAGCCTGTTCGTCAAATCGCTTACAACGCTGGCCTGGAAGGCGCTGTTATCGTTGATACCATTAAACGCAGCCGCAAAGGCTATGGCTTCAACGCTCTGACCGAAGAGTATGTTGACATGATTGAAGCAGGTATCGTTGACCCGACTAAGGTTACCAGAAGCGCACTGCAAAATGCTGCAAGCATCGCTTCTATGGTTCTGACCACTGAATCCATCGTAGCTGACAAACCTGCTAAAGAAGGCGCTGCTATGCCGGCAATGCCTCCGATGGGCGGCCCGGTATGATGTAAGCTGCAGACCGGATGTCAAAACTGTATAATATAGCTTGAGTAGGCTATAGATAGCACACCCTGTTACTGATTTGGTAGCAGGGTGTGCTTTTTTGTTACAAAAAACTGCGGCTGAAAAAATTTTAGCTATTAGTGTAGTCTAATTATGTTTTTTTGCTGGCAAATATGCTATAATAATTTCATTCTATAGACAGAAGGAGCTGTTGATAATGGGTGAAGCTGCAGCCGAAAAAGATTTTTACTGGAAGCTGTTCAAATCAACCTTTATAATTAGTGCCTTTACTATTGGCGGTGGTTTTGTAATCATTCCGCTGTTGAAGGCCAAATTTGTTGATGAGTATAAATGGATGGATGATAAGGAAGCACTGAACCTTGTGGCGATTGCGCAGTCTGCGCCGGGTGTTGTGGCAGCCAATGCGGCAATCAGCATGGGCTACAAGCTTGGCGGTATCCGCGGTACGCTTACTGCTTTGCTGGCAACTATTCTGCCGCCGCTGATTACCTTGAGCGCTATTTCCTATGCTTATGATGCCTTTGCGCATAACCAGTATATTCAGCTGGTTTTGAAGGGCATGCAGTGCGGCGCGACGGCTATTATCATCAATGTAGCGATTGACCTGCTCAAAAAGGAGCTGAAGAAAAAATTGGCACTGCCGCTTTTGATTATTGTCGGTACCTTCATTGCCAATTATTTCTTTAATGTAAATCTGATGTATGCAGTAATTGTGGATGCTGTTATCGGCTTCTTCCTGCTGCGTGACAAAAAGTACGCGTAAGGAGGTAGCGAGATGTATATTTATTGGGAGCTTTTCTGGAGCTTTGTCAAGGTTGGTGCCTTTTGCGTTGGCGGCGGTTATGCTTCGATGCCGTTGATTCAGGCGGAGGTTATTGAAAATCATGCATGGATGACTATGCCGCAGTTTATTGATATTTTTACTATTTCGCAGATGACACCGGGTCCTATCGGTATCAATGCAGCGACGTTCGTCGGTACAAAGGTTGCAGGCTTGCCCGGTGCTATTGCTGCGACTGTGGGTTTTGTTTTTCCGTCGGTGTTCATTGTACTGGCACTCGCAAAATTATTCTTTAAATATGGCGATATCGGTCCGATTCGCGGTATTCTGAACGGCCTGCGTCCTGCGGTTGTGGCACTCATCTGCTCTGCCGGATTGAGCTTTGTAATGCTGGCGCTGTGGAATACTGAAACACTGCCGAAGGATTTTACCAAGGTGGATTTGCTTGGCTGTATCGTGCTGCCGATTTCCCTGTGGTGTATCCGTCATAAGGTAAGCGTTATCCGTACACTGTGCATGAGCGGTGTTTTGGGCTTGATTTTGGGTATAGCCGGTATCCGCTGATATTTGCTTTAGTAGCGCGCTGCGCTGTGAGCTTTGGCTCGCGGCATGGCGTGCTTTTTGTTATATTGAAGTTAACTTCTGCAAATTAACGGTTGACGCAAGCGGAATTCTGCTATATAATAGATACAGTTAACCAACGAATAGCGTCGGTTAACTACTAAGGTTAGGGATGTGAATTACAATGCAAAAGATTATTGCACTGGCCGAGAAGGTTTTGAACGGTCAGGATATTACTAAAGAAGAAGCTGAATTTTTGATTAACGTGAGCGATGACGACACCATGCTGCTTTTAGCTATGGCTGACAAGATTCGCCAAAAATATGCCGGCGATGCTGTTGACTGCTGTGCAATCATCAACGGCCGCAGCGGTAAATGCAGCGAGAACTGCAAGTTCTGCGCACAATCCGCACATTATCATACCGGTGTTAAGGAATACGGTCTGCTGAGCGAAGAGGAAATCTTCAATGCAGCTAAAAAAGCTAAGGAAGCAGGCGCTGTACGCTTCTCCATCGTTACCAGCGGTCGCGGACAGAGCAAGGCCGATGACTTTGAAAATATTTGCCGTACCCTGAAACGTATTAAAGAAGAACTGCACATTGAAGTTTGCGCTTCTTTGGGCATTTTGACTGTAGAGCAGGCAAAAGAGCTGCGCAAAGCAGGTGTAACCCGCTATCATTCCAATCTGGAAACCGCAGGCAGCAATTTCCCGAATATCTGCAGCACTCATACCTATGCTGATAAATTTGTTACCATCAAAAATGCACAGGCTGCCGGCCTGCGTGTTTGCAGCGGTGGTATTTTAGGACTTGGTGAAACACGTGAGCAGCGTGTAGAATGGGCCTTCACTCTGAAGGAACTTGGTATTGACAGCGTACCTCTGAATATGCTGACTCCGATTCCGGGCACTCCGTTTGAAAACAACAAACCGCTGCCGCCTCTGGAAATCCTGCGTGCGTTCGCTGTTTTCCGTTTTGTTCTGCCGAAGGCACAAATCCGTACTGCAGGCGGCCGCGAAGTAAACCTGCGTGACCTGCAGGCACTGGCACTCAATGGCGGTGCAAGCGGCATTATGATTGGCGGTTATCTGACTACTGCCGGCCGTGGCACTGACCGCGATATGCAGATGCTCAAGGATCTTGACCGTCCGCGCAGCATGCCGAATCTTGATTAATTAGTTTTCCATGAATTTTTAATACAATCTTACACCTTAAAATCTCAAAAAGATAAGCAGACTGGAGTTGCGAGCAGTCTGCTTATTTTTTTTATGCGTGCGTGATAACGCACCATCTCCTGCATCATCAATCCCTCGACGTATGAAAAATACGCCGTCGGGATTGCTTCTTTGAATCCGGCACGTTCTGACACACATATTTATTAGATAACGCACCATCTCCTGCATCATCAATCCCTCGACGTATGAGAAATACGCCGTCGGGATTGCTTCTTTGAATCCGGCACGTTCTGACGCACGCATTTATTTGATAACGCACCGTCTACCGCATCATCAATCCCTTCAAGTATTTATTTGCTTACGCACTGCCCTCTTCGGCAAAATTTATGATATAATATAATTTACTAATGACTTTAAAGGGGTGAAGCAAAATGCAGTCACACTTTCTTATTATTACCGGTATGTCCGGTGCGGGTAAAACGCAGGTTGTGCGTACCCTGGAGGATTTAAATTTCTTTTGCATAGACAATTTGCCGGCGACACTTATTCCCAAGTTTGCGGAGCTTTGCCGTCAGACCTCGGAGGAAAAGGTAGCTCTTGTTGTTGATATCCGTGGCGGACGCTTTTTTGATAAGCTGCTGCAGGTTTTGGATGAGATGGAGGCCAGCGGCCAAAAATACGAGCTGCTGTTTCTGGATGCTTCCGATGCAACACTGGTGCGTCGCTACAAGGAAACGCGTCGTCGTCATCCCTTGGGCGAGCGCAATACCTTGCTTAAAAATATTACCTGTGAGCGTGAATTGCTGGATCCGCTGCGCGAAAAGGCTACGCATATTATTGATACCTCAACGCTGACAACGGCACAGCTGAAGGCTAAGGTAACGGAAATGTTTGGCGAGGGCTCTTCTAAAGAGCGTATGGGCATTGTTGTGCGTTCGTTCGGCTTCAAGCATGGCCTGCCGCTAGACAGTGACTTGGTGCTTGATGTACGCTTTTTGCCGAATCCGTTTTATGTTGAAGAGCTGCGCAATATGACTGGCAACGACCGTCCTGTAGCGGATTTTATCTGCCGCTATCCGCAGACCTTCCAGTATCTGAAGCTGGAGGAGCAGCTGCTCGATTTTCTTGTACCGCAATATATTAACGAAGGCAAGGCACAGCTTGTTATCAGCGTAGGCTGCACAGGCGGACAGCACCGCAGCGTTTTTATTGCCAATAAATTGTACGAATATCTGCGTGAAAAGGGTTACAGCGTTGATGTGACGCATCGTGATATTCCTCACAGAAAGTAAGGGAGGAGCCTAATGGGTTGGATTAGTTGGCTGTGTCCCGGCATTAATTTGAAGCGCTGGCTGCTGCTTTTTGCGGTAGGTGTACTTTTATGTGCTTTGGGATTGGCTTTGTTTTTTAATTATCAGCTGATGGGCAAGGCAGAAGAACTGCTCTTCCAGATGACCTATCTGACAACAGGACGCTATTCAAACGGCCTGATTATGACGATGGGCGTGGGCTTTCTTATCGTGGGCTTTGCTATTATGGTGTACGGAACACGCCGCTTAATCAGTTCGGTAGTATCTGTTGTAGTGCCCGACAAAAACGGTTCATTGATGGAAACGATTTTTATGCAGCGCAAGCTGACACGTGGCCCGGCTATTACCGTTGTCGGTGGCGGTACCGGTTTGTCGACGCTGCTGCGCGGCATGAAGTATATCACCAATAACTGTACGGCCGTAGTAACAACTGCTGATGACGGCGGTTCTTCCGGACGTCTGCGCAAGGAGCTGGGTATTATTCCTCCCGGTGATTTGCGTAACTGCCTGACGGCTCTTGCTGACCGTGAGCCGCTGATGGAACGTTTGATGCAGTATCGCTTTCAGGGCGATTCCCCGCTTGCAGGGCATTGCTTCGGCAATCTGTTTATTGCGGCGATGGCACAGGCCGAGGGCGGCATGGAGGCCGGACTCAATGCTACGAGCCAGATTCTGAAGGTACGCGGCAGGGTTATTCCGTCTACACTGGAGGATATCCGCCTGCAGGCGCGGATGACTGACGGCAGTGTTGTGACTGGCGAATCCGAGATTCCTAAGGTGCACAAGCATATTAAGAAAATGATGATGCTGCCGGCGGATGCACAGGCAGCCAACGGCGCTATTGATGCTATTTTAAATGCCGATGTGCTTATTTTCGGACCGGGCAGCCTGTATACCAGTGTTATTCCTAACCTGCTGGTTGAGGGAATCCGTGATGCCGTTGTACGCTCGAAGGCAATCAAAATTTACATCTGCAATGTTATGACACAGCCCGGTGAAACCGACGGCTACGGTGCTTATGACCATGTACAGGCGTTGGTTGACCATGTCGGTACACAGTTCTTGGATTACGCTATTGTCAATTCCCAGGATGTTACTTCGGAGCAGCTGCGTCAGTATGATGCCGAGGGCTCGCGTCCTATTACGCCGGATATTGATAAAATCCGCAGTCTGGGAATTACGGTTGTGCCAGCGCGCTTGATAAGTAAGGATGATTTGGTGCGCCATGATCCGCGTAAATTAGCGCGTGTGCTTATTGCTTTGATTTATCGTCTGCGTCTTTTTGGGCGCGGTATGCAGTTTTTCGATTATTTCTTTATGCGTGCGGGCATGAAGAAGCTGTATCAACAAAAATAAAACCAGACGCTGCAGCCTTGTCGGCTGAGAAGGGAGGAGTCTGCTTGTCTTTTTCCAATGATGTAAAAAATGAATTATCCCGTATAGAAACAAATGATGCGACCGGTGACAAAGCAGAGCTGCTCGGTCTTTTGCGTATGAGCGGTGCGATTGTTATCCGCGGTATGAATATAGGCATTCACTTTTCTACTGAAAATGCTGCTTTGGCCAGACGTGTACTGCAGCTGTTGAAGAGCAATTATCAGGTGCAGACGGAGGTAGTTATTACCCGTTCACGCCGTTTGAAGAAGAATAACCGTTATCAGGTACATGTAGTGCCGGCACCGCAGGTAAGCAAGGCGCTGAACGAGCTGCAGCTCTTAAGTGTAGAGGGCGATTTGAAAAATCCGCTGCTTTCGCATCACGAAGGCAAGCGCACCTTTTTGCGCGGAGCTTTTTTGGGCGGCGGCAGCATCAGCCGTCCGGCCAGCGATTACCATCTGGAGATGGTGACAGGCAACGAGGATTTTGCGCAGACAATTATTAAGGTTATGCAGAGCTTTTCTTTGAAGGCCAAGCTGACCGACAGAAAAAATGAGTATATTGTTTATCTGAAGGATGGCGAAAGCATTATCAGCTTTTTGAGCGTTATCGGTGCGCATAATGCGATGATGGAGCTGGAAAATGTCCGCATTGTCAAGGAAATGCGCAATAATGTTAACAGAGCAGTTAATTGCGAAACTGCGAACCTGAACAAGGTGGTTAAGGCTGCCGTGCGTCAGGTAAGCTGCATTCATTATATTGATGAGCATATGGGACTGAGCGAGCTGCCTCAGGGATTGCAGGATACGGCGCGTCTGCGACTGCAGTATCCGGATGTATCGTTAAATGATTTGGTGGAATACTCCGGTGGCCTGGGTAAATCAGGCATCAACCACCGTTTGAAAAAGCTGCAGGATATTGCAGTAGGTTTAGGTATGGAATTGGAGAAAGCAGATAAATGATTAAGAAAGTATGCTTAGTATTCCTGGCGCTGGTTGTCGTACTTTTGGCGGCTGCAGGTGTTGCATGGAAGATTAACGGCGAGCGTTGGCAGCAGGAATATGCGGCCTTTAGGAAAACCGGTGCACCGGTACTGATGTATCACGCTGTTGGTCCGGAAGAAGGCGCAGACTGGCCAAAAACGCTGATCATGAAGCCGGAGCTGTTTGAAGCGCATTTGAAGTACCTGAAGGAGCAGGGCTACACGATTGTGACGGTAGCAGAGCTGGCAGA
>OHSI01001587.1_pt1 | contig 11357 bp, 9 predicted proteins | sample 1578641 | NCBI WGS metagenome assembly OHSI01 (sample SAMEA3879535, study PRJEB24766) | human gut metagenome | biome: human-associated habitat; feature: feces | place: USA | collected 1985/1987 | reverse complement strand
ATACAGCTATTGAAAAAAGTAAGAAAAAGTCAGGCCTTATCTTATAATAGTAAAAAAAGCTATATAGAAACTTAAGTTATAGTTATTATAAAAAAATAGTACTAGACATTTTTTTTCTATTGTACTAGAATGAGCATAAATGATAGTAGACCCGATATATGATAACGCTAGGTTATATCGGATCCGTAAAGAAACGGAGGATATAAAGATGGAAAAGAAGGATATCGATTGGTCAAACCTTAGTTTTGGCTACCAGGAAACAGATTACAGCTATGTTTCTAATTATAAAGATCGAAAGTGGGACGATGGACAGCTCACAAAGGATCATACAGTGACACTTAATGAGTGTGCGGGAGTATTCCAGTATGCACAGACATGCTTCGAGGGACTTAAGGCATACACAACAGAGGATGGCAGAATTGTCTGCTTCAGACCTGACTTAAACGCACAGCGTCTTAAGGATTCATGTGAGAGACTTGAGATGCCTGTATTCCCGGAGGATAGATTTGTAAAGGCAGTTGAGGAAGTAGTAAAGGCAAATGCTGCATGGGTTCCACCATACGGCTCAGGTGCTACACTCTATATCAGACCATACATTATGGGAACAAATGCAGTAATCGGTGTTAAGCCGGCTGATGAGTATCAGTTCAGAATCCTTGTAACACCTGTAGGACCATACTTCAAGGGTGGCGCAAAGCCAATCACAATCCGTGTATCAGACTTTGATAGAGCAGCACCTCACGGAACAGGACATATCAAGGCCGGACTCAACTATGCAATGAGTCTTCATGCTATTGTAGATGCACATGCACAGGGCTTTGCAGAGAATATGTACCTCGATCCTGCAACACGTACAAAGGTAGAGGAGACAGGTGGAGCAAACTTCATCTTTATCACAAAGGATGGCACATTTGTTACACCTAAATCAGACAGCATCTTGCCATCAATCACACGCCGTTCACTGATGGTAGTTGCAGAGAAGTACTTAGGACTCAAGGTTGAGCACAGAGAGGTGCTCTTTGATGAGGTAAAGGATTTTGCTGAGTGTGGACTTTGCGGAACAGCAGCAGTAATCTCACCGGTAGGAAAGATTGTAGACCACGGCAAGGAAATCTGCTTCCCAAGCGGTATGGATGAGATGGGACCTGTCACAAAGAAGCTTCGTGACACACTTACAGGCATTCAGATGGGCCATATTGATGGACCGGATGGATGGGTTCACGAGATTAAGTGTGATTAATAATAAGAATATACATTTATAATAAAGCACCGGGTATTATGTTACGTCGTAATATCTGGTGCTTTTGTATTATTTTATGTGGCATAACAAGACGATTTGTGCTAATATACTCTTATATGTATGCAAATGTTTATAAAAGCTTGGAATAGATATATAAAAGCAAACAAAAGAGATAACCGGGGATAATTAAATGGACGAGTATGAAAAGATAAGACAGAGAAAGCGCGAAGAATATAGAAAGAGACACCGCGCCCAGGTTAGAAGAAAGCAGCTTATTGGCAATGGCATTGTTATAGGCATGATAATACTTATAATTGCAACGATAATCATTGTGGGAGCTTTAAGGGGCAAAAAGGCAAAGCAGGAAGAAGTAAAGGCAGAGGTGACCAGTACTCTTTACAATCCTATACAGCCAAAGCTTGATGTACAGTTGCTGACACCCAATCCGTATTCCAGACCACAGAAGGCACTTGAGAAGGTAAACGGCATAGTTGTCCATTATACAGCAAATCCGGGTACGTCAGCCAGACAAAACAGAGACTATTTCAATGGCCTGGCAGAGACCAAAAAGACCAAAGCAAGCTCACACTTTGTTATAGGATTAGAGGGTGAGATAGTGCAGTGCATACCTTGCAATGAGATATCGTATGCATCTAATAACAGAAACAGTGACACAATATCGATAGAGTGCTGTATAGAGGATGAGACAGGAAAGTTCAACGACAGCACATACCAGTCGCTCATAGAGCTCACCACATGGCTTATGGGGCGGTATGATCTGAGTGCTGATGATGTAATAAGGCACTACGATGTGACAGGCAAGAAGTGTCCGCTATATTTCGTGGAGCATGAGGATGCGTGGGAGCAGTTTCACAAGGATCTGGATACATACATCGAAGAAAATGGTGTGCCAAAGGAAGAGGCAAGCCAAAACTGACAATATACAATAAATTAAAGGATGATTTAAAAAATGAAGGAAATTATCGGAAATCTGTTAAAAAAAGAGAATGTACGTCAGAATCTGAGCAGCCTCAGACAGGAGATTAAAGATGAAAATGCATTAGCAGAGGCTCTAAAGCTGCTTGCAGGAGAAGATGAGCTGCTTGTGTCGTTTATGGGAGCAGAAGATGCAAAAACCAGAAAGAACGCAGCGCTTCTGATAGGAGATCTTCATATGTCACAGCTTTCTGATGAGGTTTTTAAAGCATACGAGGCTGAACAGATGCGCTTTGTAAAGGGCTCATATCTGGCGGCGCTGTCACAGCTGGACTGCAAAGAGCTCTTGCCACAGCTTATGGAACGTGCAAAAGAGCTTGAGCATATGACGGTCACAGCTGAAAATAGGAAGCATATTGAGGAAGAATTAAACGAGATAAATAAAATCCTGATTAAATATAATGGGATAAAGCACCATACACCTGTGCTCGAGGGAGTAAAGGCTGAGCTGCTTCTGATGACAAACCGCCTTCACAGAGAGGTGGTACGACGTCAGATACCGGTTAAGGATACAAAGCTGCATCCGCTTGGAGTGCTTGTAAAGACTGACAATATATCTCTTATCATGCAGGTGCGCACATTCAGAAAAATGTACTTTACCATACATGCAGCATCGCTTCTGCCAAAGGATGCACAGAAAGCAGCCGGACTTCTTGCAGAGTCAGATATGTATGATATATTAAGACGCATGCACCTAGAGGGTGGTCCGTTTTACTATCGTATTGAGAGCACGGCAGATGCGGCGTACCAGAGCAGGCTTGCGAAAGCTATCGATATGCATTTTGCGGGCAGGATGATCAATTCGCCAAATGATTACGACGTGGTGATTAAGCTCATACCGACAAAAAATGACAATTATTTTGTCTGCATGAGATTATGTTCTATACAGGATAATAGATTTGCATACAGAAAGAATGTGCTTCCTACGTCGATGCATCCGTCACAAGCGGCACTTATTGTTTCACTTGCAAAGCCGTATCTTAAGGAAACGGCACAAATCATGGATCCGTTCTGCGGAGTTGGTACACTGCTTATAGAGCGCGCACATTTAGTTCCGGCACGCGAGATATATGCTACAGATACCTATGGAGATGCAATCACTATGGGCAGAGAGAATGCTGCGTTTGCCAAAACAAGAATTAATTTTATACACAGGGATTTCTTTGATTTCAGACATGACTACAAATTTGATGAGCTGATTACGGATATGCCGGTTCGTAACCGACAGACCAAGGCGGAGATGGAGCTTTTTTACGAGAGGTTTTTCGACAAGGCCGCAGAGCATCTGGTATCCGGCGGAATCATAGTCATGTATTCAAATGAGATTGGGTTTGTGAAGAAACAAATCAGGCTGCGTGTCGAATACCGTCTGCTTCAGGAGACATGTATTCTCGATAAGAATGACTTTTATTTGTTTGTTATCAGATATGAGGATTGATTTGCGTGAGTTTTTAGGAGGAAAATATGTCAGATTCCAAGCTTTTTCAAAAAATACAGGATTATTTCTGCATGGTCAACGGAATATATTTGTCGTGTCTGACAAAAAAGGATGGAGTCATGACAGAGGTGTGTCAATGTAACGATAAATGGAAGAGTATGCTTACCTTTATTGGTGAGGAAAAATACGAAAACCTTCTTTTGAGACTGTCGGACTGCAGGGTTGAGAATCTCATAGATGAACCTCTGGATAAGGACTATATCAGGCTGTATGGTCTGATTGTAAGAGTGGACAATACCCACGATATATATTGGATTATAGCTGCGGTAATTGATGAGCAGATGTCTAATGATGAGAGAAACCTGCTTCCTGATGGCATAATTATTACCAGTGAAGCGCGTCTTAACAGAACAATTGAGTTCCTGGAAACTATGACCAGACAGCTTTTGATCACAAAGAGAGATGAGGATGCTGCGAATGAGGCACTTTCGCTTATCAGGAAGTCAGATGAGGAAATCAAGAAACAGTTTCATATGCTTGAGGCTATCAATTCTGTTATAAAACTGCTTGAGATGGATGGAAGCTTTACTGATATGGCTCAAAAAGCACTGGAGAGTGCAGTTACTACCATAAAGCTTACCGGTGCTTTTATCATCCGCAAAAACGTGGACGGCATGCATTTGGATGTGATTGTAAGCTATGGCAGAAAGCCGTTTGATACAATATCAATTACCGAGGTGCCTTTTTTCACCGGAAAGCCTTACATTATATCATCAGACTCTGTGATGCCGGAGAAATTCCGCCTTTTCATGGAGAAGCAGGCTATGAGGGCAGCTATATTCCAGCCTGTAAATATAGATAACAGGACTCAGATGTATGTGTGCTTTTTTGATGAGAAGGATGACAGAAGCTGGGAAAAATATGATGTGAAGTTTTTAAATGATACGAAGCGCGTCATTCAAAGTATTCTCACAAAAAAGATAACAACCAACTCGCTTGCAGGCTCCTATGCTTCGCTCGAAGCGATACTGGAAAACTCCGGCTGCGGTATATACGTGGCTGATATGTCTAAGTCAGAGATACTTTACATGAATAATTACTGTAAGCAGCTGCTTTCAAATATTATCGAACAGAACAAGCTGGAAAAATATATTTTTTCCCATACTGCAGAGAGCCGGAGCTTTACAGAGGTCTACGTGACGGAGGAGGACAAGTGGTTTGATATTCATCGCACAGGCATAGCGTGGGTGGATGGCCGCAATGTGCAGCTCGTTACACTGTATGACATCACACAGAAAAAGCGTTATCAGCAGCGCATTGAGAACCAGGCCAATAATGATTTCCTGACAGGGCTATATAACAGGATGAGATGTGAGCAGGATCTGGCTAAGTTTATAGATGATTCAGTGAAAAACGACACCAGAGGTGCGATGATTTATATAGATCTGGATGATTTCAAGCATATAAATGACGGGCTTGGCCATCAGTACGGAGATGTGCTTTTAAAAGCTATATCGCACAGCCTGACACAGGTGAAGGGAATTGAGAACCACTGCTACAGGATGGGTGGCGATGAGTTTATCATCATAGTGACAGGCAGCTCTGTTGACAGGCTGGAGAGTATCATTAATGATATACAGCAGATATTTGTCAGACCGTGGTTCTTGAAGGGAGAGGACTATTACTGTACAATAAGTGCCGGAGTGGCATTTTTCCCGACAGATGCAAGAACTGTGGAGGATGTCATAAGAAGAGCTGATATAGCTCTTTTCAATGCTAAGAAAGAAGGAAAAAACCGTATAGAGTTCTACAACGAGGGTATTGATGGCACAAGCACAAAGCGTCTTGACCTGGAAAAGCACATGAGAAAAGCCACAATGAATGAGTGCGATGAGTTCACCGTGTACTTTCAGCCGATTATAAACGTGAAGGGGGAGGATGTCTGTGCAGGTGCAGAGGCTCTTGTCAGATGGAATTCAGCAACCATGGGCTTTATAAATCCGGTTGACTTTATACCGCTTGCTGAGTATCTTGGGCTTATAAACCCGATCGGGGAGCATGTATTAAGAGAGGCGGCGAAGCACTGCAGGTACTGGAATGACATGGGACATCCTGACTACAAGGTCAACGTAAATCTGTCTGTGGTGCAGCTGCTGCAGAATGACATAGTCAAGAAAATCAAAGGCATAATTGATGAGGTGGGCATAGAACCGGGAAATCTGTGTCTTGAGGTGACAGAGAGTCTGGCAATCAATGACATGGTGCGTATGAAGCGGATACTCAGTGAGATAAAGGCGCTTGGTGTTAAGGTTGCACTGGATGATTTTGGTACAGGATATTCATCACTCAACCATATCAGGGAGATGCCTCTTGATATCATTAAAATAGATAAATGCTTCATTGAGCATCTTGGGGAGGATGATTTTTCTGATGCATTTGTCAAGATGGTTACAGAGCTTGCCAACACAATAGGAGTACATGTCTGCGTGGAGGGAGTTGAGACTGACAGGCAATATGCCATAATTAAGAAGATGGGAATATATTACATACAAGGGTATTTCTTCGATAAGCCAATGTGCATAGAAAGCTTTGAGGAGAAATATATCTGACGAAGAAGGTGTAACATGCAAGAAGAAGATATAGAAAAAGCCCATGCTATTCATTTTGGAAGAAAAATAAACAGTGCACGAACTGTATCACGGCCAAGACCATAAAAGATAAAAGGCAGCGTGTCAAGATAGAGTTTTCGGGCACTGATTCGTACCAGGTCATATCAAGGTATTACAATATAGAAGGCAAGAACTACGTGATGGAGCTTGAATACATGAACAAGAAACACTGGATTGATGATATTCCTGTTCTCCTACAGTGTCTGGTCAATATACAGGACCGGATAAAGGCGGGGCTGGACTAGCTTAAATGCATAATAAATGAAAAAATATATGTAAAAATAGAAATTAAGTGTTGACATATTTGGTTTGATTTGATATTATATCAAAGTCGCGTGAGACAAGCGACAGAAAATCAAATATATGCGGAAGTGTCGGAACTGGCAGACGAGCAAGACTAAGGATCTTGTGATTATTGCAATCGTGTGGGTTCAAGTCCCATCTTCCGCATTATAAAATTAAAAAGGGTTAAGCCTTAGGGCTTAGCCCTTTTTGATTTTAGAAGCGGAAGCGGCCCTTGTCCCCATGGGTCCAAGGTCTCCGCTCCGCTTCGGTCGTTGCAGAACAGACGTCCCCCGGACGTCTTGCAACCCATCTTCCGCAAGGCTCCGGTCGTTGCGGGGCAGGCGCCCATGGTTCAAGGTCTCGCCTCCGGCTCGATCGGCTCGTGGCATGAGGTCCCACGGACGTCACTCGGTCTCCGCTCCGCTTCGGTCGTTGCAGAGCAGACATCCCCCGGATGTCTTGCAACCCATCTTCCGCAAGGCTCTGGTTGTGGTAGCTAAATTATACGGATTTCGTTCAAAATTGCATATTAGATCAGAAGGAGAGGACAAGCTTATGAGTCAGAAAAAATACAGTTTATTATACCCGGATACAAATGCACAATACCGGACCTTGAGTGATATGACTATGCATGATCTGGGGATGGATCAAATCTGCAAAAAGCTGTCAGCAAAGGAGCGGGAGCAGAACTACATCCAAAACGTGATGGCGCGTTTGTATGCAGATCCGGCGGTGACACAGTACCGCTGCGATATTTTCGAGGATATCCTTCAACAGAAAAAAATGCGTGATGACCTTATGGAAATACTCGAGCGCATCAGCTTTCTGAGGGAGTACGGTAGCTTTAACCGGGAATATGATGAGAGTGCCTGTATCTGGGATCTTTTGCATCGGCTGGACGAGCTTAATGATTATATCAAGTGTGTGGATGCGCTTCATACATGTCTGGCAGCTTCGGACATTCATTCCGCAGGCTTTCTGGGTTTAAAAGCTTATGTGGAGAAAATCTATGCGGACAACGGATTTGCGGAACTGAAAAAAGATATCTCAGAACTGAAAATGGACACTTCACAGCTTAAGAGCATTACGGTAGGTATTAACTTGAATGACCGCTTTGAAGCGGACGGAATCGGTCTGATATCTGTAAACAGCAAATATTTTACCAAGTCCGGAATCCTGGGCAATTTTTATGACCATATTGCGTCAAAGGATCGGATCAATGAGGATACCATATGGAAAAAGAATTTTAAATTTCAGCCGTTTGATGTGAATGCAGACGCGGTGATTAGCACTCCTATGCAGAAAGTGATGGATACAGCTGTTATACGGTCGGAAAGCCGGGGTGGCATTGTGAAGCTTCCCGAGGGAGATCAGGCAAAGGATGTGACTCGTTATACAGACCGAATCGTCAACCATATGATTTCCCATATGGTGAAAAGAGTCAGAGAAGTACTGAACAAATATGTTTCTATTACCATTACCGACATGACAGACTTGATTCCGGAGCTGCTCTACTATATCAAATGGGCGGAGTACATCCAAAAATTGCAGGAACAGGGATTTACCTTTGCTAAAGCTTCTGTATATAAAGAGGGAGAAAATGAATCTGATCCGTATATGATGCAGGCACGTGGAATTTACAATTTAAAGCTTGCTGTTTTTGAGACAGAGGAGTCCGGGAATATTGTACCGAATGATATGGATTTCGACCGGAATAGGAGAGTGTATATCTTAACAGGTGCCAACCGAGGTGGAAAGACGACAATTACACAGGCTGTTGGGCAGTTGTTTGTGTTGGCGCAGGGTGGCATATATATTCCGGGAAAAGCATTTACATTTTCCCCTGTTACAGGTATTTACACCCATTTCCCGGCAGATGAGGACAAGACATTGGATTTAGGAAGGCTTGGGGAAGAATGTAAGCGTTTTAAGGCAATCTATGAGGAGGCTGACAGCAGGAGTCTGCTTTTGATGAATGAATCATTTTCTACCACTTCGTTTGAAGAGGGATACTATATTGCCAAGGACAGTGTCAGGGCAATTTTACATAAGGGAATGAGGACCATTTATAATACACATATGCATAAGCTGGCATTTGATGTGGAGGAAATGAATGAAGAGCAGCAGAAGGCAGAGCACACAGATGGAAAAGCGTTTTCCATGATCGTGCACATGAAGGGGACAGAGCGCTCCTATCAGATTGAAGTGGCGCCTCCGGAAGGAAAATCTTATGCAAGCGAGATTGCGCAGAAGTATGGGGTTACTTATGAGATGCTGGTGGAATAAGAGTATGCGGTTAGGAAAGTAAATTTTGGAAGAAATTGGAGTAGATTTTGCAGTAGGTACGAGATATAATAAAGGAAAGAGAAATGGGAAAGGAGTTGATATGCATGGGTATTGCAGAATTAACAGCAAAGATAGAAAGTCTGTCAGCAGAAGACTATAATATGGTAATTATGCTTGTTAACAAATTATCTGAAAAACCAGAAAACAATGGACTGAAAAGATTAAGTGAGAACGAGTTAGTAGAAGAACTTTCCGCATCAATCAGAAAAAGTGACACTGGAGCAACGAAGTCAGCAAGAGCAGTTTCAAAGAGCATGAGGGAGAAGTATGCAGTTTAATGTAGAACTTTCAGAGTTGGCAGAAAAGCAATATGATAATATTCTGTCATATATATCCAATGTATTAAAAAATCCGCAGGCTTTAGAAAATGTTATGGATGACTTTGATGATACAGTTGGAAAATTAGAAAAAATGGCTGATACATTTAATTATTGTAAAAGTGATAGATTAAGAGAATTAGGGTTGCGAAAAATAAGGTTTGCAAAGCATAGATATTTATTGGTTTATAGAATTGCTGGAAGTAGGGTCATCATAGAAGGTATATATCACGAATTACAAGATTATGAAAATTCAATCATGTAAATTAGGGAGGACAGTGTTGAGAGGACACTGTCCTTTTTGTATTATCTACACTATCGCTAATCCTATATCAAAATCCTTGGCTATTCCCATCACTGACACCACATTTTTTCAGCGTTATTGTATTAAATGTAAGGAGGACATGAATTGTGATGACACCCTATAATATAGGGCATAATATGCAAAACTTAAAATGCAAAGGATAAACTTGTTGACATGATGTGTGATACACAGTATACTATGTTAAACACATAGTGTGTGACACACAATACAGTGCAATAAACACAGTGAATTTAAATAAAGGATACTAGGGAGGAGATTTGATGAATTGTGATGAAATTGTTTCAGGATTAATTTTAGAATTCAGACGGGGCACACTCATCATGGTAGTGTTAGCACAACTAAATAAACCAATGTATGGATATTCATTGGTAAAGGAATTAGAAGGAAAAGGTATTTCGATAGAAGGCAATACATTATATCCTCTGCTGAGAAGACTAGAGAGTCAAGGTCTGCTAAAAAGTGAATGGGAAACTGAGGCAACGAAGCCAAGAAAATATTATATCATCACAGAAGATGGGAAGCTGGTTTATAAAAAAATTAAAGAACACTGGAAAAAATTTTCACAGTCAATCAATGTTTTAATGGAGGAAGAATAAATGGTAAAAAATGATTTGATCGACAGATACATTTATGCAGTTACAAAACATATGAAATCCGCCATGAAAAAAGACGTGGCGGCGGAATTAGAGACGATCATACAAGATATGTTGGAGGAACGATGTGAGGATGTTACTCCAACGGAGCGTGATATCAAAGTTGTTTTAACGGAACTGGGAACCCCGAATGAGTTAGCTTCGAAATATAAAGGTGAAACACAGGATTGTTTGATTGGACAGCCGTATTACAGTTTATATGTGTATGTATTGAAAATTGTGACAGTGTGCATCAGTGGAGGAATGTTACTTGCTCAAATTATGGCAGCATTAACATCGCATACAATCTGGTATATAGCTATCTATAGAACCGTCGGTGGGATTTTTGGCGGTATATTGACAGGATTTGCATTTGTGACATTATTATTTGCATTCTTTTATAAAAAAGGAATTAAGGTGGATGGGTTAAATGATGGAATAGATAATTTGCCTCCTGTTCCACAAAAGTCTAATAGGATTTCAAAAGTAGATGCGATTGTAGGAATTGTTTTTTCGGTTATCTTTACTCTTGTATTTCTTGTATGCCCACAGATTTTATGCATTGCATTTGTAAAAAATGGGGTAGGTGTGTATGAACCACTTTTTAATTTAGAATATATCAGACAAACATGGTATTTCATTCTTGCATTTGGAATTTTGGGTGTTACAAGGGACAGTGTGAGACTTATTGATGGCAGCTATACCAAAAGAGTGATGCTTGTTACCATTATTACCAATATTATTGATGGAGTATTAACAAGCATTTGGCTATTAAATGATAGGATTATGAATAGTGGATTTTTTGATGGTATTGAGCAGTTACTTGGAACGGATGCAGAAGGTATTTCACATGTTTTTATACACTATAATAAGGTATTTCTCTCAATCATCATTTTGGCATTAACAATTAATTGCGTTGAGACAGTCGTGAAAGCAGTAAAATACAGTCGACAATAAAATAATTTTAGATGAATCAATCTCCATTTACAAATAATAGTGCGAATTTCTAAATTGTAGAAATAATAAAATGTAAATGGAGATATGAGTAGAAGCATTTCAATCAGTTCACCATGTCGTTTTCATTTTGTGTTATACTGTTTAGAGAATTT
>OHSI01001548.1_pt1 | contig 11625 bp, 9 predicted proteins | sample 1578641 | NCBI WGS metagenome assembly OHSI01 (sample SAMEA3879535, study PRJEB24766) | human gut metagenome | biome: human-associated habitat; feature: feces | place: USA | collected 1985/1987 | reverse complement strand
AAGCCACCCTTTACACCGTGATGAGCGTGACCGAAAATGACATCAGCCTGTACGGCTTTGCCACCGAGGAGCAGCAGAGCTGCTTTGAGCTGCTGACCGCCGTTTCCGGTGTGGGCCCCAAGGTGGGCCTTGCGATCCTGAGCGTCATGGAGCCTGACCGGGTGGCGCTGGCGATCTCGGCGGGCGACCACAAGGCCTTCAAGGCAGCATCCGGCGTGGGCCCCAAGCTGGCCCAGCGCATCGTGCTGGAACTGAAGGATAAGGTAGCAAAGGGCTTTGTAGATGGCATCAACCTCGAGGATGTGGGCGCGGCCACTGCCGCCCCCGCCGCACAGGGAGCCGGGCAGGCCATTGCGGCGCTGGTCTCGCTGGGGTACAGCCAGAGCGAAGCAGCCCTGGCCGTTTCCAAGATCGACGCAAGCCTTCCCGTGGAAGAGATCATCAAGCTGGCCCTGCGGGGCATGGCAGGCAGGAGGTAATCCATGCAGGACGAAACCGCGCTCTATGGCGCAAAAATGATGCAGCCCGGCTTAACGGCGGCGGACAACGAGGAAAACAGCCTTCGCCCGCAGCATCTGGAGGACTACATCGGACAGGACAAGGTCAAGCAGAACCTGAAAATCTATCTGGAAGCCGCCAAGCGGCGCGGTGAGCCTATGGATCACATCCTGCTCTATGGCCCCCCGGGCCTGGGCAAGACCACGCTGGCGGGCATCATCGCCAACGAGATGGGGGTGCAGATCCGCATCACCAGCGGCCCGGCCATTGAGAAGCCCGGCGACCTTGCCGCCCTGCTGACCAATCTGCAGGAGGGCGACGTGCTCTTCATTGATGAGATCCACCGCCTGTCCCGGCAGGTGGAAGAGGTGCTCTACCCGGCGCTGGAGGATTACGCGCTGGATATTATGATCGGCAAGGGCCCCAGCGCCCAGAGCATCCGGATCAACCTGCCCCGCTTCACACTGGTGGGCGCTACCACCCGTGCGGGCCAGATCACCGGCCCCCTGCGGGACCGCTTCGGTGTGCTGCTCAAGCTGGAGCTGTACAGCCCCGATGAGCTGAGCCGGATCATCCAGCGCTCGGCGGGCATCCTCGACCAGCCCATTACCCCGGAGGGCGCTTACGAGCTGGCCAAATGCAGCCGGGGCACCCCCCGCGTGGCAAACCGCTTCTTGAAGCGTGTCCGCGACTTTGCCACCGTGCTGGGGGATGGCATCATCGACCGGGACGTTTCCCTGATGAGCCTGAAGCGGATGGACGTGGACGCGCTGGGTCTGGACGAGCTGGACCGCAGCCTGCTCCGCGCCATCATTGAGATGTACAACGGCGGCCCTGTGGGCCTGGAAACGCTGGCGGCGGCGCTGGGCGAGGAGGCCGTGACGCTGGAGGACCTGTGTGAGCCCTACCTGATGCAGATGGGCTTTCTGACCCGCACCCCCCGGGGCCGCTGTGCCACCCGCCTTGCCTATGAGCACCTGGGCCTGAAAGCCCCCGAAACCGGAAGCCCGGAGGACAACGGCCAGCAGAGCCTGTTCTGAGCCGTTTGAAGAGAGAAAGGAGGACGCTTATGCGCCCTGCAGATAGTTGGAAAGATTACGAGCTGCTGGATGCCACCGGCGGCAACCGCCTGGAGCGCTGGGGAGAGACCATCCTCATCCGGCCCGACCCGCAGGTGGTGTGGAAAACCGAGAAGCAGAGCCCGCTCTGGGCCAAGGCCGATGCCATCTACCACCGCTCCAATCAGGGGGGCGGAGAGTGGGAATACCGCCGCCGTCTGCCTGAGAAGTGGAAGATCTCCTGCGGTGAGGGCGAGGACAAGCTGACCCTCATCGTCAGCCCCACCGGTTTCAAGCACACCGGCGTGTTCCCGGAGCAGGCCGTTAACTGGGCCTGGTACGCCAGAAAGATCCGCGCGGCAGGCCGCCCTGTCAAGGTGCTGAACCTGTTTGGCTACACCGGCGGCGCTACGCTGGCTTGCGCCGCTGCCGGTGCTACCGTCTGCCATGTGGATGCCTCCAAGGGCATCGTGGCATGGGGCAAGGACAACGCCGTGGCAAGCGGCCTGACCGACAAGCCCATCCGCTGGCTGGTGGACGACTGCGCCAAGTTCGTGGCCCGGGAAAAGCGCCGGGGCAACACCTACGATGGCATCATCATGGACCCGCCCAGCTACGGCCGCGGCCCCGGCGGCGAGATCTGGAAGCTGGAGGACTGCATCTACGAGCTCATCAGCCAGTGCGAGGAAGTGCTGAGCGATACGCCCCTCTTCTTTGCGGTCAACAGCTACACCACCGGCCTGTCCCCCGCGGTCATGGAGTATATGCTCAAGACCACGCTGGTGCCCCGCTTTGGCGGCAAGACCAGCTGTGATGAGATCGGCCTGCCCGTTTCCGCCACCGGCGGCGTTGTGCCCTGCGGCGCAACGGCCATTTGGGAAGAATAAAAGAGGTAAACGGGCTCGCCCTCTCAGCTTCGCGTTGCTCAGCAGCTCCCCCAAAGGGGGAGCCCTTGGCAAAACCGGAAAGTTTGCCGTACTGCCAAGGCCTCTCACTTTGGGAGAGGTGGCATCGCGCAGCGATGACGGAGAGGGCGAGGCCGCTAAAAATAAATAAGCAATCAATTTCAATAGAATGGGGTACAGCCCTTTTGAGAAGGGCGCACCACCGGAAAGAGAAAACCTATGGAAGAAACGATTTTAACTGCGAAAGATCTGAAGTTCCGCTATGACCCGGAACAGCCGGACTACGCCCTGAACGGCGTGTCGGCTGAGGTGAAGCGGGGCGAATTTGTGGCAGTGCTGGGGGCCAACGGCTGTGGAAAATCCACGCTGGCCAAGCACTTCAACGCCATCCTTCTGCCGGAAAGCGGCACTGTGCTGGTGGAGGGGATGGACACCAAAGACGAGGACAAGATCTACGATATCCGCCAGACCGTGGGCATGGTGTTCCAGAGCCCGGACAACCAGATCGTTGCCACCGTGGTGGAGGAAGATGTCGCCTTTGCGCTGGAAAATCTGGGCGTGCCGCCGGAGGAGATGCGCCGCCGCGTGGATGAAGCGATGAAGATGGCGGGCATCTATGAATACCGGGAGCGTGCGCCCCACAACCTGTCCGGCGGCCAGAAGCAGCGCGTTGCCATTGCGGGCGTGGTCGCCATGCGGCCCGACTGCCTGATTCTGGACGAGGCCACCGCCATGCTTGATCCCCGGGGCCGGGAGCAGGTGATGCAGACCATCCACCATCTGAACAAGAACATGGGCATCACGGTGGTGTCCATCACCCACTATATGGAAGAAGCTGCTCAGGCCGACCGCGTGCTGGTGATGAGCAAGGGCAATGTGGTCATGGAGGGTACCCCAAAAGAGGTATTCAGCCAGACCGAAAAGGTGCGCGCCCTGCGGCTGGATGTGCCGCAGGCTGCCGAGCTGCGGGATGAGCTGGTCAAGGCCGGCATCCCCATGCCCGAGGGCATCATCGACACCGGCGCGTGCGCACAGGCTCTGTATGAGCTTTTGAAGTAAGGGAGGGGACGGAAGATGGGAAGCATTATCAAAGTAGATCACCTGAGTTATGTCTATAACCCGGGAATGCCCAATGCCGTTACCGCGCTGGATGACGTGAGCTTTGAGGTGGAAGAGGGAGATTTTGTGGGCATCATCGGTGCCACCGGCTCCGGCAAGAGCACCCTCATCACCCACATGAACGGCCTGAACAAGCCCACCAGCGGCCACATCATCATCGATGGCCGCGACCTGTGGGCAGAGCCGGAAAAGATCCGGGAATTCCGTTTCCTCACCGGTCTGGTGTTCCAGTACCCGGAGTACCAGCTGTTTGAGGAGACATGCTATAAGGATATCGCCTTTGGCCCCAGAAACATGGGGCTGGACGAGGCCGAAATCGACAGACGGGTGCATGAAGCAGCGGACTTTGTCGGCCTGGATGAGGCGCTGCTGCAGCGCAGCCCCTTTGAGCTGTCCGGCGGCCAGAAGCGCCGGGTGGCCGTGGCGGGTGTGATGGCCATGAAGCCCCGCATTCTGGTGCTGGATGAGCCTGCCGCCGGGCTGGACCCCGAGGGCCGGGACGAGATCCTGTCTGAGGTCAAGGAGTACCACAAAAAGACCGGCACCACCGTGCTGCTGGTCTCCCACAGCATGGAGGATATTGCCAAGTACGCTGACCGTGTGCTGGTGATGAGCAACAAGAAGATCGCCATGTATGACACCGTGGAGAACGTGTTCGCCCGTGCGCCCGAGCTGCTGGCGCTGGGCCTGAGCGTGCCGCAGGTCACAAAGATCTTCCTCAAGCTGCGGGAGATGGGGGTGGATGTCCCGGCGGATGTTTACACTGTGCCCTATGCTGTCAAGATGATTTTGGAAGCCAAGAAGCGCCGGGACGCAGGCGAAAGCCTTGTGCTGCCCCGTGTGGATGCAAAGAAGGGGGGCGCTGCCACATGCTGAGAGATATCACCATCGGCCAGCACTTCCCGGGCGACAGCCTTGTGCATAGGTTTGACCCCCGCATGAAGCTGGTGCTGACCATCGTCTACATCATTCTGCTGTTTGCCGCGTCCAACCCGCTGGGCCTGACGCTGTCCCTTGTGTTCCTTGTGGCCATGTACGGCGTGGCGAAGATCCCCTTCAAGCTCATCACCAAGAGCCTGAAGCCCATTTTGCCCATCATCCTCTTTACCGCGGTGCTCAACCTCTTCTTTGTTTCGGGTGAGGGCGAACCGCTGGTGCACTTCTGGGTGCTGAACATCTACGCCGAGGGCCTGCGCTATGCCATCCTGATGGCGGTGCGCGTGATGGCACTGATCGCGGGCACCAGCCTGCTGACCTATACCACCAGCCCCATCGTGCTGACGGATGCCATTGAGCAGCTGCTCAAGCCTTTGGGCAGGCTGCACTTCCCGGTGCATGAACTGGCTATGATGATGAGCATTGCCCTGCGGTTTATCCCGACCCTGATCGAAGAGACCGACAAGATCATGAACGCCCAGAAAGCCCGTGGTGCCATGCTGGACAACGGCTCCATGATGGAGCGCGTCAAGGCGCTGGTGCCGGTGCTCATCCCGCTGTTCATCTCGGCCTTCCGCCGCGCCGATGAGCTGGCTATGGCCATGGAGTGCCGCTGCTACCGCGGTGGTGATGGCCGCACCCGCCTGAAGGTGCTGCGCTGCACCCGGCAGGATTATATCGACCTGGCGGTGTGCATCGTCTGCTTTATGGTGATCCTGAGCTCGAGACTGGTGTTCCCGAATTTTTAAAAACTCCCCCAGTCGCCTGCGGCGACAGCCCCCTCGAGGAGGGGGCCTTATAGCCTCCCTCTTTGAGGGAGGTGGCACGGCAAAGCCGTGACGGAAGGAGTTCCATGCAGAACTATCTACTGACCCTTGCCTACGATGGCACCAACTACTGCGGCTTTCAGGTGCAGCCCAACGGGCGGAGCGTGGCCCAGACCTTTCAGGATGGGCTGGAAGCGGTGCTCCACAGCCGCCCCGATATCAAGGGGTGCAGCCGCACCGATGCCGGGGTCCACGCGCTGGGCTTTGCGCTGAACTTCCACGCGGAGACCCGCATCCCCCCCGAAAAGCTGCCGTTGGCCATCAACCAGCACCTGCCCCCGGATATCCGGGTGCTGTGCGCCCGGGTGGTGCCGGAGGAGTTCCACGCCCGCTATGCCGCCCATACCAAGACCTACCTGTACCGCATCCACAACCACCCCATCGATTCGCCTTTTGATGAAAAATATTACACCCGGGTGCCCCGGCGGCTGGATGCGGATGCCATGCAGAGGGCGGCGGAACAGTTTGTGGGAAAGCACGATTTTCTGGCCCTGTGCGCGGCGGGTTCCTCTGCTGCTGCCCACGGAGATACCGTGCGCACCATCACCGACTGCCATGTGACCCGGAAGGGCGACGCGGTGGACATTGAGGTGACAGCGGACGGCTACCTCTATAACATGGTGCGCATTCTGGCAGGCACCCTGTGTGAGGTGGGGGCGGGCCGGATGCAGCCCGATGCCATCCCCGGCATCCTTGCCAGCCGGGACCGCAGCCAGGCCGGGCCGACGCTGCCCGCGAAGGGGCTATTTTTGAAGAAGGTGGACTACGACCTATGAGAAAAAATCGCAACCGTCCGGAGAGTGACGAGCCGCTTTCGGAAGGGCGGGTCGAATATCTGGAAGCTGCCCGCCAGCGTGTGCGGAACAGGCGCGTCCGCCGCACGGCGGTGCTGCTGGTGCTGCTGACGGCGGTGGTGCTGTTTGCCACCGGCATCGCGGGCAGCTCGGTGGCGGCCCTGAAGGACCTGACCGATACGGCCCGCATTGCCCTGCTGCCCGGCTCCGGCTGGCCCCAGCAGACCGGTGTGGCCGAGCTGGAACAGGCGGCCCCCCTGACCGGCAGCTTTGTGGAGCTGGGGGACGAGGGCTGTGTGGTCTGGTCGCGCACCGGCAAAAAGCTGAACAGCATCCAGAGCGGCTATGCCCGCCCGGCGCTGGCCGCGGGCAAGACCCGCTTTGTCCTCTACAACCGCTCCGGAAACGAGCTGCGGGTGGAGAGCCGCACCCAGAACCTTTACACCAAGCAGCTGGAAAACAGCATTTTCCTCTGCGCCATGTCGGACAACGGCACGCTGGCTGTGGTCACGGAGGACCAGACCAGCATGGCAAAGCTGCTGGTATACAGCCCCTCCATGGAGCAGCAGCTCAGCTGGAGCATGACCTCCAACGACGGCACCCCCCTGCGAATGGCCTTTTCCCCCGACAGCCGGAAGCTGGCGGCGGCAGCCGTCACCGTCAGCGGGGGACAGGTGATGACCAACCTCTACCTCATCAATCTGGCATCGGGCGATCCCGTCAGTCTGGTGAATCAGGGCGGCGTACCCCAGTGGCTGGGGTGGACCTCCGCTTCCACGATCCTGGCTGTCTACGATACCAGGGCCGTGCTCTACAATGCGGGCGGCGGCGAGCGTGCGGTCTATGATTTTGCGGGCACGGAGCTGAAGGATGTTTCGGTGGACGCGGCAGGCAATGTGGCCCTGCTGCTGGCATCGGGGCAGGTCTCTCAGGCTGTGACGCTGGACAAAAACCTGAACGTCCAGTTCAGCGCTGCTGTCTCGGCGGCAAATTCCATTGTCCGGGCGGGGAACCTGTTCTATCTGCTGGCCGATAACGCCGTGGAGTGCTTTGATGCATCCGGCACCCAGCAGTGGAGCCAGAACCTTGACACCAGCCCGCAGGCATTGCTGGCCAACAGCAAGGATCTGCTGCTGTTCAGCGGCAACACGGTGCAGAAGTTGGAAGCACCCGCTGAATAGCCCTCTCCGTCAATGCTTCGCATTGCCACCTCTCCCAAAGGGAGAGGCAATTGCGGCTTTGAGGAAAGAGAGTGCAATTTATTTTGTGGCTTCCCCTGTCAGAAGCGTTGGCTCCCCCTTTGGGGGAGCTGGCACGACGGCAGTCGTGACTGAGAGGGTGAGCCAGTTCGGAATAAGGTTAAACGTATGTTCAAGAATCCGTCATTTATTTTTGATATCCTATGTACGGTGGTCTGGCTGGTGCTGGCCGTCCGGTATGCCCGCAAAGGCTTTCTTGCCTCGGTGGTGCAGCTGACGGGCAGCCTCATCAGCCTGTTCGGTGCCAGAGCCTTTTCAGGCTGGGCAGCCGGGCAGGTGTTCGAGCGCTTCCTCGCCGGAAGCTTCCGGGACCAGATCGCTGCCAATATCGCCGCCGGGGGAGCCGTCAGTCTGGATGGCATTGCCCAGCGGTACGCGGGCTTTCTGCCCGAGGCGTTTCGGGCATCCATCGTGGATGCCTGCGAGCGCTCCATCTCTGCCGTCCTCAATGACAACGCCGTTGTGCTGGCGGATACCATCGTCCAGAAGGTGCTGGCTCCGCTGCTGACCCCGGTGATCTCGCTGGTGCTGTTCTTTGTGGCGTTCGCCCTGCTGCGGATGCTGGTCAGCCTGATGGTCACGGTGCTGGGGCTGGTGAACAAGCTGCCTGTGATCGGTGCAGTGAACCACTGGCTGGGCTGGGGCGTGGGCGGCATTGCCAGCCTTGTGGACATCTATCTGGTGCTCTGCGTGGTCTGGGCGCTCATTGTGATCACCGGCGGCAACCTCACCATGCTCAACGACACGGTGATGAGCGGCAGCCTTTACTATAAAGTATTCAATGTGTTCAACCCGTTTGTCTGAGCGGGGAGGGAAAAGGAGGAACAATGGTCTGCATTCGATGCCAGAAGCGGCCTGCCATTATTTTTGTCCAGCGGATGGAAAATGGCCAGATGAAAAACGAGGGGTACTGCCTGCACTGTGCCCGGGAGATGCACATCAAGCCGGTCGATGATCTGATGAAGCAGTTTGGCATGTCCGATGAGGACATGGATGCCATGGAAGACCGGATGGAAAACATGATGCAGGAGATGGGGGACATGAGCAACGTGAACCCCTTCTCCATGATGATGGGCATGGGCCAGCCGGACCAGAGCGAGGAGGACGGCGACCTTGTGCCCGGCTCCAGCGCTACCTTCCCGCTGGGGGTGAACGGCGGTGCCCAGAACGGCAAAAACGAAAAGAAGGCGGGCAAAAACGACAAAAAGCCGCCCCGCCGCAAGTTTCTGGATACCTACTGCGAGAACCTGACCCGCAAAGCCCGGGAGGGGAAGCTGGATGATATCATCGGCCGCGACCGGGAGATCTACCGCACCATCCAGATCCTGAGCCGCCGCCAGAAGAACAACCCCTGCCTCATTGGTGAGGCGGGCGTTGGCAAGACCGCCATTGCCGAGGGCATTGCGGAGCGCATTGCCAAGGGGCAGGTGCCGGCAGGGCTGCAGGATAAGGAAATCTTCCTGCTCGACCTGACCAGCCTTGTGGCAGGCACCCAGTTCCGCGGCCAGTTCGAGCAGCGGGTCAAGGGCCTGCTGAGCGAGGTCAAGGCGGCGGGCAACGTCATCCTGTTCATTGACGAGATCCACACCATTACCTCTGCCGGTGAGAGCGAGGGTGCCATGAATGCGGGCAACATCCTGAAGCCCGCCCTCTCCCGCGGCGAGATCCAGGTCATCGGTGCCACCACCTTCAACGAGTACCGCAAGTATATCGAGAAGGACCAGGCGCTGGAGCGCCGGTTTCAGCCCGTGCGGGTGGAGGAACCCAGCGTCGCTGATACGCTGGCCGTGATGGGCGGCATCAAGCACTACTACGAGGAGCACCACCATGTGCAGGTGCCCGCCGATGTGCTGAACGCCACCGTGACCCTGAGCGAGCGGTATATCACCGACCGCTACCTGCCCGACAAGGCCATCGACCTGCTGGACGAGGCCTGTGCCTGCTGCAATCTGGCCCACCCGGTCATCTCCGAGTATCTGACCATGCAGAAGGAACTGGAGGCCCTCAAGCAGGAAGAGGCCGACATGGAAAACGCCGATGTGAACGAGCCCATCGATTACGAGCGTGTGGCAGAGCGCAAGACCCGGATGGCACAGCTGGAGCGGGAATTGCCCGCCAAGCAGGCTGCAGCCGGGGAGATCCAGGTGACCATGGATGATGTGGCCAAGGTTATTGAGCTGTGGACGGGCATCCCGGCGGTGAAGATCCGGGAGACCGAGTATGCAAAGCTCGCCAGCCTTGAGACCGAGCTGAAAAAGAAGATCATCGGTCAGGACGATGCCGTGCATCTGGTGGCCCAGGCGGTCAAGCGCAGCCGCGCCGACCTTTCGGGCCGCCGCCGTCCGGCCAGCTTCATCTTTGTGGGCCCCACCGGCGTGGGCAAGACGGAGCTGGTGAAGCAGCTGGCAAACCAGCTCTTTGACGGCCCCGACCCGCTGATCCGGCTGGATATGAGCGAGTATATGGAAAAGTACGCCGTGTCCCGCATGATCGGTTCCCCTCCGGGCTATGTGGGCTACGAGGAGGCGGGTCAGCTGACCGAAAAGGTCCGCCGCCGCCCGTACAGCGTGGTGCTGTTCGATGAGATCGAAAAGGCCCACCCCGATGTGATGAATATCCTGCTGCAGATCCTGGACGAGGGCAAGATCAACGATGCCCAGGGCCGCACCGTGGATTTCTCCAACACTGTCATCTGCATGACCTCCAATGCGGGCAGCAGCGACCAGACCACCGCAAGTCTGGGCTTCAACCGCAGCGAGGAGGAGCGGAACGAGGAAAAGAGCCGCAAGGCACTGAGCCAGTTCCTCCGCCCTGAGTTTTTGGGCCGCGTGGATGAGGTCATCACCTTCAAGCCGCTGAGCGAGGAGACCCTGCAGGGCATTGCCGCCCTGATGCTGGACGAGTACAAGCCCAGCATGGAGGCCAAGGGCATTGCCTACAGCTATACCCCGGCGGCACTGGCAGCGCTGGTGCACAAGAGCCAGGGCGGCAAGTTTGGTGCCCGTGACCTGCGCCGGACCATCCGCAAGGCTGTGGAGGACCCCGCCGCTGAAAAGATCATCGACGGCACCCTTGTTTCCGGCTCCACCCTGACCGTGGATGCTGAGAACGATGAGATCGTGCTGAAATAAAGAGCAAACAGAAAGCCGCTGCACAGCGTAACAACTGTGCAGCGGCTTTTGTAGTGTATAAAACCTCTCAGCCGCCTGCGGCGGCAGCTCCCCTGATAGGGGAGCCAAGCCCTGTGGGAGAGGTTACTCCACGCTGACCGGCTCCTCCGGCTTGTTGGTGGTACGGGCGCTCGTGCGGCCCTCGGGAATGATCTCGCCTGCGGCGGTCAGGCTGAGCTTGGCCAGGGTCGGACCGACCAGCTCGTACACCAGCACCGAGAAGAGCACCACGTTGCGCACCATGTGGCCATCGGAAAGCTCGGCCGCCTCGGCGGCCATGCCCAGTGCCACACCGGCCTGCGGCAGCAGGGTGATGCCCAGATACTTCTGAATCTTCTCACTGCAGCGGGTGGCCTTGCAGCTGACATAGGAGCCGGAGATCTTGCCCAGAGAGCGGGAAGCGATATAGACGGCACCAATGAGCAATTGCTCCATAAAGTGAGATCCTCCTCAGAAATTAAGATACGTTAAAAAGTATATCTTATCTGAGGAGGAAAAGCAACATTTGTTAATTGAATTTAAAAATCTTCTGTGCAATGCGGTAACAGCCCAGCACGAGCTTGTCGCCCTTGGGGATCTTCAGGTTGGTCACGCCGCCAAAGCCGTAGCGGATGGAGCGGTAGACCCCGGCGCTGGTGTGTGCCTTGAGGTAGGCCCACAGCTCGTTCTCCTTCTGCTTGGCGGCGGCGCTGCCGTCCAGCAGAAGGAAGATGTCGCTGATGGCCATCATCATGGAGAGGTAGTGCAGCATATAGCTGCGCAGCTTCTTCTGGCCCTTGAGGGCATCCAGGTCCTGGCAGTCGATCATGTGGCGGGTCACCCGCAGCTGCTGGTCCACCCGCTTGACCATCACACTCTCGTTCACGCTCTGGTCGGCCCGGCCGATGAAGTAGCGGTACAGGTCCAGATCCATATAATACATGCTCTTGACAAAGGGCAGGGGCTGGTAGACAAAGATGTTGTCCACATAGAAGGTGTGCTTGGGCAGCACCATGCCGCACTGGCGCAGCACCTCGGTGCGGTACATGACCGAGTGCATCAGCAGGTTCTGGTCGGGGC
>OHSI01001547.1_pt1 | contig 11626 bp, 9 predicted proteins | sample 1578641 | NCBI WGS metagenome assembly OHSI01 (sample SAMEA3879535, study PRJEB24766) | human gut metagenome | biome: human-associated habitat; feature: feces | place: USA | collected 1985/1987 | reverse complement strand
GACGTGCTGGTGGCAGGCAGTGCCGTGTTCGGCGCCGCCGACCCTGCTGCGGCTGTGGGCGCACTGGCCAGCCTGTAAGGAGGCCCGTATATGGATGAAGCTTTGATCCAGGAACAGGAACGGCAGCTGCAAAAGACCGGCCGGTACTATAAGCACGTTTTCTGGCTGTGCGTGCCGCTGCTGTGCATGGCCTGCTATTTCTATGGGGCGCGTCCGCTGCTGCTGTGCGGCATCGCCCTGCTTACCGGCAACCTGTGCGACCGTCTGGTGGCGCTGCTGCGTCATCGGGTGTACACCAATAAAGATCTCTCCAACGAGAGCTTCAGCCTGATCATCGCCCTGCTCATGCCCGCCACCGTGGACATCTATGTGCTGGTGGTGGCAGTGCTGGCGGGCGTATTGATCGGCAAGGAGGTCTTTGGCGGCTACGGCAGCTATCCCTTCAACCCCGCTGCCGTGGGCTACGCCGTGGCGGCGGTATCGTGGCCGGAGCAGGTGGTGCGCTACCCGCAGCCCTATACGCCGCTGCCCCTGTGGAACGCCTCTGCCGTGCCGGTGAGCAGCACCATCGAGGATACCCTGCGCAGCGGCGGTATCCTGAACGCCCTCGCCGTTGTGCTGGGCGAGTTTGCTGCCCCCATGGGCACCGGCGCGGCGCTGGTCATTCTGGCCTGCGGCCTCGTGCTGTGGACCCAGAAGGACGTGCACATCGGCGCATCGGCAAGTTTCCTGATCACCTGCGGGCTCATCGCCTTCTTCTTCCCGCGTCAGGTGGGTCTGGCGGACAGCACCCTCTTCAGCAGCCTGCTGCCCCGCCTGCAGGGCATCCGGGACGAGCTGCACACCGGTGCGGTGCTGTTCTGTGCGGTGTTCCTGCTCAACGAACCCTACACCTGTGCACACCACCGGCTTGGACGTATCCTGTACGGCGCCCTGGTGGGGGCTGCCACCATGGGCTTCCGCTATTTCGGCGTGTACGAGACCGGCGTCTGCTTTGCACTGCTGGCAGTCAACAGCGTGTCTGCGCTCATTGACCGCACCGAGGAGCGGCTGTACCGTCTGCTGCACCGTCTGCCGTCCGAACGAAAGGAGGCTGCGGAATGAAAAAGCGTACTGCGGAACTGATTTTAAAGGATCCCGAAAAGTTTGCCCATCATGACCGCGTGTTCCTGAATAACCCGGTGGTCATGCAGGGCATGGGTCTGGCACCGCTGGTGGTCGTGGCTACCACCGGGCAGAACGGCCTGATGCTGGCGGCGGCGGTGACGCTGCTGCTGGTGCCCTCCCGCGTGCTGGCCTGCCTGCTCAGCCGCCTTGTACCCCTGCGGGACGAGGAGCCTACCCCGGAGCAGCTGCAAAAAAAGCTGCTGCCCCGCGCACTTTTGTACGCAGCCAGCGCCGCTGTGGTGTACCTGGCGGCATATCCCATTTTGAACTTCGTGTTTGGCACCGGGCTTTTGAACCTTGGCATCTACCTGCCCATGCTGGTGGTGGAGCCGCTTCTGACCTACCGCTTCGGCCGCGTGCAGGAGACAGTGCACAAAGCCGTTTCCAAGGGCGTGCGCATCACCGTGGGCTACGCGCTGCTGCTGCTCGTGGTGGGCGTGGTGCGCGAGTGGCTCAGCCTTGGCACCGTGTTCGGCGCCCCGGTGGGACGCTGGGCGCTGCTGCCGCTGGCTAAGATGCCGGCGGGCGGCTTTATCGTGCTGGGCATCCTGTGCGCCATCTGGCGCGCTGCGGCTGCAAAGCGCAAGGAATATCTGAAAAAGGAAGCACGGGATACCCTGACCGTGCACTACCAGAAGGAGGGAAACCGCGAACCGTGAAGGAAGTTGTAAGCAGCTCGGCAGTGTTTTTCAGCTATGCACTGCTGGCCATTTTTGCACAGAACGCTGTCTTTACCCGTGCACTGGGCGTGTCCCGCATGGTGCAGCTGGTGGGGGACGACCGCACCAGCAGCGCCTTGTTCGGCATGATGCTGTGCATCACGCAGGTGCTGGTGGCGCCGGTGGCTTTTCTTGCCGGGCGGTTCATTGCCCCGCTGGATAACCGCGCCCAGCTGCGCCCGCTGGTGTATATTGCCAGCATTGCCGTGGTGTGTCTGGCGGAGCATCTGGTGCTGTGGCTGCTGCGCAGCCTGCCCCGCCGCGCCCAGCTGCTGCGCATCGTGCCGCTGGCCGCGCTGAACAGCGGCGTGCTGGGCACGGTGCTGGTGGAGCGCACCCAGAGCTTTACCCTTGGCGAAAGCCTTGGCTTTGGCCTTGGCAGCGGCCTTGGCTATGTGCTGGCGGTGCTGCTGGTCACCGAGGCGCGCCACCGCCTGCGCAGCAAAGCCATCCCCAAGGCATTCCGCGGCCTGCCCATCACGCTGGTGTATATCGGCGTGCTGGCGCTGGCGATCTATGGCTTTACCGGACATTCCGTCATCCTGTAATGCAGACAGGGAGGAAAAGATACCATGGCTAAGTATAAACGTCAGAAGGTCAAGCATTATCACCGCAGCTTTTACAGCCGTGAAATGCGCGTCAAGCGCGGCATCGGCATTGCGGTGCTGGTAGTGGCAGTGCTGGCAGCAGCATGGTTTGCCGCACCCCATGTGCTGGATTGGGCCACCCACACCTGGTATACCGTGGTCAAGGACCGGGACTTGGAGGCCGAAAGCGCTTCCCGCGCCGAGGCAGCAGCCTCCTCTGCGGCGGCAAGCAGCGCTGCCGCCTCACAGGCAGCGTCTGAACCGGAGCCGGAAGAGGAAAAGCCGCTGGACGGCAAGGCCATTACCGGCGGCAGCTGGGCAGAGCTGGACGTGACCACCCTGACCGATGAAGCCGCCATCCGCGCCGCCGCCCGGCAGCTGAAGCAGCAGGGCGCAGACTACGCCCTTGTCACTCTGAAGGACGCCGCTGGCACGGTGTACTACGCTTCCGGGGTGGCAGCCGCTGCCCAGAGCATCACCGAAAACCCGGTGGATGCGGCCAATATCGCCGCCATCCTGCGGGAGGAGGGCATTATCCCGGCGGCACAGCTTGCCGCCTTTACCGACCCGGTGTCGGTGTACACCGACCGCAGCATGGGCGTGCACTACGATGGCAACAGCCTCTGGCTGGACAACGTCAGCGCAGCCAAGGGCGGCAAGGCATGGATGAACCCCTTTGCCGCAAGCGCGGTGCAGTATGTCGGCGACCTCATTGAGGAGGTGCAGGGCATGGGCTACGAGCAGGTGGTGCTTACCGGGGTGCAGTTCCCCAATATCATCACCCGCAAGCAGGACTTCGGTGCCTCCGGCGGCAAGAGCCGGGAGGGACGCGCCGCCCAGCTGACGGCGGATATCGCCGCATGGCAGACCCGCTTTGCAGGCAGCGTGACCCTGTGGGTCAGCTACCCGGACGCACTGTGCACCGCCGCTACCGATGCCATTGGCACCACCGGCACGTCCCTTGGCATGGAAAACCTGCTGGTCACCAGCAGCACCGCACTGGATGCGGACAGCCGCGCTGCGCTGGAGCAGGCCGCTGCCGACGCCGGTGTGAAGCACGTTGTGGTGCACGATACCGCAGCGTTCCGCTGAGAAGCGGCTTTGATAGAGAGGGGAGGAAACGACTATGAAACCGACTACCTGTTTTGCACCCGCACACATCCTGCTGCCTTCGGAGCAGGTGCCGCTGGAGCAGTGGGGATGCATTGCCTGTGACCAGTTCACCAGTGACCGCAGCTACTGGCAGCGGGCAGAAAAGACCGCTGCGGGTGCGCCCAGCACCCTGAACCTGATCCTGCCGGAGGTGTATCTGGAGGACGGAGACGCCGACGCGCGGGTGGAAAAGATCCACGCCACCATGCAGGATTATGCCCAAAACGTGCTCACCCGGGCGGTGGACGGCTTTATCTATGTAGAGCGCACCGAGCAGAGCGGCCGGGTGCGGCAGGGTCTTGTAGGGCGTGTGGACCTGGAGGCTTACAGCTACCGCCGGGGCGAAAAATGTGCCGTGCGCCCCAGCGAGTGCACGGTGGAAAGCCGCATCCCGCCCCGCATGAAGGTGCGCACCGGCGCTGCGCTGGAAACGCCCCATATCATGATGCTGGCAGATGACCCGGACTGCACCCTCATCGAGCCCATTGCCGCCCACAAAGACAGCCTGCCCAAGGTGTACGAGGGCGAGCTGATGCTGGGCGGCGGCCATGTGGCAGGTTGGGCGGTGGAGGACCCCGCCCTCATCGCACAGATCGAAAATGCGCTGACCGTGCTGGGCAGTCAGGAAGCATTTGACAAGAAATACCCCGATGCCACCCGCCGCGACCCGCTGACGCTGGCCGTGGGTGACGGCAACCACTCGCTGGCCACCGCAAAGGCCTGCTGGGAGGAGCTGAAAAAGACCCTGACCCCGGAGCAGGCAGAGAACCACCCCGCCCGCTGGTGTCTGGCAGAGGTGTGCAACGTGCACTCCCCGGCCATCGAGATCGAGCCCATCCACCGGGTACTGTTCAACGTGGACTGCGCCACCGTGCTGCTGAGCCTCATTACATGGAGCGATTCCAACATGGCAGGCTGCTGCTTTGGCGGCAGCAAAAAGCAGCCTTTTACGCTGGCGGGCCCCCACATGGCCAATGTGCTCAGCTTTGAGGACCCCACCGAGCCGCTGACCGTGGGCACCATCGACGATTTTATTTCGGATTATATCGAGCGCCACCCGGAAGCAAAGGTGGACTATGTGCATGACGAGCCGGCTGTGCGCGCTTTGTGCAAGCAGGGCGCCGTGGCGTTTTTGATGCCGCCCTTCGCCAAGAGCGATCTGTTCCGCGGCGTTGTGATGGGCGGTGTGCTGCCCCGCAAGACCTTCAGCATGGGGCACGCAGAGGAAAAGCGCTACTACATCGAGTGCCGGAAGATCACAGAATAATAGGAGAACCATGACATTTAAAGAACTGAATCTGTCCGCCCCGCTGCTGCGTGCTGTGCAGGAAGCGGGCTACGAGACCCCCTCGCCCATTCAGGCAGCGGCCATCCCGCCGGTGCTGGCTGGCCGGGATCTGATGGGCTGCGCCCAGACCGGCACCGGCAAGACGGCGGCTTTTGCGCTGCCCATGTTGGACCGGCTCACCGCCAACGCACCCCGCCGCAAGGGCGCTGTCCGTGCGCTGATTTTGACCCCCACCCGGGAGCTGGCCTTGCAGATCGGCGAAAGCTTTGAAGCCTACGGCAAGTACCTGAAATTGCGCAGCACTGTCATCTTTGGCGGCGTGGGGCAGGCACCGCAGGTGGAAGCGCTGAAAAAGGGCGTGGATATCCTCATCGCCTGCCCGGGACGGCTGAACGATTTGATCGGGCAGGGCTTTATCGACCTGTCCGCTTTGGAAATTTTTGTGCTGGACGAGGCCGACCGGATGCTGGACATGGGCTTTGTCCATGACGTGAAAAAGGTCATTGCAAAGCTGCCCGCCCAGCGCCAGAACCTGATGTTCAGTGCCACCATGCCCGCCGAGATCGAGCAGCTGGCTGCCGGCATCCTGCATGACCCCGCCTTTGTCAAGGTGGACCCGGTGTCCAGCACCGTGGACCGCATCCAGCAGAGCCTGTACTATGTGGAAAAGGGCAACAAAAAGCTTTTGCTGCCGTGGCTCATCAAAAATCTGCAGCCGCCGGTGGTCAACGCACTGGTGTTCAGCCGCACCAAGCACGGCGCGGATAAGATCGCAAAGGATCTGACAAAGCAGGGCATCCCCGCCGCCGCCATCCACGGCAACAAGAGCCAGACTGCCCGCGTGACCGCGCTGGAGGATTTCAAGTCCGGCAAGACCCGGGTGCTGGTGGCCACGGACATTGCCGCCCGGGGCATCGACATCAGCGAGCTTTCCCATGTGTTCAACTACGACCTGCCCGAGGTGCCGGAGACCTATGTGCACCGCATCGGGCGCACTGCCCGCGCCGGTGCGGACGGCACCGCCGTCAGCTTCTGCGCCCCGGAGGAGCAGGAGTACTTGGCAGGCATCGAAAAGCTGAACCGCCGCAAGATCCCGGTGGTATCCGGCCACCCGTGGGACGGCGTGCCCGCCCCGGTGCGTCCGGTGCTGCCCGTGCGCGGCAAAAAGCCCCGCCCCGAAGCAGAAAAACCGGCCGAAGCGCCGAAAAAACAGGCCGAAACTGCGCCCGCAAAAGCCGCAAAGGCAGCTGCGCCCGCGCCGAAGCAGGAGCCGAAGGCCGCAAAGAACGCGGTGCCTGCAAAACCGAAAAAAGAGGAAACACTGATGCAAGACAGCAACGCAAAGCGCGGGGTACGCAACGACCGCCGCGCCAACAACCGGGGCGCAAACGCCCCCAAGGAAGCGGCAGCGCCCCGCGCCCGCCGCGAGAATGCCGCCCCCGCCCGGGGCAGCAACGTCCAGCCCAAGTTTGACCCCCATTTTGTCAGCGCCCCGGAGGCTACTCCGCTGCGTCCGGCACGCAAGACCCCTGCCGCTCCGGCAGCACCTGTCATCCGCAGCGCACAGGAGCCCCAGAATAACCAGAACGCAAACCGCAGCGGCAGCCGCCGCAACGACCGCAACGACAGGGGTGAACAGCGCAATGCCCGCCCCGCAGTCCAGAGCAATAACGCCCGCCCTGCCCGCAGCGAGCGCGGCAATGCAGGAAACCAGAGCCGCACCGGCAGCGCACCCCGTGCTGCCAAGGCCGAGCCTGCCCGCTGCGGCCGCAATGCCGCCGCCCGGGACGAGGACCCGGGGCTGATGCTCATCAGCCGCCGCCCGCCCCAGCAGAAGTACACCAGCTTTGAGGAGTATATGGACGCCCACGGCGGTGCTACCGCACCCATTGAGGATCACAGCGAAGAAGTATGAGCCGGAACGAAGCCTTTGCCCCGTGGCAGTGCCCCCTGTGCGGCGGCGCGCTGCAAGGGGAGAATGACCTGAAATGTGAAAAAGGCCACTGTTTTGACCGCGCCCGGGAGGGCTACTGGCATCTTTTGCCGGTGCAAAGCATGCGCACCAAAGCCCCCGGGGACAGCAAGGAGATGGTAGCTGCCCGCCGCGCCTTCCTGAACGCCGGATACTACGGCATTTTCGGGCAGGCGCTGGGGGAGCTGTGCCTTGCCCACGGTGTGCCCGCCGCGAAGGACGCCCCGCTGCATCTGCTGGACGCAGGCTGCGGCGAGGGCTGGTACGACCGCTGCATCGCGCAGCAGTTCGCGGCGGCAGAAAAGCCGCTGCAGCTGGCCGGGTTCGATATCGCAAAGCCCGCCGTGCGGTTGGCGGCAAAGGCGCTGCCCGCCGCGCAGTATGCGGTGGCGTCCAGCTTCAGTCAGCCGGTGCGCACCGGCTGGGCAGACGTGCTGCTGAACTGCTTTTCGCCCTTTGCACAGGAGGAGTTCAGCCGGGTGCTGCGCCCGGGCGGGCGCATGATCTATGTTGTGCCGGGGGCAGAGCATCTGTACCAGATGAAGGCTGTGCTCTACGAAAAGCCCTACAAAAACCCGGTGCAGCAGGTGGAGTACCCGGGCTTCCGCGCCATCGACGAGCGTGAGATGCAGGGCACCATCACTGTGCCCGCCGCCCAGCTGGAAGCCCTGTTTGCCATGACCCCCTACTACTGGAAAACGCCCCGCGACGGTGCTGCCCGCCTTGCGGCTCTGCCGCAGCTCACCACTACCATCGCTTTCCGCTTTCTGGTGTTTGAAAAGCTGTAATAAGATAAAAAAGGACTGTCGTGCAGAGTGCACGGCAGTCCTTTTTTGTACCCATTCTCATGCTTGTTGATTTTCACAAGAACTGGCATACTAATATATCAATTTCGCACAAAAACAACAAAATCTCTTTACAAGTTCGTTATATTGTGGTACGATTTGTGCGGATTTCGATGGCGTGATACAACTGGAATGTCTATCGGGCCCGGCAGCAGGGCGTTTGCTGCACAGCTTTGGGCGGCCTTGCTCTGCACAAATGAGCCGTCTGCATTTAAAAGGAGAAATGATGATGAACAGAAGAGACTTTATGAAGCTTTCCGCCGCTTCTGCCGTGACCATGGGCGCAGTGGCTGGCATGGCACCTGCATCCTTTGCTGAAAACGCTGGCGTGCACACCGATGCTGAGGTGCAGGCCATGGTGGCAGAGGAACTCCGTCTCTCCCGCGAGGTGGCCTTTTATCCGGCTGCTTTCCGGGGTGATTTTGACAAGTTCTATGTGCTGTTCCACAAGCTGTCCCGCGCTCAGTACGAGAAGGTGGACGGTGCAGCTGTGCCCGGCATCAATGCTTCTCACTACGAGATGTGTGTTGCTCTGACCAATGCCCGCAAGGCGCTGCGCCAGATCAAGGACCCCAAGAGCACCGTTTGGGAAATTTGGGGAGATCAGATGGCCGTGGAATCTCCGCTGCCCACCAACTGGGAAAATTGCTACGATAACGAGGGCTTCCGTCCCTTCCTGAACCCGTACTTGCTGCGAGATCAGGGCAAGGTGAAGGGCAACGTGATCATTATTGCAGGCGGCGGCAGCACCCACCGCAACAACGTGGTGGAAGGCTACCCGGTGGCCGAGTTCTTCAACAAGAACGGCTACAACGCCTTTGTGCTGCAGCGCCGCGTCAACCCTTATGCCGCTGTGGATCAGCAGCTGGATCTGGCCCGTGCTATCCGCTACATCCGCCACAACGCCTCTGAAAAACACATCGGCAAGACCGATATCATGATCGCTGTGGGCTTCTCTGCCGGCGGCATGAATGTGATGCAGGTGGTGGCCGACCAGTTCGGCACTACGAATACCCCGGATAAGGTCTACCCCAGCTACGTCTGCGATGCTGTGGACCATGAGAGCGCAGACCTGAATGTGGCGATCCCCATCTACGGACTGTTCGTCACCGGTCTGAACTTCACGAAGAACCCCAACCTGCCCCCGGTCTTTGGTGTTGTGGGGCAGAAGGACGGCCTGAGCGCTATGATGCTGCCCTCTCTGCCGGAGTGCGCAAATATCTTCAAAGATTTCAGCTTCTATCTGGCACCCGATGCGCCCCACGGTGTGGGCTTGGGCACTGGCACCAAGGGCTATGTGGACTACTACACCCAGATCGCCCAGTGGCCGGATATGGCTGTCAACTTCATCGAGAGCCGTCTGGGGCTGATGGAAAAGAAGATCGACATGGACTCCGTGGGCTTTGCATGGTAAGCTGTCCTGACAGAAGTTCCTGAAAAAACAATGACCCGCCGCACCTCCTTCAGTACGGCGGGTCATTGTTTATAAAAATGGTTATGTATGATACTCCATCCATTTGCCCTTCCACGCATACAGGATCATGAGCAATGCGCCCAGACCCCAGCTGACGGGGTAGAGGATGAACACGCCCTCGATGCCGGAGAAGAAGGGCAGCAGAAACTGGATCCACACCACCCGGAACAGGCACAGCGAGACCAGCAGCACCACCATGGGCGGGATGCTGGCACCCGTGCCGCGCACGGCACCGGCAAGGCCGTGCAGGATGCTGAGCAGGAAGTAGAACGGACAGAACCACCGCATGGCCAGCTTGCCGTAGGTGACCACGGCCTCGTCGGCGGTGAACAGGTGCAGGATGGCATCCTGTCCGGCCAGCAGGGCAGCGCCGGTGCAAAGGGTGTAGATGACCCCGATGGCAAGGGTGACCCACACCGAGCGCTTTACCCGGTCCAGACGCCCCGCACCGTAGTTCTGCCCCACAAAGGTGGTGGCGGCCATGCTGATGCTGCTGACAGGCAGAATGTTGAAACCATCGATCTTCATGTAGGCTGCAAAGCCCGCCATGGCGGCGGCACCGTAGCTGTTCACGCTGGCCTGCACCAGCACGTTGGAAAAGGAGATGACCATGTTCTGGATACCGGTGGGCAGACCCACCCGGATGATGCGGCCTGCCATTTTGCGGTGCAGACGGATGGCGGAAAGCTCCACCCGGCAGGCGTCCTCGCTTTTCATCAGAAAACGCAGGCTCAGCACGCAGGACACCAGCTGGCTTAAGTCGGTAGCGATGGCAGCGCCCGCCACCCCCATCCGCAGCCCCACGATGAACACAAGGTCCAGCACGATATTGGTCACCGACGCCCATGCCAGATACACCAGCGAGCGCCGGGAGTTGCCGGCGGCGTTCAGGATGCCGGCGGTCATGTTATACACCACGCTGAACAGCACCCCGCCAAAGTAGATGCGGATATAGGTCACAGCGTCCGCCAGCACCTCGGCGGGGGTGTTCATGGCCACCAGCAAAGCGCGCCCGCAGGCAACGCCGCCCACCGTCAGCAAAAGCCCCATGACCACCGCAATGGCAAGGGCAGTGTGCACCGCCTCGCGGGTCTCCCTGTGGTCGCCTGCGCCCAGATACTGCGACACCACCACGCCCGCACCCACGGCAAGTCCCTGACTGAAGCCGATGAGCAGGTAGATGGGCGACCCGCTGGAGCCCACGGCGGCAAGGGCATTGCTGCCCACAAAATTGCCCACGATGATGCTGTCGGCGGTGTTGTACATCTGCTGCAGCAGGTTGCCGAAGATCAGCGGCAGGGCAAACAGCAGCAGGCTTTTTACAATGCTGCCCTCGGTCATAAGGGTAGCGGTATTCCGTGTTTTTACGGCGGCCATGGGGTTCCTCCTCTCAGCGCAAAAAATCGCTTGTATCCCCTAGCATAGCACAAACCCCGCCTTGGGACAAGGGGCGGGGCTGACGATTTTAAATTGTCTCACCCGCAGACAACAGCGGCGGCGCGGCGCTGCCGTGCAGCTTGCGGGCGAGGTGGTTTTGGGTGATCTTCACCACCGTACCGGACAGCGCCACCACGCCGATGAGGTTCGGCAGCATCATCAGGCCGTTGAAGGTGTCGGAAAGCGTCCATGCAAGGTCCAGCCGCATCACCGCGCCCAGCGGCATCAGCGCCACGAACAGCACCCGGTAAAATGCCCCAGCCCCTGCGCCGAAGAGATACTCCACGGCCTTGCAACCGTAGCAGCTCCAGCCCAGCGCGGTGGAGTAGGCGAACAGCAGGATGCACACTGCGATGAGCTTGGACCCCAGCGTGCCGAACACGGCGTCAAAGGCCTGCCCCACCAGTGCACTGCCCGCCGCCCCGGCGGCAATGCGCCCGGTGTCCAGATCCACAAAGCCGGAGGTCAGCACCACCAGCGCCGTCAGGGTGCACACCACCATGGTGTCCGCAAACACCTCAAAAATGCCCCACATGCCCTGCTGCACCGGCTCCTTTACGTTGGAAGCCGCGTGCACCATCACCGAGGAACCAAGCCCGGCCTCGTTGGAAAAAGCACCCCGCTTGAAGCCCCAAGTGACCGCCCGGGACAGCCCATAGCCTACGATGCCCCCACCGGCGGCCCGCAGCCCGAACGCGCCCTTTACGATGGCGGCAAGCGCCGCCGGGACGGCAGTGATGTGCACCCCCACCACGGTGAGCGCACCTACGATGTACAGCAGCGCCATGGCGGGGACAAGCCGTTCTGCCACAGCAGCCACACGTTTCAGCCCGCCCAGCAAAATCACCGCCGACACTGCCGCCAGCACTGCGCCGGTAACGGCCTCCGGCACGCCAAACGCCGCTTTCAGGTTGCCTGCGATGGAATTGAGCTGGCTCAGGTTGCCGATGCCAAAGCTTGCCAGCGCACAAAACGCGGCAAACAG
>OHSI01001539.1_pt1 | contig 11680 bp, 10 predicted proteins | sample 1578641 | NCBI WGS metagenome assembly OHSI01 (sample SAMEA3879535, study PRJEB24766) | human gut metagenome | biome: human-associated habitat; feature: feces | place: USA | collected 1985/1987 | reverse complement strand
TTCGTGGCCCAGGCCAAGGACGCGCTCGCCGGCGACGAGGAGGCCTGCGACATCGACGAGGACTTCCTGGAGGCCCTCGGTGTGGGCATGCCTCCGGCAGGCGGCATGGGCATGGGCATCGACCGACTGCTCATCGCGCTGACCGGTGCCACCATCCGCGAAACCATCACCTTCCCGCTGGTGAAGCCACTGAATTAACGAACAATCATCCAAGGGCGTTCCCAATACGGGAGCGCCCTTTTGCATACCCTCGCACACTCTCGCACACCCAACATCTAACATGAGATTCATGGAAATATCGACTTGGATTCGTGGCGCTCGCCCTCAAACGCTGCCGCTGGGTCTTGCCCCGGTTCTGGTCGGCGTTGCCGCCAGTTGGCGGTGGGATGCTTTGGGTGGCCTGCGGTCGTGCCCGGCTTTTCCGGGAGGATTGCTGGAAGAGCGTGATGCCGGTGATGTGCTGGGGCATTGTGCGTTTTCTCGGCCGTGGTTTGCGGTCGTTGCGATGTTGTGCGCCGTGGTGGCGGTCGGTCTGCAGATTGCTGTGAATTATCTCAACGATTATGCCGATGGCGTACGCGGCACGGACGCCCGACGAGGCAGTGACGCCGCGGGACCTCGGCGGTTGGTCGCTTCCGGAATTGACCCCAGTCGCGTGTTGCTGGCTGCCGCGGTCGCCGCTTTAGCCGCCTGTTCCGCCGGACTGGTCGCTGTCGTCATAACTGGTCGCTGGTGGCTGATCGCGCTTGGCGCAACCTGTCTGTTGGCGGGCTGGGGATATACCAACGGTCGGCATCCTTACGGATATCGGGGTCTGGGCGAACTTGCGGCATTCGTATTCTTCGGGTTGGTTCCCGCCCTCGGCACACAGTATGCGCTAAGCGGGTCGATCACCGTGACAGGAGTGGCCGGTTCGGTGATTTGCGGCCTGCTGTCCGTCAGCGTCATGATGGTGAATAACCTGCGCGATCTCGAAGATGACGCCGCGCACGGCAAGCGTACGCTGATGGTGCGCATTGGCAGTGGGAAGGGCAAATGCTGGTGCATGCGTGCGCTGGGATGGGCTGCTGGGCTGACGGTGGTTTTTGCCATGCCATTATCGGTGTATGCCGGACTGCTGGATCTGCTCATAGTTCTGCCCGCGGAGGTGGATCGCGAACGTTCATGCACGGAATATGGCATATGCGATGACTGGTCGTGGGGAAACGCCGATTGGATGAGCCTTGCGGCGTTCGTATTCATCGCAGGGTGTGTGGCGATTGCTACTCGTGCCGTCGCAGCCGTCCGGCATGACCAGTGGCGTCGGGCGTTGCCATTGTGCTCGGTGACCTCGTTGGTCGCAGCCGGCGCGTTTGTGCTCAATGCCTGTCAGGTCGGTTTCATGGTGTAGCTGCATCATGCATTTACGATTTCGTCATTGAGCGTTGGCGATTGCTTGGTGATGCAAACGGCATACAACAGAATGAAAATTGTTGCATGAACGTAACCAAATAATCGTCATCGACGGTTGTGTTGGGCGTGCTAGGCGGTAGACTTGCAAGCATGACTTACAAACTAGTACTGCTCCGTCACGGACAGAGCGCATGGAATAAAACCAATCAGTTCACCGGCTGGGTCGACGTCCCGCTGACCGAGCAGGGTGTCGAGGAAGCCAAGAACGGCGGCCGCCTGCTCAAGGAGAAGAACGTCCTGCCTGACATCGTCTTCACCTCGATGCTGCGTCGCGCCATCAACACCGCCAACGTGGCGCTGGACGAGGCCGATCGCCTGTGGATTCCGGTCAAGCGCAGCTGGCGTCTGAACGAGCGTCACTACGGCGCCCTGCAGGGCAAGAACAAGACCGAGATCCGTCAGGAGTACGGTGACGAGAAGTTCATGCTGTGGCGTCGTTCCTACGCCACACCGCCGCCGGAGATCGATCCGAACGACGAGTACGCGCAGAACAACGATCCGCGCTACACCGGCGATCCGGTTCCGGAAGCCGAGTGCCTGGCCGACGTGGTCAAGCGCGTTGAGCCGTACTTCAAGTCCGACATCGAGCCGGAGCTGAAGGCTGGCAAGACCGTTCTGATCGCCGCTCACGGCAACTCCCTGCGCGCCATCGTGAAGATGCTGGACAACCTCTCCGAAGAGGAGATCGCCAAGGTCAACATCCCGACCGCAATGCCGCTGCTGTACGAGCTGGACGAGAACTTCAAGCCGATCAAGCCGCGTGGCGAGTACCTGGATCCGGAAGCCGCCGCTGCCGGCGCTGCCGCCGTCGCCGCTCAGGGCCAGAAGTGAGTTTGTTGCGATTGGGTGCGTGAATAGTCGCGGCTGATCGCATGAAACACATACGAAAAGGTGGGAACCTGCATACCGTAGGTTCCCACCTTTCGTTATTGCCGGCGCCTTTGTCGGTAAGTCTTTTTTCACGTTGTATCTGCGTTTTGCTGATGTCTCCTTGCCTGCGCGGCTCGGCGGGTGCCGTGCGGCGCAGGCAAGGCGGACAAAACGGAATCGCAAGAACGTCAGATCACGCCGTATTCCTTGAGCAATGTCGGAATATCAGTGGAATCCAGCTTCTTCACGATCTGTTTCAACACGCCCCTTTCGATGGGGTTGAGCTTCATATCGGTGATCGGTTTGCCGTCTCGCAGCATCACCGTGGCGTTGAGCAGGTTGCGCACGTCGTAGACCGAACCCCACACCTCCGGCACGCCGCGGTCCACGTCGCACAGCGTGTACACGGCCTCCATGCCGGTGCGCATCGAATATTCGGTGGTGAAGATCGTGTCGCGCGGCGTCTCCGCGAATTGGCCGAGGAACGCGAAATTCACCGCGCCATCCGGCACCACGTCGGGGCGGTCGCCGGCGGAACGCGGCATGAAGAACGCATCGATGTACGGCATCATCACCGGAACCGTGTTGGCGTGGTTCTTCGCCAGGTCGGCGATCTTGTCGGTCGGCACGCCCATGTGGTACAGCCATTCCTCGCAGATCTCCTCGCCGGTGCAGTCCTGCATCGGCTTCTTCACATAGTTGCCGGGCTTGTCGGGGAACAGACCATACACCCATACGCACAGCTGGTCCTTCGGCTGGTCGCGGAACTGCTGCTGGCGATTCAGCGTCCAGCTCATCAGCCAATTGGAATCCTCAACGGTGACGATGCCGCCGGTCACCACACGTCCGGAGAACGGGTCGCGCTTGCAGATCTTCTGGATGTACGGCGGAATCTCGTCGTCCAACGTGGTGACGGTGGCGCTCATCCACTTCGAATGCTCCGGGTCGGAACAGAACACGTCCGGATGTCCGAAGCTCGGATCCTGCGCCGCGATGCGACGCCACATATCCCAACCGCCGCCGGGCTTGATCTCCGGAGCCCACGCGGCCGGCTCGGTCTGCGAACCCATCGACGAGTTCTCCACGCAGCCGCCATTGGTGATGAACACCAGATCGTTCTCGCCCAAGTCGATACTGCGGGTCGTGCCATCCGCCTCCATCAGATCGATGCGCGTGGCCAACTTCTTGGTCGGCGAGCTGAACGGATTGCGCGGATACGCGCCGTATTCGGCCTGCTTCCTCAAAATCGTATCCTGCCCAGTGCCGGTGCGCTGGCGTACGGGACCCATGCCGCCGCCAATCGCGAAATCGACGTTCTCCACCTTCACGTTGTAGTGGAACTGCACGCCGAAGCCTTCCAGATACTTGATCATCGGCAGAATCATCGACTCGTACTGGTTGTAGCGGGTGAACCGCAACGCGCTGAAGTCCGGCAGGCCGCCGATATGGTGGATGTAGCGGCGGATGTACAGCTTCATCTCCAACGCGCTATGCCAGTTCTCGAAGGCGAACATGGTGCGCCAGTACATCCAGAAGTTCGAATCGAACACCTCATCGTCGAAGAAGTCGGAGATCTTCTTGCCGTATAGTTCCTCGTTCGGTGTGAAGAACAGCTTCATGATCTCCATCGACGCCTTGTCGGACAGCGCGAACTTGCCGTTCGTGCCGCCGTCCACGCCACGCGCCTTAGTGGAGCGGCATAGCGAATAGTTCGGATCCTCCTTGTTGAGCCAGTAGTATTCGTCCAATACGGACACGCCATCCGTTTCGATGGACGGAATGGAACGGAACAGATCCCACATCACCTCGAAATGGTTGTCCATCTCGCGTCCGCCACGCATCACATAGCCGACGCCAGGAATGTTCGCGCCATCGCAGGCGCCGCCCGGAACCGGGTCCTTCTCGAACACGTGGATGTGGTCGCCGGGCATCTGCGCGTCACGTACCAGATAGCAGGCGGCGGACAGCGCTGCAAGACCCGTGCCGATGATGTAGGCGTTCTTGCTATCGATCCCCTCGGGCTTCTTTGGCCGGGCGAATGCTTCGTAATTGCCGTTGGAATAGTACATGACTTCCTCCTTTGGATGCCGCTGGGCACTATTGTGCCGCGTCGTGGGACACAAGTATACGGGCATGAACTGGACGCGATGTCTAGTTTTTACGACTATCGGAGGAATTTCGCTTATAGGTGGCGGATTGCGCCTGCATGCGAAAGTGATTTTGCCTATATGTGGCAGATTTCTTTTGGAAAAGGATGTTCGGGGGCGGGATTTTCACCCCCTTATGATGTTTTGGCCGAGGTCATCTGCCACATATAAGCGAGATGGGTGGCTTCCAAACGGAAACCACCCATCTCGTCAAGGAAAATGCAAGAAGAGGTGAGGAACCCTCAGTCGATGTCGGTGCCTTCGTCGCGGGTCGGCTCCTTGGACGGGTCGAAACCGGAGACGATGAACACCACGCGGCGGGCCGCGGAAACGGCGTGATCGCCGGTCAGGACCACGTCGATGAGCTGCTGGTTGGTGCCCTTCCAATCCTCGGACTGGGCCAGTTCGAAGGTCTTCTTGTGCAGGGCGTCGAGCTTGTCGTCGTTGAGAATGATCTGCTCGGCGGTCTTGGTGTCGCGGTCGGTAAGCATGGAAACCACCTGGTCGGCCACATTGTCAAGGAACGCCTGCATTTCGGCGAACAGCGGCTGGGCATCGGCCGGCAGCGGGGAAGCAGGATAGGTGCGGCGGGCCGCTTCGGCGATGTGACGGGCCAGATCGCCCATGCGCTCGAACGTCGCGGCCAGACGCAGGGTGGAGACGACCACGCGCAGATCGGTGGCCACCGGGTTCTGCTTGGCCAGCAGCTTCACGCACTGGTCGATGACGCTGGATTCGAGGGCATCGATTTCGATGTCGCCGTCGATGACGGCCTGGGCGGCTTCAAGATTCTGGTTCAGCAACGCGTCGCCGGCACCATTGATTGCCTTGCGAACGTCTTGCGCCATGCGGTCGAGGTCATCGGCGACTGCCTTGAGCTCTTCATTGAAGATAACGCGCATATGCTTGCCTTTCAAATGCTTCACGTATGTCAATATCGGGTTCGGATATAACCTCTCCCAAGTGTATTAGGGAAGTGGCGGATTCGCACGTGACGGACGTGTTGTTCCGCCAATGTTCACCGGCACGTTCACCCTGCGTTCACGAAAATCGCGCCACGACCATTCATCGGGGAACGTCAGGGTGTGCGAGAATGAAGACATGTTTGAATCCGTAGGCACGTGGTGGCGCAATCTGACACATCGCCATGGTGACGATCGCAACAATGATGATACTTTGGACGACGCGACGAACACGTTGCTGTCCATACTGCCGCTGGCCTCCATCGTGGTCGACGAGCATGACGAGGTGATACGCGCGCATCCGGACGCCTACGCCCTTGGCGTGGTGCGGGACGACGCCATCGCCGATGACACCGTGGCAAGCGCGGTGCACGAGGTCCGTGCCCACGGCGGCAAGAAGCAGTTCAGCCTGACCACGACCACGTTGCATGAGCCGAAGAAGGCTCCGAAAGCAGGGAAGCCAACCATGCGGGAGGTTGCCAAACAGGCGTTGATCGGCCAATCGCCGGACAAGCCGGTGACCACGGTGTCCCGCCCGAACTGGCTGAAGGTGATCGTAGGCAGGCTCAACGAACGCTTTGTGGTGGTGCTGGTTTCCGACGTGAGCGAAACCGTCCGTTTCTCCCAGATCCGTGATTCCTTCATCACCAACGTTTCGGAGCAGCTCCTCAAGCCGACGCAGTCGCTGGAGGAGCTTGCGGACGCGTTGGAACATGACTCGGACAATAAGGCCGCGATTGAGGGGAACACCGTAAAACTGCGCCAATCCTGCGCTCGCATGGAACATATGGTGTCCGGCCTGCTGCTGCTTATCAAGGCGCAGGAACCGATTCTGCCGACGGCGAGCAACCGTATCAACGTCATGGAACAGGTGAAAACCGTCGTCGGCGCGCATCGCGACATGGCGCAACGGCGCGGCATCGACATTGAAATCGATGGCGACGAATCGCTGGACATCAACGGGGAAGGCGAGCAGATTCAGGCCGCGGTCGCAAAGCTGCTCGAAAACGCCATCGCCTATTCACCGGACGGCAAGGGCATAACCGTATCCGTCAAGCCGAACGAGGACGGCACCAAAGTGCTGCTCAGCGTGCTTGACCGTGGTTGCGGCATTGCACAGAAGGAGCAAAGCCGTATTTTCGAACGGTTCTACCGTGGCGGCAACCAGAATGGGTATTCCGAGGAAGGCATCGGTTTGGGCCTTGCCATCGTCAAGCATGTGGCGTTGACCCACCATGGCTCCGCTTCGGTGTGGAGCGCTCCGGGACAGGGCAGCACGTTTACGTTGGAGCTGCCGGTCGCCAGAAATTAGCGGCGATTACAGAGCGTTGGGACACGCCATATACGGCAAGGGCCGCTTCCGCAGGTTGGTGCGGAAGTGGCCCAATGTTGTTACCGGTTATTTCGCGATTGGCTGAACCGCCGGTCGGGTTATTCGCCAAGACGGCGGTAGTCCCACCGGTCGAAATGCTCCCAAACCAGCATGAGCACGCCGATCACCGTGCCGGCGGCGCACATGGTCTGCAATCGTTCGACATTGATGCCGAAGGCCAGCAGAATCATGCAGATCACCAAGGCGATGGCCCATAATGCGGTGCCGAACGTGAACACCTTCCGCAGGTCGACGCGCACCGGTTTGGGGGAGGGTTTGCGCACGCTTGGGTCGATAATCGGAGCAAATTTCATACCGTTACCTTACCTCGGTGCGCGCGTCACAGGTGCTCGGCCACGTAATCGACGCACTTCGTAAGCGCCTCGACGTCGCTCGGCTCCACGGACGGAAACACGCCGATGCGCAGCTGGTTGCGGCCGAGCTTGCGGTAGCCGTTGGTGTCCATAATGCCGTTCTCGCGCAACGCGGCGACCACTTGGGAAGCGTTGATGCTCTCGTCAAGGTCGATGGTGACCACGGCGTTGGAACGTGCGTTTTCGTCGGAAACGAACGGCTGCGCGTAATCGGACCTCTCCGCCCACTGGTACAGCAGCGACGCGGAACGTGCGCAACGCGCCGTGGCCCAGGCGAGGCCGCCATTGTCGTTAAGCCAGCGCACCTGGTTCTCCAGCATGACCAGCGTGGCCACGGCGGGCGTGTTCAGCGTCTGGTCCTTACGGGAGTTCTCGATGGCGGAGGTCAGGGACAGGAACGGAGGAATCCAGCGTCGCGCGCCCGGCAGGCTGACGCTTTTAGCGATGCCGTAGGCGCGGTCGATCGCAGCCGGGGAAAGCACGGCGATCCACAGGCCGCCGTCGGAGCCGAACGCCTTCTGCGGGGAGAAGTAGTAGGCGTCGGTCTGGCTGATATCCACGTTCAGCGCGCCGGCGCCGCTCGTGGCATCGATCAGAGTCAGCGCGCCCTGCTCCTTGGAACCTTCGACACGCTTGACCGGGGCCGCCACGCCAGTGGACGTTTCGTTGTGCGCCCAGCAGTAAGCGTCCACATATTCGGTGAGCTCCGGCAGGCGATACGTGCCCGGTTTGCCCGCGAAGATCTCCGGATCCTCAAGGAACGGCGCGGATTGCGCGGACTTGGCGAATTTCGCGCTGAAGGAGCCGTACGTGCCGAACGCCGCCTTGCGGGTGATAAGCGACGCGCAGGCGATGTCCCAGAACGCGCTGGCGCCGCCGTTGCCCAGCACGACCTCATAGCCGTCGGGAATCTGGAAGAAATTCGACAGGCCTTCGCGGATGGAGCCGACCACCTGCTTGACCGGGGTCTGGCGGTGCGAGGTGCCCAGAAGATTGCGCGCGCCCGCGTCGAGCGCCTGGACCTGCTCCGGACGGATTTTGCTCGGCCCCGAGCCGAAACGTCCATCCTCCGGAAGCATGTTGGTAGGAATGTTCACAGTGTTCGTCATGTCATCCAAGGGTAGTCAGAAGGTCGGATTGCGCGTTGATATGGCCGTTTTCCGGACGTTCCTCCACCCGTGGCGAATTATTTGCGCAAGGACGGGGTCTTGATGATAATCCCTATGTCGGTGTACCCTTACCCTTGTGACGGTTCTGTAACCGTGCGCGGTCATAAGCTGCGACGGTTTCGCAATCCGCAAGGAGTGATTGATATATGAGGCATGCGGCGCATAAAGCTGCCAAGGTTTCGCACGCGCAATTCAGCCTATCCAAGGCGTTGTTCACGGCGAACCGGGGCTCCCATACCGCTAAGGCCGTGCGAATGGCACAGCTGGCGGAAGGCGGCGCCGTAGTCGGACTCGCTCCGGAAGTCGTGGATAAACTGAATGAAGTGGCTCCAATGAGCCGCCGTGCCATGCGTGAGGCCGCCAAAGCCGCTTCCCGCAAATCCGCGTTGGTGACCTCCGCTTCGTTGGCGGCGCTTGTCGGCACCGCGGCGACCGCGTTGGCGTTCAGCCAGCAGAACGCATCCCGACTGGTGCTTGCGGACGACGGTACCGAAACGTCCCAGATCAAACGTGTGTCCGATGGAGCGGCATCCCGTTCCGAAGGACGTACCGCCCTTAAGGAACTGGCTTCCACCAGCAACAACGGCGGTTGGCAGCTGGGAGACACTAGCGCCTCCATGGACGCCAGCCTGATGTCCAAGTCCATCGCCGACAATCCGAACGTCGCCGTCCTGATGGACCAAGACAGCAGCGCCTTACCGGCTAACTTCAATCCGAACCATGCCACCGGAGACGTCGGCAACGCCTACGAGTTCAGCCAGTGCACGTGGTGGGTGTATGCGCGCCGCCATCAGCTCGGTCTGCCTGCAGGCTCCCACATGGGCAACGGCTGCCAGTGGGCCGATTCGGCCCGCGCCTTGGGCTATTGGGTTGATAACACGCCGCGCCATGTCGGCGACATCATCGTGTTCGCCGCAGGCCAGGAAGGTTCCGACTCGTATTACGGCCACGTCGCCATCGTTGAGAAAATCAACGACGACGGCTCGATCGTGACCTCTGAATCCGGCGCCTCCCTCAATGGCGGCACGTATTCCCGCACGCTCACGAACGTGGGCGATTTCCAGTATATTCACTACTGAGTTTCCCTACCGACGACCGTGCCCCTTTTCTTGTAAGAGGGATGCTGTAAGCTAAGGATTCGATGAAGCATATTAAGCATTGTTCCGTGATTGCTGCGCTCGCCGCGGCCGCTCTTACTTTCGCCGGGGTGGCACCTGCCGCGCTGGCAGCCAATGATGGCGCCACGCAAGATGCTGTCGTTGCTACCCGTTCGTTCCCGAAGACCAACGCCGTGAAGAAGAACATCCTCGCGGAGGCATCGTCCACCCAGGTCGAATCCGATTCCGACTGGGGCGGTGTGGAAAGCCTGAACGTTCCCCAAACCAAATCTCAAGCCGAAAAAGACGCCGAAGCCGCCGCAGCGGCAGCGGAACAGCAGCGTCAGCAGCAGGCCCAGGCTCAAGCACAGGCCCAAGCCGCTTCTCGTTCCGCCGCTCGAAGCGACCTCAGCAGCAGCGGTTCCTTCACCGTGACGCCGCCTGATGGGGCCAGCGTGTCCAGCCTGCTGACGTTCGCGAACCAGTTCGTCGGCAAGGTTCCGTATGTGTCCGGCGGCAATACCCCGTCCGGTTGGGATTGCTCCGGTTTCGTGCAGTATGTCTACGGCCAGATGGGCGTTTCCCTGCCGCATTACTCCGGTGCTCAGGCGACTGTGGGTCGCGCGGTTGGCAGCCTCGCCGACGCGCAGCCGGGAGACATCATCGCCAATGCGCAGCATGCCGCGATCTATGTCGGCAACGGCATGGTCATCAACTCCCAGCTGAACGGCACCCGCTACGATCCCATCGCATGGGTGTTCCCCAGCAGCTACAGCATTCGTCGAATCTTCTGAAGCTTTGACATTGAGCTAAGGGCGTATTTCCGTGAGGAATACGCCCTTTTGCTTTGTTATTTTCCGCGTCGTTACTTGAAAACCGCATGTCGCGCGGTATGGTGGAAGTCAGGTGCAACGCATAGTCGCGTTGCCGCAACCTGATTCAAGGGAGGTCGCTCATGATCAATGACAAGGCAATCCTCGTAGGTGTCGATGGATCCCACGCCAGCTACAAGGCGACATGGTGGGCAGCAAATTACGCGAAGCATGCGGGACTGACCCTGCAGATCGTCTGCGCATATTCGCTGCCAAGCTATGCGGCAGTGTCGTTCGATGCCACGTATACGGCCATGGGCGATGACAATGCCGCGCACAACGATGCGCAGGAGATTCTGTCGAAGGCCAAGGCCATCGCCGACGAGCAGGGCGTCGAGGCATCGACGTTGATCGTCACCGGAGATCCCGCATCCGTGTTCGTCGAACTGTCGCGCAACTACAACCTCATCGTCATTGGCAACCGTGGCAAGGGTGGTCTGGCCGAACGACTGCTCGGCACCACCAGCTCCAGCCTGCCGGCATACGCGTACTGCCCGATCGTCGTGGTGCCGTACACCGACGACGAAGGCAACCTGATGCACTTGAACAACACCATCACCAAGGTGGCAGTCGGCTCCGACGAATCCAAGTGGGGTCTGAAGGCGTTGGAGATCGCGGCCGCGTTCGCCGATTCGTGGGGTGCCGAGCTGGACGTCATCTCCGCCGTGCCGAACATGAAGGGCTCCGAGGATGAAGGCGTCATGGCGTCCTTCCAGGAGGATCTGGATGTGCGCATCAAGCCGCTTGAAGAGGCGTACCCGAACCTCAAGATCAACAAGCAGATCGTGCCCGGCCCCGCAGCCGGCGCACTGACCAAGGCCAGCTACGATCATGACGTCGTCGTGGTCGGCTCCCGTGGTCGTGGCGGCTTCACCGGTCTGCTGCTTGGCTCCACCAGCCAGGGTCTGCTGCAGCATGCGGTCGGACCGGTCTACGTGGTGCCGCGCAAGTATGTGGAAGCCGCGGAGACCCGTCTCGACACCGTGCCGAGCTCGCCTGCCGACGTCACGCCGAAGGCGATCGACGACATCAAGGGCGTCGAGGAAGTGCCGGTCGACAAGGCCAAGCCGGAAGTGGTCGAAGCCATCGAAACGAAGATCGATCCGGACCGTCAGTGACGGTACGGCAAATCGACTGAAATCGATATAAAAACCGCATAGAAGAGGGTGGCTGCGATTCCAACGAATCGCAGCCACCCTCTAACTATGTGCGGTACGTGCGCTCAGTGCTTGACGGTGACGTTCATACGCACTGGCGTCGGCTCGACGTACGTATGCTTGACCGTGCAGCCCTTCTCGATATGACGGCTGACGCGATCGGCGAGCTTTTCGGCGTCCTCGTCGCTTAAACCGGCGTCGGTGGCGT
>OHSI01001535.1_pt1 | contig 11699 bp, 9 predicted proteins | sample 1578641 | NCBI WGS metagenome assembly OHSI01 (sample SAMEA3879535, study PRJEB24766) | human gut metagenome | biome: human-associated habitat; feature: feces | place: USA | collected 1985/1987 | reverse complement strand
CCCAACGCACGGAGCGCAGTCCAAACTGCTCGGTGTGAATGTCCTCCGGCTTAATCCACATACACTCTGCAGCATCATCGTTGGCGGCGAGCACCGTTTCGTCCTCGATGTCGCACTCGTAGAACATGTCGAGCGTAGGCAGTTCGATGCCACTATAACGATAGACGTTGGGCAGCGAGAAGAGGTAGTGCACGGCAGTGACATTTAGTCCGGTCTCCTCCATCACCTCACGCTTCACGCCCTCCTCCGATGTCTCACCAATTTCGGTAAATCCGCCAGGGAGATCGAGTGTACCCTTTGCAGGCTCCTGCTTGCGCAGAGTGACGAGTATTTCGCCCTCGCTGTTCTTGATGATTGCTACGTTGGCTGCACTGGGATTCATAAAATACTCGAATCCGCAATTCTCACATTTCTTACTTCTCACACCATTCTCTACAAAATGATGGCTGCCACAACGTGGACAGTACTCGAACTTCTCTAATGGATGCATTTCTGTTACTATTAATTAATGATTACAAAAGCACTTTTATCTACTGCAATATTACAAAAAAAGTGCTACCTTTGCAAATAAATATTCTAAAAACCAACTTTTGTAACAGAAATGAAATACTTCGCATACCCGATGCGCGGTTCTATGCTTGCGCTCAAGACCATACTTCTCTCAGTGTTTTGCCTTATTCTCGCTGCGCCTGCTCTCGCACAGCGCGCGTTCGACGTGCAACTTTGGCAGAAGAAAGCCCCAAACAGTAACGCCTTGGGCGATACCGCATACGTGAAGGTGTTCCTTCCGGAGGAGAAACGTGCCACGGGGCGCGCTGTTGTCATCTGCCCTGGTGGAGGCTACGAGAGTCTGTCGATGGAGCACGAAGGCACCGACTGGGCTCCGTTCTTCAACGACCAAGGCATAGCAGCCATCGTGCTTCACTATCGTATGCCTGCAGGCAATCCGAAGGTGCCCGTTAGTGATGCTGAGGAGGCACTGCGCTTGGTGCGTGCCAATGCCGAGGTATGGCATATTGATAAGGACAACGTGGGCGTGATGGGATTTTCGGCAGGCGGACACCTCGCCTCTACGGTAGCCACACTCTCTAAGGACGAGGCTAAGCCCAACTTCCAGATACTCTTCTATCCGGTGATTACGATGCTCGATGGCTATTGTCATCAAGGCTCGCGTAAGAACCTGCTCGGCGAGCGTCCACGCAAGAAGGATGAACAGAAATACTGCACCGACCTTCAGGTGACACGCCTTACACCGCGCGCTTTCATCGCCCTCTCCGACGATGATCATGTGGTGCAACCGATGAATGGCGTCAACTACTACGCTGAGCTTTATCGTCACGACGTTCCGGCGTCGCTACATGTGTATCCTGGTGGCGGACATGGCTACGGCTTGCGCACCAGTTTCCGCTATCACATCGAGATGCTGCTCGATCTGAAAGCGTGGTTACAAAGTTTCTAAATATTGTCAATAAACGAAGTCATTCTGCTTGTTTTCCGAAAATAATGCGTAAGTTTGCATATTAAACCAAGCAAACAAGCAATACAACGATGAATATTATGACAAAAAAGGTTGCTGCATTTGCTTTTGCAGCACTTACTGCGCTCGGCTTCACATCATGCAACGAGCGCAAATTCCACGTGGAAGGCAACATCGAGAATGCTGCCGACTCCGTTCTCTACTTCGAGAATATGGGTCTGAACGGTGTGCAGACCGTCGATTCGGTGAAACTCTCTGCCGACGGCGCGTTCTCGTTCGATGGCAAGGCTGCCACAGCCCCCGAGTTCTACCGCCTGCGTATCGCCGGACAAATCATAAACGTGTCGATCGATTCTACCGAGACCATCACCGTAAAGGCGAAGTATCCCGCAATGGCTTCCGACTATGAGGTGAGCGGATCGGACGACTGCTCGCGCATCAAGGAACTCGCGCTCATGCAGATGCAGCTTCAGCAGCGCATCAATAACATCGCTCGCAACCCACAACTCGGTGTTGATGCCGTTGCGGATAGTGTACAAAAGGTGCTGGAGGCATACAAGACCGACGTGAAGACACGCTATATCTTCAAGCAGCCGATGAAGGCATCTTCCTACTTTGCCCTCTTTCAGACGCTATATGCAGGCGGTCAGCCCGTGCTCATCTTCAACCCGCGCACCTCGGAGCAGGATGTGCGTGTGTTCGCTGCTGTGGCTACCAGCTGGGATGCGTTCTACCCCAACGCTGAGCGTGGTAAGAACCTCCACAATATAGCTATCGAGGGTATGAAAGAGGTGCGTATGTTGCGCAGCAAGGCTGAGGCATCTATCGACCCGGCGAAGGTGAACACTTCTGGTATGCTCGACTTCACGCTCACCGACAATCGTGGTGCACAGCGCAGTCTCTCCTCGCTCAAAGGTAAGGTAGTGATGCTCGACTTCCATGTCTTTGCTACTGGCGAGTCGATGAAGCGCATCATGATGTTGCGCGAACTGTATAACAAGTATCATGCTCAGGGATTTGAAATCTATCAGGTGAGCCTCGACGAAGACGAGCACTTCTGGAAGACACAGACCTCCGCACTGCCATGGGTGAGCACACGTATGGACGACGATTCGCAACAAGTACTCCGCCTCTACAACGTGCAGCAGGTGCCTACGTTCTTCCTGCTCGACCGCAACTGCAACGTCGTGAAGCGCGATGCGCAGATAAAGGATATAGAGGCAGAAATCAAAGCACTGTTGTAATAGATTGTAAGTGGAAAAGCCCGTACGGTGCTTTTTTCTCTCAAATTGAAAGCATTTTTGACAGAAGTGCTTTCAATTTGAAACTTTGTGCTAATTATTACGAAAATGCCTTGCTAATTTATTCGTATTTGCGTAAATAGTTGTAATTTTGCAGACGTAATAATCATGGGGCTATCAAGGCTCCGCTTTAAGGTAAAAGGATAAGCAAAATGACAAAGTCGGTAAGATTTACAAAGATGCATGGAGCAGGCAACGACTACATCTACGTTGACACGCAGAAGTACGACGTGCCCGACCCGTCTGCGGCTGCCATCGCATGGAGCAACCGCCACACAGGCATCGGTAGCGACGGACTTGTGCTTATCGGCAAACCTTATGGTGGTGTTGATGCCGACTTCTCCATGCGCATCTTTAACGCTGATGGTTCGGAAGCGAAGATGTGCGGCAATGCTTCGCGTTGCATCGGAAAGTATCTCTACGAGCGCCGGCTCACCGACAAGACAACGATACGTCTGCAGACACTCTCGGGCGTGAAGCTTCTGAAGCTGCATCTTGTTGGCAACGAAACCCCAGAAACCAAGGTGGAGAGCGTAACGGTGGATATGCTTGCACCTTCGTTTCGCGTGCCCGAGCAGTATGACGAGACGGTTGGCGGAGTGCTCACCGTCGGTTCGCGCACGTTCCACGGCACGTTCGTGTCGATGGGCAACCCTCATTTTGTATGCTTTGTTGACGATATCGATACACTCGATGTGGCTCGCTACGGCTCTGCCATGGAGTATGCTACGGCGTTCCCAGAGCGTTGCAACATTGAGTTTGCAGAACTGAAGTCAGATGGCACCATCCGCACACGAGTGTGGGAGCGTGGCAGTGGTATCACCATGGCGTGCGGCACAGGTGCTTGTGCTACAGCTGTGGCAGCGGCGGTTACGGGCAGAGCCTTGCGTCGTAGCATCATCGCCATGGATGGTGGTACCTTACATATCGAATGGAATGAAGCCGACGGACATGTCTATATGACAGGACCGGCGGCTTTCGTTTTTGATGGAGAAATAGAGATTTAAATCATAATTCAGGATTGCATGGTTCTGTGTTCAGCGTACAATGTTCTGCATTCAGCAATCATGATATAAAAACTTAGAGAGTATGGCTTTGGTTAACGAACATTTCTTGAAACTCTCGGACAGCTATCTGTTCGCAGACATAGCTCGGAAGGTGAATGCCTTCAAAGTGTCGCATCCGCAGATGCGTGTCATCAGTCTGGGCATCGGCGACGTAACGCAGCCGTTGTGCCCCGCCGTAGTGGATGCGATGCATAAGGCAGTAGACGAGATGGCATCAGCTGACACGTTCCACGGCTACGGGCCAGAGCATGGTTATGACTTCCTGCGCGAGGCGATAATCAAGAACGACTTCGCACCGCGTGGCATACATCTCGACCCGAGCGAAGTGTTCGTCAACGACGGAGCAAAGAGCGACACGGGCAACATCGGCGAGATTGTGCGCTGGGACAACTCCATCGGTGTCACCGACCCGATATATCCAGTGTATATCGACTCGAACGTGATGTGCGGACGCGCCGGAGTGCTTGAAAACGGTCGTTGGAGCAATGTCAACTACCTGCCATGCACGGCTGAGAATGGCTTCGTGCCGCAGATACCCGACCATCGTGTTGATATGATTTACCTCTGCTATCCGAATAACCCCACGGGAACGGTGCTCTCGAAAGCCGAACTGAAGAAATGGGTGAAGTATGCGCTGGCTAACGATACGCTCATTCTCTACGATGCAGCCTACGAGGCATACATCCAAGATGCCGACATACCGCACTCCATATACGAGATACGCGGCGCAAAGCAATGCGCCATTGAGTTTCGCAGCTATTCGAAGACAGCCGGCTTCACCGGTGTGCGCTGCGGTTATACCGTCATACCGAAGGAACTCACCGCCGTCACGCTCGATGGCAAGCAGCGCGTGCCGCTCAACCATCTGTGGGAGCGTCGCCAGTCGACCAAGTTTAACGGCACAAGCTACATATCGCAACGCGCCGCTGCCGCAATATATACGCCCGAGGGCAAGCGTCAGGTGCGTGACACGATAGCCTATTATATGCAAAACGCCGAGCTGCTGCGCGAGTCGCTCGCGCAGATGGGTTTCGAAGTGTTCGGCGGAAGAAACGCTCCATATCTATGGGTGAAGACACCGCACAGCATCGACTCGTGGCGTTTCTTCGAGCAGATGCTCTATGCTGTGGGTGTAGTCTGCACGCCAGGCGTGGGCTTCGGACCAAGTGGTGAGGGCTATGTGCGTCTTACAGCCTTCGGAAAGCGTGAAGATTGTGAGGAGGCGATGCGCAGGATAGGGGAGTGGATACGTTCCACTCACTAAATTTATATAACAAGATAAGAATAAAAACAATATAACGACTAAATACCCAACAGACAATGGCAAATTTACGATTTGAGGTTGTAGCCGATGCTTTCAATAAGAAAGCAGTTGAAGTGATCACACCCGTAGAACGTCCGTCGGAGTTCTTCGGCAAGAACGTGTTCAACCGTGCGAAGATGTACAAGTATCTGCCACGCGAAGTGTACGAAAAACTCATCGACGTTATCGACAACGGAGCACGTCTCGACCGTTCCATGGCTGATGCCGTGGCTAAAGGCATGAAACAATGGGCTGACGAGAATGGCGTCACACACTACACACACTGGTTTCAGCCGCTCACCGAGGGCACAGCCGAGAAGCACGATGCCTTCATCGAGCACGACGGCAAGGGCGGAATGATCGAGGAGTTCTCGGGCAAACTGCTCGTGCAGCAAGAGCCTGATGCCAGCTCGTTCCCTAACGGAGGCATCCGCAACACCTTCGAGGCACGCGGCTACTCGGCTTGGGACCCAACATCGCCGGTGTTCATCATCGACGACACGCTCTGTATTCCTACCATCTTCATCTCATACACGGGCGAAGCACTCGACTATAAAGCACCGCTCCTGCGCTCGCTTCACGCTGTGAACGAGGCGGCAACGGCTGTCTGTCACTACTTCTATCCGGAGGTTAAGAAGGTCATCTCCAACCTCGGTTGGGAGCAGGAGTACTTCCTCGTCGACGAGGGACTCTACTCGGCACGTCCCGACCTTATGCTCACCGGCCGCACACTCATGGGCCACGACTCTGCAAAGAACCAGCAGATGGACGACCACTACTTCGGTGCTATCCCCGAGCGCGTGCAGGCGTTCATGAAGGATCTTGAGATTCAGGCGCTGGAGCTTGGCATCCCTTGCAAGACCCGTCACAACGAGGTGGCACCCAACCAGTTCGAGTTGGCGCCAATCTTTGAGGAGACCAATATCGCCATCGACCATAACATGCTCCTCATGTCGCTCATGAAGAAGGTGGCACGCCGTCATGGCTTCCGCGTGTTGCTCCACGAGAAACCGTTCGCAGGCATCAACGGTTCGGGCAAGCACGAGAACTGGAGTCTTGCTACCGACACCGGCGTGCTGCTCCACGGACCAGGCAAGACACCGGAGGATAACCTCCGCTTCATCGTCTTCATCGTAGAGACACTCATGGCTGTATATAAGCACAACGGACTGCTCAAGGCTTCCATCATGAGTGCCACGAACGCCCACCGACTCGGTGGAAACGAGGCTCCTCCTGCTATCGTGTCATCGTTCCTCGGACGCCAGCTTACAGAAATTCTCGACCATATAGCAACTTCCGATAAGGACGAACTCTTCGACGTTGCAGGCAAGTTGGGCTTGAAACTCGACATCCCAGAGATTCCAGAACTGCTCATCGATAACACCGACCGCAACCGCACATCACCATTCGCCTTCACCGGAAACCGCTTCGAGTTCCGCGCCGTGGGCTCAGAGGCAAACTGCGCTTCGGCAATGATTGTGCTCAATACCGCCGTGGCTGAGGCTCTCCATTCGTTTAAGCAGCGTGTTGACGCGCTTATTGAGAAGGGCGAAGATAAGATAAGTGCTATTCTTGAAGTGGTTCGCGAGGACGTAAAGACCTGCGCACCAATCCATTTTGAAGGCAATGGCTACTCTGAGGAGTGGGTAGAGGAGGCTAAGCGCCGCGGCTTGGACTGTGAGACATCATGTCCGAAGGTCTTCGAACGCTATCTCGACGAGTCGGCAATACGCATGTTCGAGAGTCAGAACGTAATGACACGCAAAGAACTCGAGGCACGCAACGAGGTGAAATGGGAGACCTACACCAAGAAGATACAGATTGAGGCACGCGTCTTCGGCGATCTTTCTATGAACCATATAATCCCCGTCTGCACCCACTATCAGAGCCGTCTGGCTAAGAACGTGCAGAGCATGTTCGACATCTTCCCACACGAGAAAGCCGAGAAACTCACCTCGCGCAACAAGAAAATCATCGAGGAGATAGCCGAGCGCACACAAATTATTGAGAACGGAGTAGAAGAGCTCGTTGAGGCTCGCCGCGTTGCCAACCGCATTGAAGACGAGCATCTTAAGGCAATCGCCTACCACGACACCGTAGCTCCGAAGATGGAGGAGATACGCTATCACATCGATAAGCTCGAACTCATCGTTGCCGATGAACTTTGGACACTCCCGAAATATCGCGAGCTCCTCTTCGTTCGCTAACCGTTTTAAAGAATGGAACACTTTTTTGAACAAGAATATTGTTTCAAATAGCCTTTGCGCTTCTTCATAAAATAAAAATCCTGATTTCGTTTGGAAATCAGGATTTTTTTATTGCTGTCCAGTAACACTAATTGTTGTCAAAGGTAGGCCTAAAGTCATCGTTCGCGTACGCCGCCCAATCAGATTGCGTACGCAGTCGGTGTGGGTGGCGAACGCAATCTGATCGGGTGGCGAACGCAATCTGATCGGGTGGCGTACGCAATCTAATCGGGTGGCGTACGCGAACGATGCATTACTTTTATTATTAGACAATGTCAGTCCTTTGCTCTACCACCTGAGCTATGGCTCATCCGATAAATCAGAGGGAGCCCTTAGGACGCCAGTTTGAGTTTGAAACTCGAAGAGGAAATTTAAAATTAAACACACAATTTCATCAGACAGTATTTATATTGTCTGGTGAAACGTTTGCCTATTTTTTTTATATCAAGCAGACATTGGCTTTCTATAGTATGTTATATTGCTTGGGCTACTTTTATAGAGGAAAGTTGGTCATAATTGTTTAGATTTAATTGGTATTTTAATTGAAATCACCTTCTAAGAAAATTTGGCACTTTTTAACGAGCTTTTCATCCATACATTTAGGACAGAACGAGGAATGGTTCATTCTATATGTGGAATCTGTATAGGCTCGATTTTCTGTTATTCCATTCTTTATGGCTTCACAGTTTGGGGTGGAGTGATAAATAATCTTGTCACCCATAGTTTGTAAGGCATTGATTCTTTTTCCTTCTATTTCTTCGGAATAGAAATTATTACCATCACCTTTTTTGCTTTCATATTCATCAATGGTGTTGCTTCTTCCATTATGATAACCTAAGAAATATCCACTAAAGAAAGTAATCAATACTATTACAACAGTACTGGCTACAATGATTATTTGTTTCTTTGTTATTTCAATAGTCATAATCAAATTTTTAAATCAAACAAACTTATATAAAAAAGCGAATTATACGCAAGTTTTATAAAAAACGTTGAGACCACAACCATGCATAGCCTTCAGACTATTCATGCTCTACGCATTTTTCGGTAACTTTATAGCGGAGTTTCCTCTAATGAGTTAATAAATGGGCTTTTAATCCCAATGTTTTACCTAAATTCCAAGTCTATGAGAAATGTCTGTGGTCTTGATGTTCACAAAGATAATGTATTTGTGTGTATTGACAAAGAAAATGGTGAGAAAATCCAATTCAAGGCAGGTGTTTTGACCAAAGAGCTGGATGCTTTGTGTGAAACTCTTGTTGCAAATGATGTTACAGAGATAGCGATGGAGAGCACTAGCGTCTATAGGATGCCTATTTGGCGTGTTTTGGAAAACGACTACAAAATGCTCTACCAACTGAGCTATGGCACGTATATATACAAAAAAGAGTCACTCAGAAGAATGACTCTTTTCAAGTGGTGCCACCAGGAATCGAACCGGGGACACAAGGATTTTCAGTCCTTTGCTCTACCAACTGAGCTATGGCACCATTGTGCTTTTTCTTAAGCGAGTGCAAAGGTAGGCATTTTAATTTTACTGTGCAAGTTTTTTGCTGCTTTTTATGCGGAATGAGTGCAAATATTTCTATTTTGTGCGTTCTAATAAAATTTTCTGTGAAAACTTGCACGTATTACGAAAAAAGTACGTACCTTTGCACTCGCTTTTGAGATATGTCTCATTCGGCAATCGGGATGTAGCGCAGTTGGTAGCGCACTACGTTCGGGACGTAGGGGTCGCAAGTTCGAATCTTGTCATCCCGACACGGCGACAATCGATTATCGGTTGTCGCTTTTTTTATGCACCTAACAGTGGTGTAGTTTCGTCAAAAAACACTAACTTTGCAATCATTCGAAGCAAATAATATATATATCCCAATTATTAAATCATACACTATACATTATTATATATATGGATATCACCACCACTCTCGCCAAGCTCCATATTGAAGAGCTTAATGCTATGCAGGAGGAAACTCTTTCTGCTATTCTTCACACCGACCGCGATGTTATTGTGCTCGCGCCGACAGGTAGCGGTAAGACGCTCGCTTATCTGCTCCCTATCGCCACACGTCTCGATGCTAAACTCGACGAGATACAGGCGGTGGTTATCGTGCCGAGTCGTGAACTCGCATTACAGTCGTGTGAGGTATTCCGCAGTATGGGTACGGGTCTGCGCTCGATAGCACTCTATGGTGGACGCGCCACAATGGACGAACATCGCGAGGTGATGCGTCTCAAGCCACAAATAGTATTCGCAACGCCAGGTAGACTCAACGACCACATCGCAAAGCAAAACTTTTCGGTGAGCGATGTGCACTGGCTTGTGCTCGACGAGTTTGATAAATGTCTACGCATGGGCTTCCGCGCCGAAATGCAGACTGCGGTGGAGAGCCTGCCTAATGTGGAACGTCGCGTGTTGCTCTCGGCAACCGATGCTGAGGATATGCCACGCTTCGTGCGCATGGGCAAAACGGAACGTGTCGACTTTCTTGACCGCGAGGAGCAGACACCCGATCGTATCAGTCTGTTCACGGTGAAGTCGCCAGAGAAGGATAAATTGCAGACACTGCTGCAGATGCTCATGGAATTTGGCAGCGAGCAGTCGATTGTTTTTCTCAACTATCGCGACGGGGTGGAACGTGTGGCAAAGTTTCTCTCGGCTGAAGGATTTGTGATTAGCGCGTTACATGGCGGACTCGATCAGCGTCAGCGCGAGGAAGCAGTGTATCGCTTCGCTAACCATTCGACCAACGTGCTCGTCGGAACCGACCTCGCTGCACGCGGACTAGATATTCCTGATGTGGCTAATATTATTCATTATAATCTACCCGTAGGTGAGGATGAATATGTACATCGCATAGGTAGAACAGGTCGCTGGGATGCAACCGGTCGCTCGTTTATCATACTCGGTCCAGAGGAACATCTGCCCGAATATGTGAAGGAACAGACGGCAGAACATCCTTTGCAGCCAGCAAAGGGCGCAGCTCCGCAGCCACGCATGGCTACATTATATATAGGTAAAGGCAAAAAGGATAAGGTATCGAAGGGCGATATCCTCGGATTTCTCTGTAAAACATGCGGACTTGAGGGTACGCAGATAGGTAAAATCGATGTCTATGAGCGTTATGCCTACGTAGCAGTCAGTCGCTCTGTTGCAAAGCGAGTGGTGAAGACGGCAGAAAGTGCAAAGATAAAAGGAGTTCGTACAAAGGTGGAGTTGGCATTTTGATAATAACGTAAAATACCATAATGAAGACAAAGAACGATAGAATAGAGATGTTGAAGATGCTCATATCGAGTAATGAGCTCGGCAGTCAGGAGGAAGTGCTCAATGCTTTGGCACGCGAAGGATTTAATGTGACGCAGGCAACACTCAGTCGCGACCTTAAACAGTTAAAGGTTGCTAAGGCTGCCAGTATGAATGGCAAATACGTATATGTGCTGCCCAATGAAACCATGTATCGACGTGTGTCATCCCCACGTTTAGCTTCTGAAATGATGCGTATGCCAGGTTTCCTGTCTATAAACTTCTCTGGTAATATAGGGGTCATTCGTACACGTCCTGGTTACGCCAGCTCCATTGCTTATAATATCGATAATGGACATATTGAAGATATACTTGGCACAATAGCCGGTGATGACACTATATTTATAGTGGTGAAAGAAGGTGTAAGTCAACAGCAGCTTGTTTCAAAGCTAAGTTGTGTGATACAGGGCTTAACGCTCTAAAAAGCAAATACGCTTCGTTTATGACTGTTTTTCCTCGAAAACCGTCCGTTTTCATTGATTTAAGTCAAATTGAGCCTAAAAACGCAACTTTTTTGAAACTTTTTCGTCAAAACACTTGCACGGTATTGTTTTTTGTTATACCTTTGCATCCGCTTTCGAGAACGAACTTGATAAGCCAAATGAGCAGAACGAAGCTTGCTTCAGTTATGCCATGGCGAAAGTTTGTATCAAACGAAATAATCGAGCTAACAACGAGATAAACGTCGGGGTAGGAAGCGAAAGAAAAGAGTTCTTTGAAAAGATTTACATAAACAGACAAGTAGTACAAGAAGCAAGTCTTACATTATTTATAATGCACAGACTTGGGTAAAATACGAACCGTTAATCTTATAATAAGGTTAAAACTTCAATAATAAGGAAGCTCGTTCTGAACAGATACAAACAAACAGCGTTAGTATGCTTAGCTCGGCCCAGTAAGGCTTAGTTCGGCTTATTAAAGTTGGCAAAATATTTTACAATGTAGAGTTTGATCCTGGCTCAGGATGAACGCTAGCTACAGGCTTAACACATGCAAGT
>OHSI01001523.1_pt1 | contig 11747 bp, 9 predicted proteins | sample 1578641 | NCBI WGS metagenome assembly OHSI01 (sample SAMEA3879535, study PRJEB24766) | human gut metagenome | biome: human-associated habitat; feature: feces | place: USA | collected 1985/1987 | reverse complement strand
GATATGGATTTTCGGATGGAAAAACGCATGACTTAGAAACCTCCGGAGTGATGAAAAAATATAGGAAACCTTTTTGCAGCTGCTGCATAGAATAAAGACAGGAATACCAGCAGCCGTTTATAGAGAAACGTGTGAAATAAAAATACCGCCCTTTTCATTGGTTTGGAACGGGAAGACGAAAATCGGAAACCGCAGGTTCGGTATCGGTGGCCGAAACGTGCATTCGGGCAGAATTTCTGACTTATGACTTCCGATGACTTCTGATTTCCGGCTCCTAATTCTCGGCTCTTATGTATTCCATGGTTGTTTCCGGCACGATTTTTGACACAAGCTCCAAATTGCCCTCGGCCATTGCCTTTCGAACAAGGCTTGCGCTGATTCCGCCGATTCGGGGTATTTCAATGACTTCGACTCCGTATTTCGGCAAAATCTGTTTCATGCGTTCGTTATATGCGCGTGTCACGGCGCAAAACGGCTCCGTGCCGACAAAACGCTTTGTTATGCCGAGAGCGGGAGCAATTGCGGAGCCGAAAAGCGTCAGATCAAGATCGGCATTGATGCGCCCGGCATCGGCTTTGTCTTTTATAAAGTACGTCGGGAAGGTTGAGTGCGAAATGATATAGTCCCCGCTCCGGTGCAGGAGAAGATTCTTTATGTGTTTAGTGCCTTTTTTGACAAGTTCGAACCTTGCTTCGGCGGAGAATTCCGCATTTTCCGCGCTGTTTTCGCTGAGGATGAAAACGTGAAGGGAATCAACCTGCGCCGCCGCCGTTTCCATCAGATATTTGTGCCCGAGGGTGAAGGGGTTGCAGTTGGCAACGATCGCACCCTGAACCCCCCGCCCTTTTTCAAGTGAGTCAAGGTAGTTCTTCAACCCGCTTCGGCTGTTTTCCATATAAACCGCGCCGTCGGTCGCTGCAATGCGGAAAAAGCCAAGGCTGCGGAACAGGTATTCGTTCTGCGGCTTTGTGAAAAGGAAGAGTTTTCGCCGTCCGCATGTGTATGCATGGCGCACAAGTTCGGAAACTATGCTTGCCGCGCCCCCTTCGCCCTGCATGGCTTCGGACACGGCAATGTATTTCAGCACGCTGCCGCAGAGTGAGCCGGTGCCGACTACGGCATCGGTCTCATCGTCAAGCAGCAGCACGGTGTATTCGGCTCCGCCTTCATAGGTAAGCCCTGCGGCAGAAAGAAATTCACAAAGGCTTTCAAGCCTTGTTCCGCTTATGTTCGGTATTGTCATCATCGAAAAACTCACGGTAATGCTCCTTTCCGCCGCCCGGATAATGTTTCAAAATTTAAACGCGCAATGCGCTTATTCCGTAAATTTATAATCGGTGCTGTTTGCCGCACGGTAAGCCGCTGCCTGCGTGCGCGCTTCAACGGTGCAATCCAATGCGCCCTTGTCAACTGCGCTTACGTATGCGCTTTCAACGCCCATTGCGGCAAGAGTTTCACGGATGACCTGCTCGATCCTGTCGCCGTATTGCTGTTTAACATCGCTCTCGAGAGACAGTTCGATTCCGCTCGTTTCCTTCGGTTCGATTCGAACGATAATATCGCTTGATTCCATCGTTCCCGCAACACCTGTTGTGATAATTTTCATAATTATTGCCGTGGCTTTTGCAAAGGCAAAAGCTTCCTTTCGTTTTCTTTTCGGTTGATTGTCTTTATTCGGAATGCCCGAATTTCGGTCATGACTTAATCGAGTTGAATTTGCCCGCAAGGCTGCTCAGTTTTGCTGCAAGGCTGTCATCCTCGGCCGCTGCCGCGGGCTGCCCGTCGGCCGTGCCTGCGCCGCTTTGGAATCCGCCGGATTCCTTGGAGAACTTGTGCCCGTGGCGGTAAAGCCGCCTGTTGTCAAGCGCCCACTGCCTGTCCGTGAATTCTCCGGTGTTCACCGCCGAAAGGGCGTCAAACATTTCGAACAGCCGCGCGTCAAGCGTGTCGATTGCGGAAACGATCTCAGCCTCGGGGAACATCGGCATCTGCGGGGAACCGTATTCGGGAACTCCGTGGTGCGAAAGCATGATATGTTCGAGCAGCATTGCGGTTTCCCGCGGGATATTGAGCTTTTTTGCCGCATTGTTTATCATTGCCATGCCCATTGAAATATGTCCGAGAAGCTGCCCCTCCGTTGTGTACGCCGTTGCAAGCCCAACGGTGCTGACTTCAAGCTCCTGCGTTTTTGCAATGTCATGCAAAATGACGCCTGCGTAAACAAGATCGCTGCAAAGCTCCGGATAAATTGCGCCGTAAACCGAAACGACCTGCTTTGCCGTGTCGAGCATGGTTGAAGTGTGGTACATAAGTCCGCCCCTGTGTGCATGATGCAGCTTAAGCGCGGCGGGATAGTACAGCATACGTTCGCGGTTCTCCGTAAGAAGATACTGCGTGAGCTTTGCAATGTCGGCATCGGCAAAACTACCCGCAAATTCGAACAGGTTGTCAAATATTTTTTCGCCGTCTATCGGTGCGGAAGCAACGATTGAGGACATATCAACATGATCGGCTTCCGTTATGTGGCGGATTCGGTCGATTTTGAGCTGTTCCGTGTCTTTATACAGGTTTATTGTTCCGCGAACCTTGATGACCTCTCCGGCGGAATACATTCCGTGGACGGCGCTTTGATAATCCCAAAGCTTTGCGTTGATTTCCCCGTCCGCATCCGCAAGCATAATATCAAGATATTCCGCACCTTTCACGTTCACCTTAAGCTGAAGGCTTTTAATGAAGCAAAAACCCTCCACTTGGTTTGATGCATGATTGATGACGTTGGACAGCATTCTCATCTTTCCCATTTCAGTGCCTCTTTCGTAGATTATCAGTCGTTGGTTATACAGTCGTTGGTTATATTTGGTAAAATTTCGGTAAGGCCGTTAAACTCCGTTCCGCCGTGCGGCGCGGAAAGCTCATTTGGCTCTGTAGGATTTGCATGCGGTTATCCGCATGCTGTTTTCGCTGTCCGCACTTGCAGCCGTAAGCTCGATTTTTCCGGCGTAAGCACCGTTTTCGGTGAGCTGAACCGTAACGACCCGATTGCCGGCATCGTCCGATTCAACGCCGACGATTTCAGCCGCAATGTCAAGGTCTTTGCCGACCATGAAATAATATTTACCGTCACGGTAGTAGAAATTGAGCTTTGTTGACGGGCGGGAAGAACGCGTTCCGAGCTTGACTCCGAAAAGCATTTTTACGATATCGTCAACTTTTTGACCGTCAACGGAGCGATAGCCGCTGTTGTCGGCAGCGGTTGTTTCAAGACTGTCGCCGTAGGCATAAATATAGAAGGCAAATTCCTCAAGCTGACGGAAGGATATTGCGTTATCCTTTGAGTTGTAGTCAAAGTCCAACAAATAGAATGCCCTTGCCGCATCACACAGCACGGTGCGCTGTTCGGCCGTGAATCCGTTTTCATCCGCTTTGTTGTTGTCGTTGTTTTTACAGCCGACAAAAGCAAAGGCTGCAAAAAGAACTGCAAAGAGAATCGCCTGGATCTTGATAATTGTTTTCCTGCCGTTGTTCATAGTATTCCGTTTTTCCTTTTTATGTCATATTGCGGAATCGGCGGCAGCCTTTGCAAACGTCCGTGAATTGCTTCGGCAGCTGTCGATGATTTCCCTGCACCTATTTTATCATGTTTGCCGTGCTTTCGCAACTTTTGAAATGTTTGTGCGCTTTCGGTACGTGTTTTGGAGTCGTCGGTACGCGGTTTGCGCCGCGATTTGCAAAACACGGCAGCAAAAAGGCAAACAGAGGGAGATGAAAATGGCAGTTCAATATGAAGATAACATTTTGCCGGACTTGGAACCGTTCCTTGATGAGAATCTTCGGCTGACGGCGATTCCCGCAAAAAACAAAAAAAGCTTTCGGCTCTTTATTACCTTGCGGGAAAAATTGAACCGAACCGTGATTATACGGAACCCGAAATCAATGGCATTCTTGATGATTTGATTCCGCTGCCGAACCGAACAGGGAATTATTTCACACGAAGTTTTTTTGAAAGCATACGGATGAACTCATCAACCGCCGCTTTGTTTGCCCTGTAATAAACCCGGTTGCCCTCAAAGGACGAAATAACCAATCCGCATTTTTGCAGCTTGCTCATGTGATGTGAAATCGTGTTCGGTGAAAGCTTCAGTTTTTCCGCAAGCTCAAGCCCGTAAGCCTGTTCGCCGCAAAGCAGCTGCATGATTTTCATTCGGTTTTTGTCCGCAAGGATTCGAAACGCTTCGTCGTAATCCATTTTTTCGATGCCGCGCAGCGGAAGCCTGCCGATGGCGCGAACACCGAGCCCGACATAATAAACGGTGCGGGTGCCGTCGGATTCGCCGGTGTGAACGGTGAAACTGTTGCTCCCGATAACGGTCGGATAAACCCTTCCGTCTGCGGAAGCGGTGTCAACGCCGTTTTCATCCTCAATCACTTCAATTATGTCTGAAATATCGGAGTAATCATGTTCAAAATCCTTCAGCGCATATGCATAAAGCTGCGGGTTTGCTTCAATAAGCCCGACTGCGGAACGCAGAGAGTTGCAAATCAAGCGCACATATTGCTCATAGTGTTGAAGAACGAAAAGGATCTTCCACCGAGAATCGTTTGTGAGCGGCAGACCCTCCAGCACGGAAAGCAGGCCGTTGTAGGAATGGGCTTCCGCAGCGGCATGGATATTGGCCGAAGTCAGGTTCATTGTTATGTTGCTGATTGCCTGCGGCTGTGTCTGCGAGAGCAGCAATTGCTCAGCCTCGTCAATATTTCGTATTTCGCTTCTCAATGCCCTGTCAGTCAGAAGAGCGGCGATGCATGTGTTAAGGCTGTCCGCGCCTTCGATGCACGGAATATCGCCGAAAAGCTCTTCTGCGCATGACGGCATAACAATGTTTTCGTCGAGAAATTTTTCCAACACCATTGCGGGGTGCATTATCGCCTCTGCCTGTTCCGCCGTCACTTCGCGGTTTCGAATGATATTATCGATTTTCTGCCGGATGCAGGTGTTGTTCGCTTTCAAATAAAAATACTTTATTGCTTCGAGTATTGGATTTATAACAGCAAATGCTTTCATTAATAATTATTCTCCGAAAAAATTTTGATCTGCGCCGCATACGCTCCGCGGGGACCGCTCACTGTTCGTCCTTTGTTTTCAACTTTTCCGCAAGACGGCGGATGAATTCATCCACAACTTCTTCGTTTGTTTTGTAATAGACCTTGCAGCCCTCAAGTGTTGAGGTCGTGAGCCCGCTTTTTTGCAGTTTGTTCATGTGGTGCGATACGGTGTTGGGTGAAAGTCCGAGCATGTCGGCAAGCTCCTGCCCGTAGGATTTTCCCGCACTCAGCTGCTGCATTATTTTCATGCGGTTTTTGTCGGCAAGCGTGCGCAGAATCTCGTCGCAGTCGATGGAAAGCCTTTCGCGATAGGGAACATGCATCATCGGACGGACGCCGACGCCGACGTAATATGCCATAAATTCCGAATCGGCGGGGTCGGCAACGGTGAAGAAGTTCCCGTTGCCGATTATCAGCGGATAAACAACGCCCCTGCCTGTTATGAAGTCAATATGAAACCTGCCGCAAATATACTTTAGAATATCGGTAATATCCGCATAATCGCGGCTGAAATTCCGAAGAACATCCGAATAAACCGCGGAATTGTCCGCAATCAGCTTTACGGCGGGGCGGACGGTTTCGCAAATATCGCAGACATATTCGTTGTAATGTTTATAAATCTTTATTATTCGCCAACGGGATTCCTCCGTCAGCGGAAGCTGTTCGAGAAGTTCAAGCAGCCCGTCGAGAGTCGGTTCGAAATCATTCAGCGAAACATTGAATGTGGTAAGCTCTTTCATGATGCCGGAGAGCCTTTGCTCATCCGTTTGGGCAAGCATGGCGGATTTTACTTCATCCAAACTTGTGAAACTTCGGCGGAACGAGTTCAAAAAGACGAGTATTGCAGGGCAGGTGCTCGTGGCGTCGCTCCCGTCCGTGAATTTAAAATAGCCGAAAAACTCCGAAATTCGTTCGGGCAGAACAATGCCCTCATCAAGAAGTTTTTCAAGCTCAAATGCGGGCCCGAAAAAATCGGTTACCTCGCCCGCAGTGGTGATGCGCTTTTTCAGCACACGGTCAAGCACCTGAGCCTGGGTTTCACCGTTTGCTTTCATTTTAAAATAATAGATTGCCTCAAGCAGCGGATTCACGACGGCATAAGCGTTCATAACAAAAACCTCCCGACTTGTCGATCTTATCTGTCAAAGGATCACTGAGCAGCCGTGCTTTCGGCAGACACGTTTCGGAAAACGGCAGATTTTTCCGTGTGTTTGCCGGATCGTTCGTCGGACAGCAACTTTGAATCATTATTGAATATTATCGAGAAAACCGAACAACCTGCTGCCGTTCGGCAAAAAACATTGACCGTCTGCCTGCTTTGCGAAAAAACGAAACCAACGGACGATTATTAGTATGCAATTTTTTTTGCCGGTTGTCAATAGCAAAAGGCAATGTTTAACATATTTATGGAATAAAGTATGCGATGGCTATTGACTACAGGCGATTTTCGTGCTATGATACTGAATATACAGAGGCGGAAGGTTGTTTCCGTACATTTTCACCGAACAAAGCTTACGCCCTGCAACAACAAACATGGAGGAAGAGTATGAAAACAATGAAGAAGCTGCTTGCAGCAATGCTCGCAGTTGCAATGCTCCTTACCTGTGCGGCATTTAATCCCTTGACCGCAGCGGCTGAAGGTGCAGCAACCGACAGCAGCGAAACGACCCGCTATTGCGGAAATGATGACTATCCCGCAAAGTCTCTCGGCGGAAACTATTCGGGAATGCCGCTGAATATCGGCAAAAAGTCCGATGATTCAACAAAGGCTGCATCGCGCGGCGGTCAGACGATTCTGGCATATGCCCGCAACAAGTACACGTCGGACGGCAGCTACCTGCCCTATGCGGCATGGGTAACTTTCAACACCGAGGATCCCGCAGGCAGCTTCACCGAGCTTTCCCGCGGCGGCGTTGAATTCTATGAAGCTGCATACGACGGCGAACTTATTTACGGCTTGGATACCGACAACAATTTCTATTCCGTAAACCCCGAAACCTTTGAATCCACGCTTATCGGCAGCATTTCCGACACTGCGAATTCAATGACCTATGACTGGGAACACGACACTTTCTACATTGTCAACGGCAACCTTCAGATTCGCGAGCTCCGTAAGGACGGTTCTCTCGGTTCCGCAATCACGCCCGCAAACGTTGTTTGCATTGCCCCCGTCACCTATGTCGGCAACGGCGAATTCCTGAGCCTTGACTTCAACACCCGCAACTACGTTCGCATTGCGGCGGACGGCAGCACCACTCAGCTTGCCCATTCCGACGGGCTTCAGGGCTGGTCCTCCTCCATGGTTTACAACCGCGAGGACGGCAAGTGCTACATCTGCTACACCAACATGCAGAACGGCGACGATACTTCCAGTGTCGGCTTCTGGGGCAAGCTTTTCGCAATCGACCCCGTGACCGGTGAAGGCGAATACCGCGGCTTTATCGGCGAAGATTACGGCACCTACGTAAACGGCATGTGCTTTATCGATATGGGCGGCGGCGAAGAACCGCAGGCAACCCTTGACGAAGCGATGAACCTTGTTGAAAACAGGCATCATTTCGTGACCGAAGGCGAATATCCCTGGGTTCCCGTTGTGTTCAACGATGAACTCTGCGGCGCAAGCGGCAACCAGGATCATGTCGGCACGACAAGCACCGTTTCCACCACCGTTCAGCTCAATGCGGGCGATGTAATGCGCTTTGACTGGGCTGTCAGCTGCCGTGAAGATTTCGAACGCCTCACCTTCTCCGTGAACGGCACCGAAGTTGCCGCGATCTCCGGACAAAGCACCGATTTTGTGCCCTATAACTATGTTGCCGAAGCAGCAGGTGAATACACCTTCAGCTGGACTTATCACAAGGAGACCATGTGGACCGAAGGTCAGGATCGCGGCTATGTTAAAAATGTTTACGCCGGCGCACCCCTTCCGGATGAAAGCGTTGAGTTCGCACCCGATGCCGTAACCGTCCGCAAGGGTCTCACCGCTCAGCTCAGCTGGACTGTCGCTCCCTACTATGCTTTCGATCAGTCCGTGACATTTACAAGCTCCGATGCAAGCATTGCTTCCGTTGATGCAAACGGCGTTGTTCGCGGCGTTAACGAGGGCACCGCAGTCATCACCGCAACAACGGCACAGGGTCATACCGATACCTGCACCGTAACGGTTATTGCGCCCGTTCCGCATACGAAGATTTATGCTTACCAGACTCAAACAACGAACCTGATCTCCTTCTTTACGGATGATTCCGCCCACGTTCAGCAGCTTGGTGCATTCCCCGCTGACACTTACGCAATGACTTATGCGCACGGCGTTGTATACGGCATCGACAGTGAGAACAATTTCTTCACAAGCACGCCCGGTTCAACTCAGCGCACAATCATCGGACAGACCGGCACCGCAATGATCACCGCAATGGCATATAACTATGCGAACGGCAAAATCTATGCAGTCGGCTACACTCAGCAGAGCCGTTGGGATCTTTACGAAATCAACATGCAGACCGGTGCCGCAGCCGTTATCGGACAGCCCGACACCGTGGATCGCGATCCCCTGTGGACATTCGCAATCACCACCGAGGGCAGGGCATACGGCATCACCGCAACCTCCGGCCTTCTGTACGAGGTAAACCTTGAAACCGCACAGGTTACCGAAATCGGCTTCACCGGCTGCCCCGGCGTCGGATTCTGCCAGTCCCTTGTTTATGACCATGATAACGGCATAATGTTCTGGGCGGCTTATTGGAAAGACGATGCAAACGGCCTGCGCGAAGTTAACCTTGAAACAGGCGAAAGCGTTTCGATCGGCGATATTCAGGATGCGGCACAGGTTTGCGGCGGCTACACCGTTCCCTCCTGGGACGATCCCACTCAGCCCTCAAACGTCACCGTCACCTTCAACTATATGGTAAACGGTGAATGGACGAGCACCGAAGTGACCGTTCCCGCAGGAACAACTCCCGCTGCACCCATTCCCGAGAACCAGCCCCATCAGCCCACGATGCTGATGTTCATCGGTTGGGATGTTGATTTTGCAAACGTTCAGCATGATATTACCGTCACCGCGCAGTATGCTGCTCTCGGCGACGTTGATATGGACGGCGAGATCCAAATCGCCGATGCACTCCTCATTGCACGCAATGCAATCGGTGTTGCGGAGCTGACCCCGGCGCAGATGATTCTTGCCGATGTTTACGGTTCGGACGGCATCATCACCCTTAACGATGCTCTCGTTACAATGAGGATCTCTCTCGGACTGTAAACACGGTTCGGGAAAACACCGAATTTCTTCCTTTCAAAACAGGATGAATCGGTGCATTAACAGAGCGGAAAATCCGACAGGATTTTCTTTATAAACCTCCTGCCCGACGGGAAGGGGCGGTTCGCCCGCCCTTTCCCCGGGCACTCCTTTTGGAATTAGGAATGAGGAATTAGGCACGTTCTTTCTTTGAGTGATGTGCGGTTTGTGCAAGTTAAATGCGGCCGCGCTTGACACAACTGTCGCTTGCGGTTATAATGGAATCGACCAACATAATCTTGGTCTATTGCCCCCTTGCGGGGTGTATAAAGCACGCTGGACAAAACTAAAGCGTGAAACAACGTCTATTGCCCCCTTGCGGGGTGTATAAAGTCCTTTAATTTAATATAAATTTTGGGGATTGTGTAGGCTAAATGTAAGCTACCCAATCTTTTTTTATCCTATGTCAGTCGCTTTTAAATGCGCTTGCGCCGCGATGCAGGGTTTGCCTACATAAGCGCTGCGATATCGCAGCGCTGTTCAAAAATCGGTAAAATATATTTTTAATTCATTAATTAAACGCTTGACATTACCGGGCAAATGCTGTATAATAAAGACATCAAAAAGGGAAAAGAAAATCCCAAACACCAGAAAGGCAAACAGCGTGAAATATCTTGAAGACCGGATCGCAGAGCTCGCCGAAGACAAAAAAATCACTTACCGCGGTTATGTATACTGGCTTAACCCAGTGACCCGCGAAATTTACAGGCACAGCGTAGCTGCCTGAGATAGGCGGCGTTATCACTGGCTGCAAGTATGCTGATGTAACCGATGATTTTAAAAAAATAATCAAGGCAAAATAAATATACCAGATAAGGTTGGCGGGGCGGGCAACCGCTCCGCATTGGAAAGGACGGATCAAAATGAAAGATGACAGAAAAGAAGCCCGCATAAAAGCAGCCATTGCTTATGCTGGATCCAGTCAACGCAAAGTCGCCGAAAAGCTCGGGACGACTGCGGCGAACTTCAATTTGAAATTAAAAAGAGGCACTTTTAGCGATGCGGAACTCGCAGCGATCGCAGAGGTGCTCGGCTGTCAGTTTATCCCGGCGGCTTTCGAGTTTCCAGACGGCACGCGAATGTAATATAAAATCAAAAAAAGGCCCCCTCCTTGCGTTCCCCTCCCCACTTTCCTTTCAGGTGAGGCGGCTTCTGCGATTCAAAGACGATTACAAAAAATATATTTAATTTAACTGTTGCACACCCTCTCGAAAAGATGATACAATATACATGAATAAAGAAATTTTATTGCATTACGCATAAGATTCGGTTCAGTCGGTATGTTTTTGAAATCGGAAGGGAGAAAACCATGAAAAAAACTCTTAAGCATCTGTTCTCTGCGGCGATATGTGCAATTATGCTCTTCGCCTGCGTTTTCTCGAACTTTGCGGCGGCGGATACGGAGCTGAGCTCCGTTGATGCGGAAAAGCTGGAGGCTTTTTTTGCCCAGTCGGCAGGTGACGGAAGGCATAACTTCGATCATCCGGATTATGCGGGCGGGGTGTACGGAAGCTACACTGTCAGCAACTTTTCGGAAAGTCCCTGTGTCGGCATTGAGGACGGTGTCATCCGTTGGTTCGACTTTAACCCCGATGCAATGGGAAGCATTTTGCGCACTTCCCCGGTTTGGGATTTTCGCCCCCGCTTCTGCGGCGTTTTCGATTTGTCCGGAACATCGGTAACGAATGTTTACTCCCCGGTGCCGGGTCAAACGCATATTACGGCGGTGAACCTTGACGGCTGCGCAAACCTTGAGCGCCTTGAATTCGGCGATCAGAATGAATGCTTTGACATTTCCGCGCTGAATTGCCCGAACCTGAACATCATCGACATTCGCACATATCACAGCGGGAATGTTGCCGTTCAGCCCAAGAGCTTTTCCGCTCCGGTCATGCTGAACACGCTCGGAAACGGCGGCGCGGGACTTTACGGCAGGGACGGAAGCTATGCACTGATCGCGCAGGGCGTTCGATACGACGAAAACGGGAACCTGATCGAAAACGACGGCTTCCTCGGCTGGTATGCGGACGGTCAGCTTCTTTCAACCGAAAGGGAAATGCAGCTTTCGGACGGAATCCGCGCAGCCGCCTGCTTTGCGGGTGACGTTAATGAGGACGGAGCGATAAATATGGCGGACGCACTGCTCATCATGCGCTGCGCAATGGAACTCGGCGGAGAGCTTCCCCTCAGGCTTGCGGATGCGGACAGAAACGGAAGCATAGGCATTCCCGATGCACTGCTTGCGGCAAGGGTTGCAATGGGAAACTGAATTAAAATTTAAAAACTGTTCGCGGACATTGCTCGTTTCGGAAAAATGTGTGAAGCAGTGATTACGTAAATGCGGAGCGGC
>OHSI01001521.1_pt1 | contig 11760 bp, 24 predicted proteins | sample 1578641 | NCBI WGS metagenome assembly OHSI01 (sample SAMEA3879535, study PRJEB24766) | human gut metagenome | biome: human-associated habitat; feature: feces | place: USA | collected 1985/1987 | reverse complement strand
TACCCTACTGAGCATGCTGCCCTTTGTGCTGGTGTCCTTCCGCCACGGCGCAAAGTGGGGTCTGTTCACCGGTTTCGTGAACTCCTGCCTGCAAATGATCATGGGCTTCTACCCTCCTCCCGCTTCCACCTTCCTCTACTTCCTCGGTGAGGTGCTGCTGGACTATGTGCTGGCCTTTATGGCACTGGGTCTGGCCGAGCTGTTCGCCCGCCCCTTCAAGAACCGCACCGTGGGCGTGGCCGTGGGCACCTTTGCCGCCGGTTTCCTGCGCTTTATGTGCAGCTTTTTGTCCGGCGTGCTGGTCTGGGGCAACCTGAATGATGGTCTGGCCGCATGGACTTACAGCCTGACCTACAATGGCAGCTATATGCTGCCCGAGACCCTGCTCACCATGGTGGCCGCTGTGCTGCTGTGCCGCGTAGCTCCGCAGATCTTTGACCGTCAGGCACGCTAAGGCGTCGTTTTTCAAAAGAGCACTTCTCTGCTTCCCGATCCCCGCCGGGCACACGCCTTGCGGGGATCTTTTGCTGCAAAAAATTTTCAAAAAACTGTTGACAAGCGCACCTCCGGCTGGTATAATTACACACGTCGTCAGGCACGAGGCAAGATATCTGGGGGTTTAGCTCAGCTGGGAGAGCGCTTGCATGGCATGCAAGAGGTCACCGGTTCGATCCCGGTAATCTCCACCAATGAAGAGCAAAACGAACACGAGGTCACCATTCAAATGGTCGACAACGTGTTCGTTTTGTTTTGTGAGATTCCAAGCGTTTAATCAAGTTTTAATCAAGTTCTAAGCAAGATTACACAAACAAAAAATGCCCGCACTTTCCATTTTGGATTGTGCGGGCATTTTCCTTTTTGTGTTAGAATTTTCCGTATTTCGGAAAAACTTGCCGAAATAGAGGGTTTCTTGCCAAAATGCAGACAAGCCGACCACAAATCGGCTAAAATCAGCAACAAAGGAGACCAAAGGCTATGATTAGGATTTTGCTGTCAACCCGCCTTGGCGAACGGCGGATGACACAGAGCGACCTTGCTCGTGTCACAGGGATTCGCAGTCAGACGATCAATGAGCTGTACCACGATTTTGCGGAGCGTGTAAATCTGGACGACCTTGACCTCATCTGTGAGGCACTGGACTGTGATCTCGAAGACCTCATTGTGCGAGAGCCCAACATCGAGCGCAGGGTCAAAGAGGTGCGTCATATCCCCCAGACTGTGAGCAAGTCTCGCAAGAAGTAACCCCCATCTCCTGCCCGGATGCACGTTATGCGTCCGGGCTTTTTTGCACTTTCGGATGCCGTCTACTTTTGCTTTTTTGAGCAGAACGAAATTCTTTCATTAGAAAATTTCTGTCCGTCTCGTTTTCGACTTTAGCTATAAGCGGCAGCAGGTAATCTGCTTCAAATTGCGGAACGCATCGGATGATATACCAAAGTTTCACGCGCAAATTATTGCTGGAATTATTGACCGTCTGCGGTATCCACGCGCAGTTACTTGGGCTATATCCAAAGTCATTGTCGATTCTGTCTATGGTCAAATCATCACGGTATCCATGAGCCACCGCCCACTCGTAGAAGGTTTCTGCGCCATCTCTTCCGAGCCATTCATTGCAGACCGTTATCCCACGGCCACCATAATTTGCATAGTGGATATTAGCGGGATTTGCGCACCGTTGTTTCATGCCCACCAAAATCCGATATGGACGGGTCTTGCTAATTCCCTTCATATCTACTCCAAATCAGTCTTTGTTATCCGGCACGAATTCCAGCAGATCGGCAGGCTGGCAGTCCAGAACGGTGCACAGCTTGTCCAGAACGTCCAACGGAATATGCTTGACGGAGTTGTTGTTCATGCCCGACAGAGTGGGCTGGCGAATCCCGGTCATTGCGACCAAATCCTTTTGCTTGATGCCTTTTTCGGCAAGCACGGCTTTCAACTTGATGCGAATCATGTAAGCACCTCCCTTTTCTTCACTATATCACACTTACCTGAAAATTGCAACGTTTTTCGTAAAAATGTTTACGAAAAATGTTGTTTTACTATTGACATACAACGAAATTCGTTGTATAATATAGACATAGAGAGGAGGTTACGAGGTGCAAGGGAGCAACCCAAAGGGGGTGATGCTCCATGACAAGCAAGGAATTTGCAAAGCTCACCAGAGCCGAGCAGGTAGCCCGCTTTGAAGCATACAAAAAAGCGGCTCAGGATCGCACCCTGAACCGCTAACCGCTAAAAGCCCGTTATCCACAAGCCCCTTGCACCTCCATTTTATTTTTTTATTGAAGATTTGTCAAGAGTAAATCGGAGGTTTTCAGCATGAAGTTCATTGACATTAACCGTGAGTTCACCGCCGCAGCCAGCAGCTACATGGCACAGGGCTACTACATCAACGCCGGAACGATGGGCGGAAGCCAGGGCGAGGTCGCTCACATCGACCTCACCAACGGCACCGAGATCATCCGGGTGCTGCTCAAAGGTTTCAGCGATTACACGGAGATGGTCACCGATGGCGGAATCGAGCTGATCGTCGGCCGGGTCACCGATGACGTTCACCCGAACAAGGCCAACGAGTACCGTACCGTCTGGAACAACCGTCTGGAAGTCATCTCCAGCGAGAAGTTCTACAAGCTGAGCGGAAGCCGGGATGACGAGCCGTTCTATGGCACCGAGGACGAGGCCAAGGCCGCCATGGAGAAGCGGTTCAGCCGCTACACCAGCCGGGACACCTACCGCACCCCGAAGGACATTACCGCAAAGGCTGCCCCGGTCGTTAAGCGGTACATCCACGAGAAGTTCGGTGTCCGCCGTGTGAAGATGGAGGATATCAAGGTGACCAAGCATAAGGGCGTGTTCACCGTCACCTACCACAAGCACGTTGCCCAGCTGCACTAAGGAGGACGAAGCGATGAAGAATCTGACAGTCACCTACGACACCCTGCAGAACGGCGAAAGCGGCGAAGCGTGTGTGAGCATCCCGATGGATGATGAACAGGCAGAGAGAATCAAGGCCGCTTTTGATGGCTCCGTGGTCATCTCAAAGCGGGAGGCATTCGACCTCCGAGATGCAGTAAGCGGATTCGTAAAGTTCTGCGAACGTGCCAGAGGTCGGGAATATGTGCCCGACAGCATCAAGACAGTTGAAGTCAAGGAGGTCTGAACCATGAAAAAATCTGAAATGCGTTCCGCACTTGAGCGACTCAATCAGCGGCTGGATAACCAGTGGGCATACGCCCGGTCTGATGCCGAGATGGACATTGCTGCCGGCCATGCCGAGTACAACGATGACGGAGAGCGGCTGCCTACCGAGCCGGAAATCAACTATTACGGCATGATTGCAGCGTTTGAAACACTGGGCGGAGAGTGGAAGCGCAACGCCGATGGCCGCCACTGGCTGTGTCTTGGCGGAATCGTGGCAAGCACCCAGAGCAAGTGATTTTGAAAGCTGTGCTATCTGGCTATACGGGCATTTGGAGGATATGACAATGAAACTTTACAAATACTCCGGCACCATCGAGGAGCTTGCCGTTGAACGCGGCCGAATCTCCTATATCAAACTCTTTGATGTGACCGACCTTGACAAAGCACCCACCCGGCTGGAAGTCTTCGGTGCGCTGAGCAAGTACATCGAGGCCATCGAGGGAACGGATGCCGAAGAACGGTACATCAAGAGCGATTGGTATTTTGACAGCAGCCTGTATCTGCGCCGCATTGAAGTCCCTGGCGTGGGCGATTGGCCGGCAAAGATTATCACCCAAAGCCCGGACAACATCGAGCAGTTGGAGATCTTCGGCCAGCAGGACTACATCAAGACCAGCAAGCCGGAATCCATGTCCCGCGAGGAATTTTGCCGCTTGGTCGCTTGGGAACGCCAGAACATGAAGTAAGGAGGGAGCGCAAAATGCGCATGGGGAGAAAGCCGGAAATCGGCGACAGGATGTTCCATGTATGTGAGCATCTCTACTACGTTCCAGAGTACACAGCCCCGTTGAGCGAATACTGCGTCTGCGAGGCCACAGTTGTTGGGTTTCTGAAAGGCGGGTACACCGAGGTGAAGCTGGTCGGGAAGAACCCGAATGGATTCAACACGCCCTATTACTACAAGATGACCGATGTCGGCAACAAGGTGTTTTTTGATGCTCACTCCGCCGCCAAGTATGCCGAGAGCCTGACGGTGTATGCTGAACAGCATTGGAATCGGGCAGGACGCGAAGCAAGGAGGTAGAAAGTGTGGAAGCTTTACACTTTAAGGTTGATTCGCCTGCGAACTTTGTCAAGATTGCCTGTACAATTCTTTTTGAGCGAAAAGAAGAACTGGTGAAGGAGTACGGCTCAGTTTGGCATGATGTGTTTGACGGGGAATCTGGGGATCAGCGTTTTCAGCAGTTCATGGAAGAACTATTCCCGGAGGGATGTACCATCGGAGAACGGGAGCTGAATCGGCTGACAGATCAGGCGATTCGGTTTTTGAAAACGGATACAGTTTGCCTCGACTTGAAAGCGGGATATGACAAGATGCGGTTCACTTTCTGGGTGTACTTCATCCCAGAGCATAAGGTTTACCCGTGTCAGTTTTCACAACATGAAGAAACCGTCATTGATATACTGGTTGATTTTTTTGGCGTGAGCGTGCAGAAGTATAGCGTGGATAGCTTGCAAAGATTTATACTTGGTGCATTTCAGATTCAGTCCAATAATACCTCCGTGCGAGCCATTGCCGATGATTCTGCGTATATTCAGCGGACGGTGTATTATAGAGCCGATGGATTGCGTAGGGCTGGTAAATAAGTAACAAGAAAGACCCGTAGGCGTTTCCCCTACGAATCTTTCTACTGTCATCATGAAACACATCTAAGGAGGAAGCACAATGACAGACGAAAAAGCTATTGAAAAGATGGTCTATGATCAGCAGCAGGGTTGGATAAAGAGTGAAGATTTGCCTCCACAGAAGGAAGATGGTGATCGGTATGGGAATGTCTTATGCTGGTATGCCGCCGCCAAACACGCCGGCCCATCTCGATGGGATAATGTAGCGCTATGCCCGGTTGACCTTCCATATTGGATGCCAATGCCTGAGCCGCCGGAGGTGGAAGAATGAAAAAAGTTGTCCTCATCAGCATTCACTCTGGGTGGTGTTGCCGCTTTTTGAATAGTCCGAGTACAAAAGAAAAGGAGAAAGCGTGATGACGGACGAAAAAATCATAGAGAAACTGCTTGACGACCAGCAGCACGGCTGGCCGCTGTGCCCCCGCTGCGGCGAGAGGATGCCGGACAAACTGACCCACGGAGCACTGAGCCGCCACGCCAAGGGCGTGTACATCTGCGAGGCTTGCGGCACCGATGAAGCCCTCCGGGACTGGACCGGGAACGTCAAACCGCTGTCCGACTGGGTGCTGGTTCGCGTATATAGTGGGGATCTTCGGAGGTAATCGATATGGAAGAAATGCTCCTATCACTAAATGGGCCGTGGTCAAACGCAGCCTGCATCGGCTACTGTGCCATGGCAATGCGCAACGCCGGCTTGAGTGAGAAGACGCAGCGCAAAGTCCTTGATGAACTGACCCGGTGTTTTGACGATGTGAGTGTTGAAGATGCCGCACAGATGAAGTTCTAAACAAACAAAAAAATCCCCCTACACTGGCCCGAAGGTCAATGCAGGGGGATTTTTGCGCGCTCAAATATAAAATCAAGAGTGGACCATGCCGGGCCGCTCTCTACAAAAGCCGAAGCTTTTCAAGTGCCTCTATTTTACACGGCACTCATGCAGCAGTCAAGACTTTTTGCCCAGTGCTGCGGTCATAACATCAAAGGCGTGTTCGATGACGGCATCCAGCACCTCGTCGGTGATGGCCCAACGGATAGCCGCCGGGCACTTGGCGCGGAGAGCAGCGAACACCTGCTTCTTCTTCTTGGCGCCCTGACCGCTGCCCATGATGGACAGCTCGGCCTTTTTGACCAGTTCTAGAGCCAGATCCTTGACAGTGGCCTTGTAGCCCAGCCGGATACCGCCGACTGCCAGAGCAACGAAGCCCAGCAGCATCAGAGCGATGGCGATGGGTGCGGGGATGAAGTTCAGCATAGCTTCCATGATATTGCCTCCTATAAGTATCAGCGGCGCGGAGAGCCACCCCTGCGCCGTTTTGTCGTGTTGGTTATATCGGATGTTTTACAGGTACTTTGAAGCCCCGGAAATGGCCTGCCAGCTGGCAGGGCCGCAGATGCCGTCCACCGTCAGTCCATGAGCCTCCTGCGCTTTCAGCAGAGCGTTCTCTGTGCCCTCGCCGAAAATGCCGTCCGGGGTCAGCCCCAGCAGCCGCTGGAGCATCTTCGTGGCTGTACGGTTTGCATCCCCGGTGCAGCCCCGGCGGATGGTCGGCAGAATGAACTTCTGGTAGGTGGTGCTGGGGTAGTGCTTCGGGGCATCGCACAGCCACGTTGCCTTTGCATCGCGGGTATCGGTGTGTACGATGGCACAGCCGTCATACCAGTAGATGCCCACCGCCTTGAAATACTGGGCGGCGATGATGCCCAAGGCCACAGGATTGATGCTGCGGTCCACCATGCGCCAGTCTGCCGCCATACCATAGCGGTGCTTGGAATTTGGGCTTCCGCCAACGGTTTTGCTGGCATTGTGCGTGATGCAACGGTATCCGCTGGTCACCTTGATGGCCTTGCCCAGCTTATCCCGGATGGCCTGAAGTTTTTCGACCAGCTCCGAATCGACCATCTGGCGGCTGCATCCGCAGGGACACTTGAAGTCCTTGCGGGTGAAGTTCTTGCTCAGAGCAGATGTGTCGCTGGCCTGATAGACAATGACTCTCATGATTGCGCCTCCTAAAAGCCAATCTGGGTGAACACAAAGCCAATGACGATGCCGAGAATTGCCGTCAGCACATATCCGACCGCCTTTCTCCACATCTCACCGTCACGGCTTTCCAACGTTTCAAGCCTCTTGCCCTGTTTTTCCTGTTCCCTGACCATGCTTTCCATGCTCAAGGCCAGCTTTTCAACAGAGGTGGACAGTGCGCCCATTTTGCTCACGCTTTCTTCCAGCAGAGCAATCCGTCTGTCCTGACGAGAGTTTTCTTCTTCGAGCCGCCGCTTGAACTCCTCATGCTCGGCTCGCGTGATAGGCTGATCCATCTGAACCTCCTGTACAAAAAAGGCAGCCACACCCCGGCGGGTGAAGCTGCCAATCGGTTTTATTCTGCTGCATCCAGCATATCTTGTGAGTGGCGAACCAGAACGTAGTCCTCCAGAATCTGATTTCGCAGGGCATCGTTGTTGCAGCCCTGCATCAAGCCCAGATAGCTCTGAATCACGCTCAGGGCGTACTCAAGGGGAACCTCGCCGCGGGCGTAGGCCTCTCGGACATACCGAAGATGCTTCTTCATGCCGAGAGAAGTCTGCCGCCGCAGTTCAATTTTTTCAGGGGAAATTTTGCGGCCGACGAACTCGACCGCATGGCCGAGAGGAATAACGGCAGTTTTATTGTTGAGCTGCAAGCCGAGATTTTCACGGAGATATCCGTCAATCTCTTCCACTGCCTCCCAAGCTGCCTTTTTCCATCGACCAGCAGAAGCATATCATCCATAAACCGAGCATAGTACGGAACGTGCATTGTGCGCTTGATGTAGTGATCCAGAGGCGTGAGAACAACATTTCCAGTCATCTGGCTTATGATTGACCCACACTGCATCCCAACACCGGATATGCGTTCAGCTGTGGTTACGTCGGTGCAGTCAACAGGAAGCCCCAACGGACGACCATCCGCCCGGACGGCCGTTTCAAGAAACCACACCATATCTGGGTCGTCCAGCGGACGAGTAAGTTCTCGCAGCTGAACATCAACAGGAATCCGAAAGAAGAATTTGGCAATGTCAAGCTTGACGACCCGCCAATCTCCATTCATCCTTGCTGCGTTTCGCATCCATTGCTGAATGTCAAAAGCCGCCTTTAGAGGCCCTCGTCCATCGATGCTTCCGTAGCTGTACTCGTACATAGACCTCAAATAGATAGGCCACAGAACATTATAGGCTCCGCAGTTTATCACTCGGTCATAGAACGGCAGGCTGCTGATGATGCGCTTCTTGGGGTAGTATTCATAAAATTGGTGAAGTTCGCCAACATGATATTCATGCCATTGAAGCTGATTCACCGAGTTTATCAAATTTTCCTCAAGGTGGTCGGTGTACCTAAGCACACATCCCTGATAACGCCTGTCTTTACTTGCCTTACGGTAACCGTCATACAAATTGTCGAACGTTGCAAAACGCTCGAAAACGTGTCGGTGCTTTTCCAAAAAATCCAACTCCTTGAGGTCGCCGAACAGCGTGCGCCGTACGCTTATAGCGTCGGAACGCAGACTGCGAGGCTAATATTTTTAGGCCGCGAAATGCAACCAAGGGAACCAGCCCCTTTATCACCTCTGCACTGAGAGCAAGCCCTTGAGCTTGCAGTATCTGGCTTGGAGGCAAAGCGGCGCGGAAACCGATATCATCGTCCACGTTGGACCGCGGGTTGTTGCCGTTGAACGAGCCGAGGCCGTTGGAGGGGTTGTTCCAGCTGCAACCAGAAAAGAAAGCGCGTGACGGCTGGTTCCCTATGTTTTCGAGTTGGCCTTGACGGTATTGAGCCAACTCCCCAACAACTTTCCGATTTCGACAAGCTGCTTGCTCCATACCTCGTACTTGTGCATAGAAACAAACCGCAGTCGAAATGCCACACGCAGGTAGTGCTGCAATTTTGTGTTTGCAACGTCCAGTTCCTGCAACGTGGTCTTTTTGAAGTGTTTTTTCTGCGCTTCCACAGCCTTTTCAAGCATCACATCCATAACGAGTTTTATGTCGGCTGCCATCGCAAACTTTTCGGATTTTGGGAACTGCTGGAGTACAGGATACGCATATTCCATCATATCCTCGATTTTTTGTAGGGTCGGACCAGTAAAAAGTTCGTCCTGTTTTCCTTCCATGCGGTAGACCTCCTTCCGAACGCGGGTCAGTATAACAGAAAACAGCTTGAAAATCTGCTTTTCGGTGGATTTTACCGAAAAAACGGCAAAATCCACCGATGCAGAAAAAATCAATTTTATAAACGACCCCGCTTCGCGGGGTCGAGGGGAACGTGACTGCGCTACCGCGCAGTCATCAGGTCACAGACGGCAGTTTGCAGTAAGCGGCGCGGAAACCGACATCATCGCCCACGTCGGACCGCGGGTGGTGGCCGTGGAACGAGCCGAGGCCGCTGGAGGGGTTGTACCAGCTGCAACCAGAAAAGAAAGCGCGTTCCTCATCGCTATTGCGGAACCAACAGGTATGACCTGCGCACAGATCGGAGCTGGAATAAGGCATCATACCCAACGCCTGAAGCAGCAGTTTTGCATTTGCGCCAATGTCCGCACTGCAAGTGATAGAGCCAAACGTGCAGCTAGGCCAATCACCATCCGCATTTTTGTGGGTGATGGTCTTGGCCCACTGAAGTTTGCCGCCCACGATGTCAATCTTGACGGAGTTGGCGGTGGTGCCTTTTCCGTCCGGGGTGATAAAGCTACCATCCACGCAGCTAATAGCTTTCCACTCGGTCGAGGTCGGAGACTGGCTGTGTGCGCTGTCTGCGCCGTTATTGTTGACAAGGAGCTGGATTTCGCCATACACAGAACGAACTGCGCCCATCCACTCCCATACGTTTCCAGTCAGACCAGAAATACCGCTGGGACTGTTGTCATGATACCATGTCAGCGGGCCAGTACCAGTTGCGACACGACCAATCTTATCGCCACCCATATAGGTCGGGATAGCCTTATAGAACGATTCACTGTCGTGGCGACCATAGTTGTTGTTGCCTTTCGGAACGAAGCCGGCAGCCTCACACATGCGCTGAATCAAGCCCCACTCCATGCGGGTCATCAGGTGCCAGCCCTCGCCCTTAGCCTCGCAATACTGGCGTGCGTGGTCCATATCCAGCGATGCCGCAGGGTCAACGCCGCCAAGAGAGTATGCACGGCCATCCTGCACGATGTTCTGGTACTTGGAGATGTAGATCGCGTCCACTTCCTGCCCGTTGACGATGAACGCCGGATGCACGGCGGCGGATTCGCCCATGCCCAGCTGCTTATAGGTCATCTTCGGGATCTTCACCATGATGGACGGCATACCGGCATTGTCGTAAATCAGCTCATTGCCGGGTGCAAGGCCAGTGACGGCCAGATTGGTCAGGTCAAAATTTGCAGCCATAGTAGTTACCTCCTATCAGTCGATGGCCCACAGGGTCAGGGTCACATTATTCATGGAGAACGGAATCGGCTCCGCCGGGGTGCTGTTGCCCATGCGGGTGCCACCCTCGGCGTTCTCCTCGCCGTCTGTGGTCACTTCCTCAATGGGCTCCGGCTGGGTGTACTGACGGGCAGGGATATCGATTTCCGCCACATAGCTGCGGCCGGCAGCTGCGCCGATGACCAGCTCACCATAGCTGTCGTAGCACACATCGATGTGAACGTCACGGTCGTCCTCGCGCTTGGCGAGGTTGATGGTCAGGTCATCATCAAAGCAGATTTTGTTCTTGACGACCTCGTAGGGAATCTTGGTGCCGGAATTTTTTTCGATAACGGTCATTTCAGAGTACCTCCGATTGCGATGTATTTGATGGTGGCAGACTTTGCGGAGCCGTTGTAGGCCAGCTTGAAGCCGTTGACCAGCTTCTCGCTGACCTCAATATCCCCGACAGGGCCATCGGATTTGACCAGTTCGGTCATAACCAGATAGCTGGTGCTGCCCATGTTCTTGCCCAGCGACACGCTCTTTTTGGAGTTGTTGCAGGGATAGGTACGAGCATTGGTCAGGTCCACGCTGCCGGACACGATCTGCCACGAGTTATCGATAGTGGCCACAGTTTCGTTCAGCTGCCAGCCCTGCTGCCGAACGGTATTGAACATCATGCCGAAAGCGGCATAAATGTCCCATACGCCGTTTTCGATGTTATTGAAATGTGCCTGATCCTGAGGGGTGCCCTGCTGCATCACCTTGCCAGCGGGAGTGATGGTCCATGTTCCGTCATGGTTGTCGTTGATGACGTACAGACCGGGCTTGTCCGTTACATGGTCAAGCCATACCGTTTTTGCGTACACGGTCATTCCTCCTTTTTCTTCTCGGTAAAGGTAAAGTCGAACCAGTACAGAATACCAGTCTGACCTGTCGAGATTTTGATGTTTACGTCCTCGTGCGCCCAGACCTGATTGTCCGAGTTGAGCAGTTCCACACGGCCAACCGTAATCTCGCCAAGCCCGGTGATGGACACTCTGGCGCGGACAGTACCATCAGCCAGAATGTCGATGCCGGAAAGCGGAACGGTGTAGTAGGTCGAGCCGACACGGAAACGCGCACAGGCAATGCGCCGTTTGAGATAGCCCCGCAGGTCTGCGAAGCCAGCCGAATCAATCATGCTGCTACCTCCTTAAAAATTTATTCCCGGTGCGCTGCCGCACACCTTTGCGATGTAGGAAACGCCGAGGCCGGATTCCTCGGCAACAAGCCCTCCGCCTGATGTACCGCCGGATGTGGCGGTTGCCGGATGCAGACCAGCTGTCAGGTCGCCGGATGCAGGGGCCGCGTATGTGCTGCTGCCGTCTGCGGTCTGCACAACAACATACCCCTCATCATCGAAGCCCTGCGTGGCCGTCTCCGGGTAGGTTCCAGCCAGTTTCTCCGGTGCATAGGCTCCACCATTGTCCACCGTCAAAACCTCGATTTCCGAGGCGGCAGT
>OHSI01001503.1_pt1 | contig 11872 bp, 10 predicted proteins | sample 1578641 | NCBI WGS metagenome assembly OHSI01 (sample SAMEA3879535, study PRJEB24766) | human gut metagenome | biome: human-associated habitat; feature: feces | place: USA | collected 1985/1987 | reverse complement strand
CGCTCCCGACACATACAAAGTGAAAATAAAAAATCAAATTATAATAATTAATTAATTTAAAGAGAGAGAATTAATATGGAAAAAAGAATCATGATGTTTTTCGCCTGTCTCTTCCTAAGTATAGGAATGGCAATGGCACAAACTCACGTTTCCGGAATTGTCACCTCCTCTGAAGACGGTGAGCCCGTTATCGGCGCTACAGTCAAGGTGGTAGGTTCGCAGACAGCCGGTACAGTTACCGACATTGAAGGACGCTTCTCGCTCTCAGTCAGCAAGCCTGGCGTTGAGCTCGAGTTCTCGTCTATCGGCCTGCTTTCTAAGCGCGTTAAAGCAAGCGCTAACATGACCGTAGTGCTCCAGGTGGACAGCCACACACTCGAGCAAGTAGTCATCACTGGTTACGGTTCTGCAAAGAAGTTGGGCTCAGTGGTAGGTTCTGTTGCTTCTGTAGACAAGAAGAAGCTCGAGAGCATCGTTACTCCGAACTTCACCGACGCTCTTGCAGGTCAGGTATCTGGTCTTTCGGTACTTTCTTCTGCCGGCGACCCGTCTTCATCAGCAAACATCCGTCTGCGCGGTATTAACTCTATCCAGTCATCAAGCCAGCCGCTCTTTATTCTCGACGGTGCGCCGATTGACGCTGCGTTCTACGCAACACTCAACCCGGCTGACATCGAGAGCATCACAGTGCTCAAGGACGCTGCTTCTACAGCTATCTACGGTGCGCGTGCTGCCAACGGCGTTATCGTGCTCACCAGCAAGCAGGGTAAGTACAGCGAGCAGGTAGGCCTTAGCGTTAGAGCACAGTATGGTATCGCAAGCGCTACAAGCGACGGCGTTAAGATGATGAACTCTAAGCAGTACATCAAGTTCCGCGATCTCATCGGTCAGCCCGTGTCAGACGATATTCGTAACCTCGTTGACAAGTATAACATCAACACCAACTGGCGCGACGAGATGATCGACGACGCTGCTCCTACACTCGACGTTAACGCTACAATGCAGGGCGGTGGCCAGACCGTAAACTACTACGTTTCGTTCAACCACCACAAGCAGGACGGTCTTATCGAGATGTCTAAGATGCACCGTAACACTCTTAACGCACGCATCAACGCTCGTCTGAACCGCTTCTTCAAGATTGGTTTCACGACAAACCTCGGTGTGCAGCGCTACTCGCAGAATGCGGAATGGGGCGCAAGTGGCACGATCTATTCTGCCAACCCGCTCGTGTTCGCACGTCAGGCATTGCCTTATGACACTCCTTATCAGTACACCATCGACGAGAACGGCAAGATGATTAAAGGCGGCCGCGCAATCGGTCTTAAGTACACAAACCTTAACATGCCTTGGTGGTACAACTCTCACCGCGACTACTATCGCAACAAGCTCACCCTGAATACAAGCCTTACCGAGACATTCACTCCGCTTGAGGGCCTCACATTCCAGGCATTGCAGTCGATGAACGGTCTTGAGAGCATGAACCACGCTACGTTCAGCCCGTACGACGCATTCGTTGACGGCATGGGCAACAAGATTGAATCTGCTGAGGGTAACTCTTCAGCTTCTTCAAGCCGCTACTATCAGTTCACACTCTCGCACACAGCAGAGTGGCGCAAGCAGTTCGGCGACCACTACGTAGGCATCCTCCTCGGTGAGGAGACACGTATCGAGCGTTCACGCGGTCTCAGCGCTTTCTCAAAGGGTCACACCGATCCGCGCCTCCTCCTCCTCCAGCAGGGTACCACCGTTAAACCGAGCGACCTTGGCGACTCATTCGTCGAGGAAGTAGCCAATTCACTCTTCGCTAACGCAGAGTATAACTATAAGGAGAAGTACTACGTGACTGGTTCTATCCGTCGCGACGGTAGCTCTAAGTTCGCTCCCGACCACCGTTGGGGTACATTCTGGTCAGCAGGTGCTAAGTGGGATCTCAAGAAGGAAGACTTCTTGAAGGATGTTGAGTGGTTGAACGACCTCTCGCTCAGTGTTAACTACGGTACAACCGGTAACGACTCAGGTACAGGTTCATACAACTTCTACGGTCTCTTCGGTGCAGGCGACCTCTACAATGGCGAGAGTTCTATCGGCATCGCTCAGATGAGCAACAAGAACCTCACATGGGAGACAACAGCAAAGTGGAACGTAGGTCTTAACTTCTCTATCTTCGACCGCGCTCACTTCCAGGTAGACTTCTATCGCAACAAATCGACCGACATGCTCATGTCGATTCCTTACTCAATGACTACTGGTTACTCATCAGGTATCGGTAACGTGGCAGCAATGACCAACACCGGTATCGAGGCAAACGTAGATGTAGACATTCTCAAGACAAAGGACTTCTACTGGAGCTTCAAGGCTAACGTAGGTTACAACAAGAACGAAATCACAGAGCTCTTCCAGGGTCGTGACGAGTACGTTATCGCTAACACTGGTCTGAAGATGGCTGTAGGCCACGCTTATGGTGAGTTCTATTATGTACGTTCCGCAGGCGTTGACCCGATGACCGGTGCTCCGCTCTACTACGACAAGGACGGCAACAAGACAAAGAAGTTCAACGAGGAACGCGACGCTGTGTTCCTTGGCAAGAATCGCTATGCTCCTTGGACAGGCGGTTTCGGTACCAACTTCCGTTACAAGAACGTTTCGCTCATCGCTGACTTCGCTTGGGTAGCAGGTAAGTACATGATGGTCAACGACGACTACTTCATCGCCAACCCGCAGCTTGCTACCGGTTGGAACCAGCGTGTAGAGATGCTCAATATCTGGACAACTCCTGGTCAGATCACAGATATCCCGGGTGCTAAGTACGACGTGCAGTTCACTGACAAGATGGTTCAGAACGCTTCGTTCCTCCGTATGAAGACACTTTCGATCCAGTACGAGTTCCCGAAAAAATGGATGCAGGCTACTCGCTACATCAAGGGCGTGAAGGTATTCGGTATCGCACGCAACCTCTTCACCATTACTCCGTTCGAGGGTTACGACCCGGAGCCGGATATGAACCTCGTGCAGTTCAACTACCCGAACACACGCCAGTTCGTAATCGGTGCTGAGATCTCTTTCTAATATTAACACTTAATCAGGAAATAAAATGAAAAAGTTATATATTTCAATGATGCTGCTGGGAGCCATGGCTTTCTCTTCCTGCGATATGGATCTGAAGCCGGTTGGCACGCTTGACGAGGAGACAGCCATCCAGAGCACTCAGGACATGCGCAAGTTCCGCAATACGCTTTACACCAACTTGCGCTCCGTAACATCTGGCGCATACGTCTATCTCACAGATATCCAGCTCGATGGTTTCAACGGACTCATCAGCAACGGTAACAACCTTAGCGACTTCTCTTACGGCCAGATTTATCCTACCAACTCAAATGTAACTGGCTATTGGTCGAGCAACTACGTTATGATTTCTAACGCTAACGCGCTCATCGACAAGGCTGACTTTCTTTCGGCAACGTCTAACTTCACTGACAAGGAGAAGATGGTGTTCGCACGCTACAAGGGCGAGGCACAATTCACACGTGCTTTAGGCTATTACAACCTCGTTGAACACTTCAGCAAGCCGTACACACAGACCGACCCGAACGCAGCAGCTTCTGGTGTGCCTCTCGTTACGACATATAGCCCAACGGATGATGTAAAAAAGTATCCAGGTCGCGCGACACTCGCTGAGACCTACGCTCTCATCGAATCTGACCTCCAGGCTGCTTACGATGCTCTCAAGGCGTATGAGGAGTCGGGCTATCAGGATAAGTACACAGAAAAGTACGAGACAGATAAGACAGCTTATCTCACCTCTTACGCTGTAGCTGCGATGCAGGCACGTGTAGCACTCGTGAAGGGCGACTACCAGACAGCATGGGACAAGGCTACATCTATCATCACAAGCAACAAGTACAAGCTCGTTCTGCGCTCTGCGTACAAAAAGATGTGGAAGAACGATACTGGCTCGGAGATTATCTTCCAGCCGTTCATGTCTGACAAAGAGAAGGGTGGCTCAAACGGTGGCGTATTCCAGAAGAAAGACGAGACTGATCCCTACTACATTCCTAACTATGGCACTCTTATGATGTTCGTTGAGAACGAGGGTGACATCCGTTACGATGCTTGGTTCACTACGTACAATGACTTCCGGATTGAGGGTGAGTCATACAAGGCTTACATCTTCTGCAAGTATCCGGGCAACGTCGCAATCAATACTATTGAGAACGAGTTCATAAACAAAACAAAGGTGTTCCGCACTTCAGAGATGTACCTCATAGCTGCTGAGGCAGGTGCACATCTTGGTGGCGACAAGCTCTCGCAGGCTAATAAGTATCTCAACGACTTCTGCAAGAAGCGCTACACTGGTTATCAGGACAAGACCTACTCTGCAGCTGAGCTTATCAAACAGACTCTGGCAGAGCGTAAGCGTGAGTTCCTTGGTGAAGGTATGCTTTGGACAGACCTCCGTCGTACTAACCAGGGCTTCCAGCGCATCTCTAACTTCGATATTGGCGACCCCGAATTCGATAAGATCAACAATGTTATGTTCAAAGTCGGCAAGAACCTGAAGTATGAGGCTGGCGATTACCGTTTCACATGGCCTATCCCGAAGGACGAGATGGACTCTAACCCGCAGATGAAGGGTCAGCAGAACCCAGGCTATTAATTTGCATTTATAAACAATATAGAATAATTTTAATATGAAATACATTAAATTATTATCGCTTTTAGTAGCAGTTCTCTTCTTGGGTGCCTGCTCTGACGACGATGTAAAGAAGAACTCGGCAGCTGATGTAACAGTAAGCATGGGTACAGCATCTATCTCTCCGAAAGAGAGTGCTGGCGTCGTTTCTCTGCCTATCAAGGTGGAGGGCCCAACAAACGGTATGGTTAGCCTTACAGTAGAGACAAGAGAAGTAGGCAGCAATCCTGCTGTAGAGAATACCCACTATTACGTAACAACCAAGAAGATCAACATCACTGGTTCGGAGGGCTATGTAGAGCTCGATATGGTTGATGATGATGAAATCAACGATCCGCGCACATTCGAGGTGACTATCGTAAATGTAGAACACGCCAAGCTTAACGAAGCTGCGAAGACCACTTCTGTTGTAATTCGCGACAACGACCATGAGCCGTATGACCGTCTCCAGGGTAACTGGAGGTTAACATACAAAGATTACAATGGCACTGTGCAGAGACAGAGGGTGACTATCACCGGTGCTGACGATCCTTCAGAATACATCTACAACAAGCTTCTCTATATTGAGGGTATGCTTCTCGAAAAGTCTAAGGCTCAACTCTCGTTCAACTTCGATACTGCTAATAATACTTGCTATGTATCATTCACTAACTTTATGAAGTACAACTGGGTTACAGGTTTTAAACATCCAGATTTCTCTAAACCTATTGATATTAAGCTGGGCAGACTTGAAGGTAATCAGATTTCACAGTCACCAGTTGAAGGTGTGGTGCAGGAAGATTTCAAGACTATCAAGTTTGAGGAAGGTGTAACTATTGGAGCTCTCTTCACAGATCCTGACGATGGTCAACTTCGTCTGATTGAAGCAATGTCTGATATCGTATTGACAAAGGAGTAACAGCGTTACATCCAAATTCATACTAAATTAAAGGAGGGTAGGGTGCTTCAACCACAGAAGCACCGCTCTCCTTTTCTGCACTTGTTAAAGTTTGATGATATTGTTGCGTTTTTTCTATCAACGAGATAAGAATACGCTTCTCTATCATCCATGTTGTTCAAAAAAATCTACAAATCAAAAATGAAAAGAAAACTCTTAACACTGGCTTTGGCATTGACAACAACACTCGTTGCCAATGCTATCCCTGCCCAGCGCGGTATTTGGCGCACCATGCAGCTCCCTAACGGCACTGAGGTTAAGGTGGAGTTGCGTGGCGACGAGTTCATGAGCTTCTGGCAGGACGCTTCAGGCAACCGCTATACAGTGGATGCACAGAACATACTTCGTGTAGCTGACATGGATCAGCTGCGCAAGATCAGCAAGGAACTCCGTACAAAGGCTGACAACGTGGTCGGTGACATGCGCCGCGTTAAGTCAAAGTCGAACAAGATTGAGTACAAGGGCAACAAGCGTTGTCTTATCCTCCTCGCACAATTCTCTGACAAGGCGTTCTCTATGGCAGACCCGAAGGCGTTCTATACACGTGTTGCTAACGAGAAGGGGTTCAGCGAGAACGGTTTCATGGGTAGCGTAGCTGACTACTTCAGCGCACAGAGCGGCGGCCAGTTCAATATCACATTCGACGTGGTAGGTCCGTACACACTCGGTTCGGTGAAGAGCTATGGCGAGAACGTCAACGACAATCAGGGCAACCGTCTTTACGACAAGAACGCCGAGGGCATGATTATCGGAGCTTGTAGCGAGGCTTACGACGACGGTCTCGATTTCTCACCGTACGACTGGAACGACGACGGTATCGTAGAGATGGTGTACGTGATATATGCTGGTGAGGGTGAGGCTACTGGTGGTGCCAAGGAGACCATCTGGCCACACAAGTCGCAGCTGCAATCGCCAACTCGCTATGGCTCAAAGAAGGTGTCTATCTACGCTTGTTCTAACGAGGTGAACGGCGGCAACAAGCTCGCCGGTATAGGCACAATCTGCCACGAGTTCTCCCACTGCATGGGCTTCCCCGATGTTTATGACATCGACTACGGCGGCAACTACGGTATGGGCACTTGGGACCTGATGTGCTCTGGTAGCTACAACGGTGACACATACTGCCCGGCTGGCTACACTGCATACGAGAAGATGGTAGCAGGCTGGATTAACCCTATCGAGCTTACCGAGAACGCTTCTTACTCTAACATCAAGACCACGGCAGACGGCGGCGATGCTTATATCTTCTACCATCCGGAGAACAAAGACGAGTACTATCTCATCGAGAACCGTCAGCGTAAGGGTTGGGACAAGTATCTCGCCGCAGGCGGCATCCTCGTAAACCACATCACTTACGACAAGACCGTTTGGGACTACAATATGCCTAACACCTTCCGCAAGGGTATCAACGATATTGAGCGCATCACTATCATCCCTGCCGACAACCAGAAGACCGCTTCTTCTGAGGCTAACGACCCGTTCGGAACAAAAGATAACTATCGTCAGCTTACCAACGCATCACAACCTGCAGACGTAGCAAACACAGAGAATGCTTCTGGTTCGAAGGTTATGAATATCTCGCTCACTAAGATGAACGTAACAGGCGGATTGGCATCATTCACCTTTACCAACCATAATCTCGGTACAGGCGAAGTTGATGGCTACGTGCTGCACGAGACATTCGATCAGTCGCTTGGTACGGGTGGCAACGACAACAAGTTCAAGCCGAGCAGCAAGTTGGATGCAAACTTTGCAACTGGCACTTTGACAACAGACGTACCAGGATGGTCTGGCGAGTATCTGCGTGGTGGCAGTCAGTGTCTGCGTGTCGGAAAGAAAGGTGGCAGCGACTCAAAGGTTACAACTCCTGAGTTTACACTCAACGGCGAGTCGAAACTCACCTTCCGTGCTGCTGCATGGAACGACGGTAGTGGCACAACACTCAAAGTGTCTGCAAGCAACGGCTCGCTAATAGCGAGTTTACTATGCCTGCAGGTGCATGGGGCGACTTCTCTACCACTATCAAGGGTAACGGCAAGGTGAAGCTCACCTTCCAGGGCGAGTTGCGCTACTTCCTCGACGAAGTGTTCGTAACCGATCCAGGTACTACTGGTATAGAGAACGTCGAAATGAACACCACACCTGCTGTATGCGGTGTCTACTCGCTCGACGGACGTTACCTTGGCAACGATGTGTCGAAGCTCGGTAAGGGACTCTACATCGTTAACGGCAAGAAGGTTGTGAAGTAAACGGTTTAGTTCACATTATATATAAAGCAAATGCTTAACCGGCAAAACGCTGGTTAAGCATTTGCTTTTTTGTTAATCAGTCTTGTTGCTTGCTCGTTCTTCTATTCTTCCACTACATTCTTCTGTATTTCCATATTGTTAAGTCTCCTTTTGAAAAAATATATTATCGTTTTTTTTGTTCTTTCCTATTTTTAGCGTATTTTTGCATAATCATATAGGCTGCACGCAGCAGTCTTGCTAAATACAATGCTTATGCAAACAAGATGTCACCTTTCGGTAATCGCCCACAAGTTGGCGGAAAAATACGGCGAACGTCCCGCGTTCACCTATAAAAGCTTTGGCTCTTCTGTTTGGAAGAAGGCCAGTTACAACCGCTTCTCACAGTTGGTAAAGCAAGCGAGCAACGCTCTGCTCAACCTTGGTGCGAAGCCGCATGACAAGATTGCTGTGTTCTCACAGAACTGTCTGCAGTACCTCATTACCGACTTCGGTGCCTATGGCGTGAAGCTTGTATCTATCCCGTTCTATGCCACAGCCTCTGAGCAGCAGATACAATATATGATTAACGATGCGCAGGTGCGCTTCATCTTTGTCGGCGAGCAGGAGCAGTACGACAAGGCACACCGCATATTCGCACTCTGTCATACGCTGGAGCGCATCATCATCTTCGACCGCTCTGTGCGCATCTCTACACACGACCCCGCTGCACTCTACTTCGACGACTTCCTGAAGCACGGCGAAGGCTTGCCGCGCCAGTCGGAAGTGGAGCAGTTGTATAACGAGGCATCGATGGACGACCTCTGCAACATCCTCTACACATCTGGTACAACCGGCGACTCAAAGGGTGTTATGCTCACATACGGTCAGTACGATGCAGCACTCACAGCTAATGCCGCTGTGGTAGACATCAGCGATAAAGACCGCACAATGCAGTTTCTGCCAGTCACGCACATCTTCGAGCGTGGCTTCACATACCTCAGCTTATCGGTCGGAGCACACATTATTATTAATACCGACCCACACGAGGTACAGCAGTCGATGCGCGAGACACATCCGACGTGTATGTCGGCAGTGCCGCGCTTCTGGGAGAAGGTGTATCAGGCAGTGCTGGAGAAGATAGAAAGTGCAGGTTCGCTGCAGCAGAAACTCTTCCGTCATGCGCTTGAGGTGGGACGTCGCTACAACGTCGACTGCAAGAGCCGTCGCAAGTGTCCGTCGCCGTTGCTCGCTATGGAGTACAAACTCGTTGATAAGACAATTCTGCGACTCGTTCGCAAGCAGCTCGGCTTGGAGAACGGTAATATATTCCCAACAGCAGGTGCACGTGTGGCACCGGAAGTAGAACGCTTCGTTCACTCCGTAGGCATCAACATGGTTGTGGGCTACGGCCTCACAGAGAGTCTTGCCACCGTATCATGCGACCGCAGCGACAAACCATACACAATCGGTGGCGTAGGCTATCCGATTCCGGGCATCGACGTGAAGATTGGCGACAATGATGAGATACTCCTAAAGGGTCCGACCATCACTAAGGGTTACTATCACCGCGACGCAGCAAATAAGGAGGCATTCACCGAAGATGGTTACTTCCGCACAGGCGACGCAGGATACATAAAGAACGGCGAGCTCTTCCTCACCGACCGCATCAAGGACCTCTTTAAGACATCCAACGGCAAGTATGTGGCACCACAGCTCGTGGAGTCGCTCATCCTCGTAGACAAGTATATCGACCAGGTGGCAGTGGTTGCCAACGAGCGCAAGTTCGTATCGGCACTCATCGTGCCCGAGTTCCGACTCGTAGAGGAGTGGGCAAAGGAGCGCGGTATCGAGTTTAGCTCACGCGAAGACCTCTGTGCCAACGAGCGTGTCAACAAGATGATACTCGCACGCATACAGACCTTGCAGCAGCAGCTCGCACACTACGAGCAGGTGAAGCGCATCACACTCATCCCGCACCACTTCTCGTTGGAGTCGGGCGAGCTCACCAATACGCTAAAGATACGCCGCCCTGTGGTGTACAAGAACTACAAGCAGGAAATAGAAAAAATGTACGAAGAATAATGATCACTTCCGACCAACTGAAAGATGTGCTTGAGCGCACCGATGCCCTCAATCACTATCTTAATATAGACCAGAAGAAAGTAGAATACGAAGAAGAACAGCTCCGCACGCAGGCTCCCGACTTTTGGGAAGACCCGAAGCGTGCTGAGGAACAGATGAAGAAGGTGAAGACGCTGGAGCGTTGGATAAAAGGCTATGCTCACGTGCGTCAGCTTGCCGACGAGCTGCAGCTCGCCTTCGACTTCCATAAAGACGAACTCGTAACAGAAGAGGAGGTAGACGACGACTACTCGAAGGCAATCACCGCCATCGAAGACCTCGAACTGATGAACATGCTGCGCCAGAAGGAAGACCCTATGGACTGCGTGATGAAGATTAACTCAGGCGCAGGTGGCACGGAAAGTCAGGATTGGGCGCAGATGCTCATGCGTATGTATATGCGCTGGGCTGAGGCTCACGGACATAAGGTGACAATCAGCAACCTTCAAGAGGGCGATGAGGCAGGCATCAAGAGCGTTACGATGGAGATAGAAGGCGGCGAGTATGCCTACGGTTTCCTCAAGAGCGAGAACGGAGTGCACCGCCTCGTGCGTGTGTCGCCGTTCAACGCGCAGGGCAAGCGCATGACATCGTTCGCTTCGGTGTTCGTGTCACCACTTGTCGACGACACTATAGAAGTATATGTCGATCCGTCGAAGGTTAGTTGGGACCTCTTCCGCTCAGGCGGTGCAGGCGGTCAGAACGTGAACAAGGTAGAGACGGGTGTACGCCTGCGCTACCAGTACACCGACCCCGATACCGGTGAGGAAGAAGAAATCCTTATCGAGAACACCGAAAGCCGCAAACAGCTCGAGAACCGCAACAACGCTATGCGCCTCCTCAAGTCGCAGCTCTACGACCGCGCCATGAAGAAACGTCTTGAGGCGCAAGCTAAGATAGAGGCAGGCAAGAAGAAGATAGAGTGGGGTAGTCAGATACGCAGCTACGTCTTCGACGACCGCCGCGTGAAGGACCACCGCACCAACTTCCAAACCACTGATGTTGATGGTGTGATGGATGGCAAGATAGACGGCTTCATCAAGGCGTATCTCATGGAGTTCCCCGTGAGCGAGGAGGAATAAGAGATGATGCTATAGAGATCCTGTAGGTTCTATATGTCCTAAAAGCTATAGAAACTCTAGATTTTCTAGATCTTCTAGAAATTCTAGAAGATAAAAGACAAAACAATCAATTAAAAATCAAAATAACTATGAGCCAGAAAAGTAATATTCGTCGCGCAAAGTATGCGGCAGAGCAAGAGAAGAAAGCAAAGAAGGTTATCAAGGGTATCATTTGGACGCTTGTTGTGCTTACCGCAGCGTTCATCGTTTGGTCGTTAACCCAGGTATAATAGAACACAAAATATGAGTGGATTAGAAATTGAACGTAAGTTCCTCATACGTAAAGGCAGCGACTTCAAGTCGGCTGCCTTTTCTCATAGCCATATCAAGCAGGGATATATGCCCTGCCAGACGGCTACTGTGCGCGTTCGCACCCGCGACGACCGCTCGTGGCTGACGATAAAAAGCCATAGCGACAGGGCTGGGCTCTCGCGCTACGAGTTTGAGAAGGAGATAACGAACGATGAGGCGGAGCATCTCTTCGAGCTTTGTCGCGGCGGAGTGATAGACAAGTGTCGCTGGCTCGTGAAGTCGCCCGATGCACGCCACACGTTCGAGGTAGACGAGTTCTTTGGCGACAACGCCGGACTTGTGGTTGCAGAGGTGGAACTCGCCTCGGAGGATGAACCCTTTGCAAAGCCCAGCTTCATCGGCGAGGAAGTGACGGGCGACCGCCGCTATTACAACTCACAACTGCTCGTACACCCGTATAAAGAGTGGTAGTATATGTGGCTGCGTGGGTATGGCAGGGATGCCATACCCTCCTAAGTTGGCT
>OHSI01001499.1_pt1 | contig 11917 bp, 9 predicted proteins | sample 1578641 | NCBI WGS metagenome assembly OHSI01 (sample SAMEA3879535, study PRJEB24766) | human gut metagenome | biome: human-associated habitat; feature: feces | place: USA | collected 1985/1987 | reverse complement strand
TATTTATATTATACTATATTATCCCTGATAGGGAAAGCATAAGAATTTGGCGCCGACAAAACTGCGGCGCCAAGGCGTTTGCTTATTGTGATACGGGGCTAAAAGTTACTGCGCGGTGTTCAGCGCGTATGTTGCGCGCACCACGCTGCCAAGTGTTTCCTTATCTGTATAGCATATATATACGGTGTCTGTATCGCGGCCCGGAATAATGGATGTACTCATCAAATCGGCCACCGCTTTGTTTACACCGGATTCGGTGTAATACACCCAAAGCGTATACGGATACTCATCGGTAAGCTGTTCCTCACCTTCGCCGTCGTCGCTGCTGCCGCTCAACCTGTTTTCAAAATAGAATATCTTTTTGCCGTCCAAAGACCACATGAAGTTGAACACGTTGAAGCCGCGGGTTATTTCGGTCACGTCGCCCGTTTGCATGTCTATATATGCAAAGGAGGACGCTTTCGTGCCCGCCGCATCTCCGCCTGAAAGTGTATACGCCATATAGCGCGAATCCGGGCTTATGCTGAAGTTATCGCCAGATATGAACACGCGCCTTGAGCCGCCTTCGGGTTTTATGCTGTATATTGCACCGTCGTTTTCCATTGTGGTTTCAACGAAGTATACTTCGCCGTCGGCAAAGCCTATCATGCCTTCGTCGCAGCCTTTTTTGTCCACGTCGCTGTGGCGCTTTGCTTCGTCCGGCACATTAAAATCATATTGATGCACGCTTATCTCGCCGGAGCCGCCTATTGAAAACAGGCGTCCACCCATGCTGTCCCAGCAATAGGCGCTTATAGCGTCGCCAAAGCCAACTGCGGAAAGGTCAGTTATAAGATCGCGCGAGTCAACGTCAAAAACATAAAGGTGCGCGCTTTCCCCTGCCATTTCAAGCACGGCTAAGCGCCTGCCGTCGGGCGAAAATGCTGCGGACACTATTTGCTCAAACTGATATTTTGAAAATGCTCTGCTTCCGCTTGAATAGCCGTAGAGCCAAAGCTGCTCGTATTCTATCGTTTCGCCGCCGTCCGAATATTCCTTTATGCGTTTTGAATAAAGGCATGCGCTCTTGTCCGGCGTTACGGTCAGCGCAAGGCCGTCGGGAATAATTATGCTGCCCTGCTCCTGCTTGCCGTTTATGCGGCACGGCGCAATGTCATATGCGGCAAGGTATTCCATGCCGCTTTCGTATGCGGGCAGTTCGCCGTATTTAAGCTTAACTATGCTCCATTGCGCGCTTACGGCGCCATCTGATGTAAGCAGCTTATCCATAAGCCGCTGTGCATCGCCCTTTGAGGATTGCCCGGCGGATATGAGCAATATCGTTTCCATGTCGCTTGAAAGTGTCGGCGTCATATCGTTCCCGCAGTTTAGTGTGCCGCTTCTGTACATATCAAAAGCATTAGCAACAACGTAATAAGCTTCACCATCGGCGGCCTTCTCAGCTGCGGAGACGTCTATTACCGCATTATCGCTATTATCGTCAGGCGTTTGCTTAGGCGCATCCGGCGCGGCAAGCGGCCTGAGCGTTACTGTAAGAGTGCCGTCTGAAGCTGACACGGCATACATGGCATTGCTGTTAAGCTGAAAATACAGCGTATAGGAATCGTCATCCGCTCCCGAAACGCTGAAGCTGCCGCTTATAAGCCCGCTGTTCAGCCCGGAGTTATTCAAAAGATAATCCGTGTGTTCAAGCTTGCCTATCCTTATGGCAAGACGGAAAGGCTCGCCAAGCAGCCGTATGCTGTAATCAGGCAGGGTTCTTAACGAAAGTTCGGTGTCCCCTGCGGTAAGGTTGCTGCCTAAGCAGAAATCGAGCGCTATCACGGTATCCGTTCCGGATTCGCTCACGGTCACCGTGCGCAAATTGCCGTCGTTCAGTTCGGCTCCGCCGCTTGTTTCTTCGCTGGTGAAGCCGTCGTATGTAAGCTCCTCTGCGGACGGCGTTGCCTCAGCATCCTCTTTAGCGCATGCGCATAGGCTGAGCAGCATCAGCGCAGCAAGAATTATGGCAAGAATATGCTTTTGCATTCTTCATTCTCCTTAATATATTGCATTCATTATACCCTAAAGAGTGACAAAATGAAATAAATACGCGCTATTTAATACTTTGTTTTCAAATCAGGCATCGAAAAGGCTTTGCATGGCGGGACTAATTTGCTATAATAGATTAACTGACGATATCCCTATTCAGGAGGATGTATCTATGAAATGTAAAGTATGCGGAGCATACAACGAGGATTACCTTGAATACTGCGAGAAATGCGCAGCTCCGCTGACTGCTGATAACGAGAGCGAAAAGCCTGAAGAAGTTCAGCAGCCGGAAAACGAACAGAATAAAGGGCAGGATTATCAATCCTATGTGGCTTCAACCGGCGAAACGCCGCCGGCGTGGGGCTTTGTTAAGGCACCCAACTGGCCCAAGCCGGAATTTGATGCGGACACCGTTAGCGAGGAGGACATTCCCCAGGGTTACGGCGCGCGTTTCAATCCCCGCCCGGCCAATGCGCCCGTGCAGAAGGTTGCCGCTAACGAAGGCGACGAGGACTTTACCAACAACGTGCGTATGCATAAGGCCGAAAAGCCCGCTGCAAAGCGTACTGCCGTGCAGCCCAGCCGCAAGCATGAAGCGGCCGCTCCCGTGGCGGCAAGCGCGGCATATGGCTACGATGCGGAAGAATCCGTTTCCCCTGCGCGCAGGACAAAGACGCAGCAAACCGTGAGCAAGGTCACAAGGACGCCGATGAAGCCTGCAAAGGAAAACATCGAAATCGATGATGACGATTTCGATTATGATGATGAATACGAAGACCGCTCCCCTGCCCGCGCCAGAAGGAAGAGCGCTTCCGGCGGGCTGAAGAAGAACATTGTATTCATTGCCGCGGCGGCAGCGCTTGTAATACTGATAGCTATACTTGGCGTGGTATATGTTAACAAGGTGCATGGCGGAGATTTCTCCAAGTTCATAAGCTGCACCTTCGGCGGAGACCCCATAACCCGCACGCCTACCATAGAAGCATGGAAAACCGAGGATGGCGATCCGGCGTATCTTATAACCGTGTATGCCAAGCGCAACTATACCGTGCGCTACAACAACGGCGATATTCAGCTTGAACGTACAATCAACAAGAACCAGCGCTATATTCCGTTTGTGGTGCCGCAGTCCATACTTGTTCCGGATGAGCCACTGGATGTTTCGCAGTACACCGTTAAGCCCGACTTTTTCACGGTAATAAGCCCCTCCGGCGAGGAGACAAAGCTTGAGATAGATCAGGAGATAACAATAGACATCCCCTCGATAGATCTTAACGTGACTCAGCCGAGCGTTGCGGACTTTACCGTTGATTCCCCTGTTGTGCCCATAGCCGGTTCTGTGAGCGACAATACCGTTGGCGTTTTCGTGAACGATGAACAGATAGCCATTGACGAGGCGGGAAACTTCTCCACTACTTATACCTTGCCCGGCGAAGGTGCAGCGACCATAACAATAGAGGCTCGCAAGAACGGCTACCAGACCGCTACCGCAACATTTAACGCCACATATGGCAGCGGAAGCGGCAATCAAGCTACTAATACCGGTGATAACACAACCACCGATCCTAACGCGGGCCAGACGACTGCGCCTACCGGAAACGTGAGCTTTTCCGTAAATTCCGATGTTAAGCGCGTAGGCACATCCTCCACCATGACCGTAAGCGGCACGATGGAGTCCGGCGCTACAATAAGCGTGAGCGGCGTTGAACTCGACGGTGCGGTGACGCAGGATTCTACCGCTGGCACTTTCAGCTTTACCGTAAAGACCGCAAGCGTTGGCATTTACGAGGCCGTTATAACCGCCACCAAGGGCGATGCGGCTAAGACTTCCACGCTTTATCTTGAACATCAGCCTGATAAGACTTCCTATATGGAAGGCGTCTACAAGATGGACTATGACAAGATAAAGAACTATCCAAATCATGAGCAGGGCTATAAGATAGTCGGCAAAGTGACAGAAGTGATTCAGGCTACGCCCTATGTGAAGGCAAGGATACAGACCAGCGATGGCGACATGATATTCTACTATTACAGCGGAGTGGCCACCATAGAAGTGGGCGACGGCAAAACATATGAACTTTACGGCGATCCGTACGGCACGGATTCTGCAACCGGACTGCCTCAGCTGCATGCATGGTTCATACTCAAGCGCAATAGCTGATAAGCAAAACAATACAAAAACTACGGGCGGCGTAAAAACCGCCCTGTATTTATAAGGAGTATATTACGAAACAAACATCAAATCATGCTAAATACATAAAAAGCAGATATAAAAATTAAGGAGCGGGTACCGCTCCTTCTAGTTATTGTTATGTTTTATGAATCCTGAAGCACGTCGTCGATTATGGCGTTAAGTGCATCGTCTATTCTGTCTTCGGCGGCGCGGGCTTCGCGTTCCTCCGATGTTTCGGCGCTGCGCATGCCAACTATTTCGTTGACTGTCATCATTGGCTGCTCCTCCGCCTCTATATCCGCTGCTTCTTCTTTAAGCATTGCGGTTGGGCCGCGGTCTGCATGCTCAATATGTTCCTCTTTAGCTTCTTCCGCATTAACCTCGGCTTCTTTGGCTTCCTCGGCAGGCGTAGTCTGGCGGTTTTCTATTTTATATATGCTCCGCATCAGTTCGGCAGGGTTTTCATATGATTCGGGAAGCTCATCGGCGTTTATGCCGGCGTCTCCTTCGGGAATGTATTCGCCGGCCATCTCTATTTCGTTGTCAAGGTTGGAATCCTTTATGCATGCGCGGAAATGCTCCGCCTGTACGGCGGCTGTTTCGGCGGCGCGCTGTAGGCCTTGTTCAGCTTGGATGCACTTTCGCGGTAATTCTGCATGAACGCCTCCGCTTTCAGCGCGCTCTGGCGGGAGTATTCCTCGGCCTGCTGCTTTATCTTGTCTGCGTCTTCCTGCGCGGCTGCAATTATGCTTTCAGCTTCCGCATGAGCAGCGGCCTTATCTTCGTTGGCTTTGTTTATTATGCGCGCGCCTTCTGCATTGGCTTCGTCTATAACTTTGCCTGCGTCGCTCTGCGCGCGGGTGAGCGCGTTTGCTATTGCGCCTTCTTTGCGCTTGTATTCCTCTATTGCCTGCTCAAGCCGCGCATTCAGCGCTTCCTGCTCGCTAAGCTTGGCCTTCAGTTCCTCTATGGCCGCTTCAAGTTCCTTTTTCTTTCCAAACATGCTCATTTCCTCCCTGTATATTTATGGTTGTTTATTGTGCTAAAAGTTCATGCGCTCCTGGCGCGGGTCTGTCGCATCCTTTGGCAGGCCGTAGCCCATGTGCAGATATGCGGCGGGCATTGGTATTCTGCCGCGCGGCGTGCGCGCTATGAAGCCAAGCTGCAAAAGATAAGGTTCATACACATCCTCTATCGTGGATGCATCGTCGCCTGTTGCAGCGGCTATGGTATCAAGTCCAACTGCGCGGCCGCCGAATTTGACTATCATAGTGTCAAGTATACGCCTGTCTACCGTGTCAAGGCCAAGCTCGTCTATGGAGAGCATATCGAGTCCGGCTCTTGCTGTGGCAAGGTCTATTTTGCCTTCGCCGCGCACTTGAGCATAGTCCCTCACGCGCCTGAGCAGACGGTTTACTATTCGCGGTGTTCCGCGCGAACGGGAAGCTATTTCTATCGCGCCTTCGCGGTCTATCGGAATATCCAGTATTCCTGCGCTCCTTACGATTATCTCAAGCAGGTCTTCCGGCGAATATGGCTGAAGCTGCTCCTTTATGCCGAATCTGTCCCGAAGAGGGGCAGTGAGCAGACCCATGCGCGTAGTTGCGCCGATAAGCGTAAAGTGCGGCAGGTCAAGCCTTATAGAGTGCGCGCTGGGGCCTTTGCCTATTATTATGTCCAGCGCGTAATCTTCCATTGCCGGATACAGCACCTCCTCAACGGTTGCATTAAGGCGGTGTATTTCGTCTATGAACAGCACGTCGCCCGGGGCAATGTTGGTCAGTATTGCCGCAAGTTCGCCCTTATGCGAAATCGCCGGGCCGCTTGTTATGTGCAGCGTGCCGCCCATTTCGTTGGCTATTATTGAGGCAAGCGTCGTTTTGCCAAGACCGGGAGGACCATAAAAAAGCGCATGGTCAAGCGGTTCGCCGCGGCGCTTTGCAGCCTCGATATATATTTCAACGTGTTCTTTTACGGCCTTTTGCCCTATATATTCCTTCAAATACTTCGGCCTTAGGCTGAATTCGTTAGCCTCGTCTTCCGCAAGCATTGAAGATGAAATGAGCCTGTCGTCGTTTGCCACTATGCGTTACCTTTTGCCCTTTCTGGCTATCTCCCTAAGCGCGCCGGTTATCATATCCTCTACCCTGTCGCAGTCTTCAACCGCGGCAACGGCTCTTCCTGCACTTACGCCGTCATACCCAAGCGATACAAGCGCGGCTATAGCTTCGCTGCGTATATCCATGCTGCCAGTGCTGCCCTTTATGCCGGCAGATGAGTCTATTGCGGCGTCGTCCGCGGTCACTTTTTCTTTTAACTCAAGCAATACGCGTGCTGCCGTTTTTCGGCCCATGCCGGAAACCTTATCAAATGCCGCTGCGTTTTCGGTAAGTATTGCTAATGTTATATCCTGCACGCTCAGCGAACTAAGTACGCTCAGCGCAAGCTTTGGCCCAACGCGCGTAACGCCAATGAGCCGACGGAACATGGCGCGTTCCTCTTTGGTTTCAAAGCCGTACAGCGCCATAACATCCTGCGAAAGCGAAATGTGAAAATGAGTGTAAAGCTTGTGCGGCGCGCCTGCTTTCAAGCATTTAAGCGTTTGGCTTGAACACAGCAATTCGTATCCGACTCCGCCAGCTTCAACTATTGCGCGGTCTGCTAACACCTCTTCAACTATTCCTGAAATATGTGCATACATATGTTTTGCTCCGTTTACTGCCGTATGAGTTATTTTATGCGGAATGTTTCGGCTGCCGGGCCGGACGTGTTCGCGTGGCACAGCGCCGCGGCAAGCGCATCGGCTGCATCGTCCGGCTTTGGAATGCTGTTTAGCGAAAGCAGAAGCTTTATCATTTGCTGTACCTGCTTTTTATCCGCGTGGCCGTTGCCGGTTACGGCGGACTTTATCTGCATCGGCGTGTACTCATAAAGCGGCAGTCCGGCCTGCTGTGCGGATAGCAACGCCACGCCGCGCGCGGCCGCCACCTGAAGCGCAGTCTTGGTATTCCTTGCGAAAAACAGTTCCTCGAACGCAACATGGTCGGGCTTATACAGCTTTATCAGCTCATTCATGCATGTATACAGCCGCTCCAGCCTTTGCGGGAACGGTGTATGCGCAACGGTTTCGATAACGCCGTAGTCGATCACCTTGGATCTAATGCCTTCGGTGCTTATTACGCCGTAGCCAAGTATGGCATAACCGGGGTCTATACCCAAAATTATCAAAAAGCCGTTACCCCCACGTTTATATTCTATTTTATTTTATCATGCGCGCAATATCTTGACAAGAGCGCTAAAGGCCCCAAACGGGTGTTTGGGGTCATTCTACGCTTTCTATATATTCATTTATTTCCTGCAATGTGTTGAAAAGCATTCCACCCGCTTGCAGCGCGGCGGCATCTTCGGCAAATCTGTCGGGTGAAATATCTATGCTGGTTATGTGCTCGTTCTCAAGCGTTTGTGTGTTGCGCTTATATACTTCAAGCGTATCCCCATCCGCCCCCGAAAGCATAACATAATGCTCGGGACAGCATCCACCAGAATCCTTCACAAGGCTTACATAGGCGGATGTGAAAAGTTCCGCCGAATAATCCGAATATGCCGCTTTTGCTTCCTCTTTATCCATGCCGGTTATATCGCCCTGCGATTTCAGCGTAATATAATGTCCGCATCCGTCAAAACGAAGCTTCCATTCAACTTTTGTGCTTTTAAGCGCAGTTATGCGCCTATCTGTTGACACGGTTTTGACGCTGGCGCTTTCGTTCGGCATAGGCTGTTCGGCTTGCTTTGACGGAAGGGCATTGCTGCTTTGCGGAGCTGCATCGCCTTTATCCGGAAACAATGCGCCTATGCACACAAGCGTTGTTATCGCTGCAAATCCGCACAGCAGGCATTTTGTTATCAGCCGCGCGGGATCAAATCTAAAAAACATATCTGTTCCTCCTAAACTTGTTGTTTATTCTGCCCAAATATATTTTGTTCATTCAAAAAAGAGGGTGCGTATGTGAATGTATTGCACCCTCTTTTATCAATAATGCTTATTTTTATTCGCCAAAGAAGTTATAGTCGGCTTCGCCGCCAACGTTTTCGTCGCCAAGGCTGTTAAGGTCGGCAAGTACCAGCGTTGTTGTATAGTATTCGCCGCCGCGCCAATACTTTATCTCTATGCTGTCGCCAACCATCTTGCCCCTTATCAATGCAACAAATTCATCCTGAGTCATGCCGCTTTGGCCTTCTATTTCAACTATTATATCGTTGGGCTCAAGGCCGGCTTTATGGCCCGGGCCGTCTTTTATTATCGATGCGACCAGTATGCCTTCGGGCGTGCCGTATGTTGTGGCGTACATTTCGCCCCATGTGGTAACACTTACGCCTATGCCGGGACGCAGCACGCGGCCTTCGTTTATAAGCTGCTCCGCCACCTTCATCGCCTGATCTATCGGCAGGGCGAAACCAAGGCCCTCTGCACTTATTGCGTTGCCGTAATTGTCATAACTTGCGGTAACGGTTTTTGCGGAAACTATGCCTATTACCTCGCCGGACATGTTTATCAGCGGCCCGCCGCTGTTGCCGGGGTTAACGGCGGCATCAGTCTGAATGTAAACATTTGTAACGCCGTCTATATTCACGCTCCTTGCCGTTGCGCTCACTATGCCGAATGTAGTCGTGCCAGAAAGTTCACGTCCGGTGGGGTCGCCTATGGTTATAACGAATTCGCCCACACGCACGGCTTCAGAATCGCCAAGCTTCAACGGCTTAAGGCCGGTTTTTTCAACCTTCAGCACAGCTACGTCAAACGTTTTGTCGTAGCCCACAAGCTGAGCTTCCGCCTCTTCGCCGTCAACAAACATTACGCCGAGTTTTGACGCATCTTCCACAACGTGCGCATTGGTCATTATGTAGCCTTCGGACGATATAACGAAGCCGGAACCGGAGCCGAATTCAAGTTCACGGGTGTATTTTTCGCTGTAACCATAGTTGATTATGCCAACAACGCCTTCGCTTACGCTGTCCACTATATCGAGCAACGGATTGCTGGGGTTGGTTATTTCGGGGGCTACGCCGTCAAGCTGGGGCATGGTGCCGGAAGGCGGAATTGGAGTCATTGCGGGGGCGGAGTTGCTGTCCTCAGGCTCCGCTGTTTTGCCGGGTTCGGGAATAGCGCTCGGAAGCTGAGGAATAAGCCCATCGAAGAAAGGCGTAGGCTCGGGGGCGTTATTATTCGTGCCGTTATCCGCACTTGGCATATACGATGCTAACACCGCCGGCATAAATATGGTGGCAAGCAGCGCGCCAACGATTGTGAATATTATCGCCGTTACCACATAGCCGCCTATGCCGCGCTTTGGCGGTTTGGGCTCCTGCTGAGGGGCATTGTTGTACCCGTCGAAATAATAGTTTGGATACTCCATCTTTTGTTACCTCCGTTGTGCGGGATTTGCCTTTGGCCTTCCCTGTTGTTCATATAACTTAAGCGTAAACGTGAACGTTGCGCCTTTGCCTAATTGTGATTCGGCCTTTATGGTTTGGTCGTGCTGCTCAATTATGCGTTTGACTATGCTGAGTCCAAGCCCTGACGATGAGCCGGAGGGCGTATGCGCCTTCTCGGCTTTATAGAACCTGTCGAACACATATGGCAGATCATCCGGCGAAATACCATCGCCTTGGTCGATAACGCTCATTACGGCAAGTTTTTTATCCGTGACTATGCGCATTGTGAGCGCGCCGCCATCGGGAGAGAACTTTATAGCATTATCCACCAAATTACGTATGACCTGCGCTATCTGAGACTGATCGGCTTCAACCATTGTATGCTCCGCATCAAAATCCATATTGACGTCTATATGCTTTGCGTTGATGCGCGCTTCGAATGTAAACACGGTGCGAATAACAAGTTCATTCAAATCAAACGGCTCAAGCTTTAATTCGTATTGGCCCGATTCTATTCGCGCCAGGTCGAGCAAATCGTTCACCATTCCGGTCATTCGCTTGCATTCGTTTATTACTATGTCAAGATACTTTGGCTGATCCTCACTTGAAATCGTGCCGTCCTGCATTGCCTCAAGGAAGCCCCTCATACTGGTGAGCGGGGAGCGCAGTTCGTGCGAAACGTTTGCAACAAAACTCCTTCGGGATTGCTCCAGCGCGTTTATCTCATTTGCCATTTCATTGAAGCTTTGGCCAAGTTGGCCAACTTCATCATGGCTGGTGATATTCACCCTTGCTTCGTATTCGCCGCGGGAGAAACGATTTATAGCGTTGTTCATGTCCACTATCGGCTTTGTCATGCGGCTTGTTATGTACGTTACCGCAAGAATGGCCAGAATTACCGCAATGCAGGCCGAAAGCAAAACATCAAGGTATACTTTGCGGATGGAATCGTTTGTGCGACTCACGTCCGTATGGAAAAACATTGCGCCTATAACTTCGCCTTCGGTGGTGGTTATCTGCCGGCTGAGCGTCATTATGGGGATATTGCCGGAAGTAAACCTATCCGAGCTTATTTCTATTTCGCCATTGCCCATTATTATTGCCGATGCGTCCGCGCTAAGATCTGCATCGCAAAGCGGGTCCCACTTTGCTTCGTTCAGTTCGTCGCGCAATATCACCTTACCGAATGCCGAATCTATGAAATAGAGTTGAAGCATTGCGTCGTACTTGCGCATGGTAGTTCTCAGCGTATCCTTTGCAACGGCGCGCTTTTCGGCGTCCACATATTGGGTAACTATAACGCGGTTTATTTCGGCGGCTTCACGCCTGAGCTCATTTTCATTTTCTGTCATGTATTGGCTTTTGAACATTCCGCTTATGGTGATGCCCAAAAGGAATATTATCAGCAATATTATGGCTAAATATGTGCTGAGCATGCGCGAAAACAATGTGTTGAACGATTTTTTGCCCATTCGGCCTCCGCCGCTAAGCCATATTACTTAGCCGTTTCAAATTTGTACCCAACGCCCCAAACGGTCTTTATCTCCCATTCGGGCCTTTCGCCTATTTTTTCGCGTATGCGCTTGATATGTACATCTACCGTACGCGAATCGCCGAAGAAATCAAAGCCCCAAACCTGCTCAAGTAGCTGCTCGCGGGTAAATACCTTACCCTCGCGCGAAGCTAAGAAGAACAGCAGCTCTATTTCCTTTGGCGGCATATCAAGCTGCTTGCCGTCAAGCGTTACGGTGTAATTATCAAGCGATATGGTAAGGCCGGGAAATCTGAGTTCCTTTTCGTCTCCGGGTGTGGCGCTGCGCCGCAGCACGGCCCTTATGCGGGCAAGCAACTCCTTTGCTTCAAACGGCTTTGGAATATAATCATCCGCGCCGAGTTCAAGCCCCTGTATCCTGTCGAGCGTGTCGCCTTTTGCCGTGAGCATTATAACGGGCACGGTGCTTTCGCTGCGCAGCTTTTCAAGTACGGTCCAGCCATCCATGCCCGGCAGCATAACATCCAGCAGAACAAGCGTGGGCTTAACGCTGCGGAATGCGTCTATTGCCGTATCACCGCGGGTACAGGTGGCCACGGTATAACCTTCCTTTTTCAGGTACATTTCTATTATAGCCAGTATGTTAGTATCGTCATCAACAACCAATATAACGTTATTGTTTTCCATGTCTACCTCCCTTTGCCTATCGGCGGCTTAAAAGCCGCCGTGATAGGTATAATAATAGCATCAATTTGTGAACATGGTATGAATAAGGACAAAATGCCCTA
>OHSI01001496.1_pt1 | contig 11939 bp, 7 predicted proteins | sample 1578641 | NCBI WGS metagenome assembly OHSI01 (sample SAMEA3879535, study PRJEB24766) | human gut metagenome | biome: human-associated habitat; feature: feces | place: USA | collected 1985/1987 | reverse complement strand
AGGGGCATCAAAAGCGTCCGAAACAGGCCGAATCACACCCCCATCCGCTCACAGACAAGCAAAACCAGCCCAACTCACAAGTCGTGAGCAAAAGGGGAGGCCACCCAACATCAAAACAGCCCGAAACATCCAGAATCGTACCCCCATCCGCTCACAACCGCGCCAAAACCGTCAAAACCGCAAGTCATGAGCAAAAGGGGCATCAAAAGCGTCCGAAACAGGCCGAATAATACCCCCATCCGCTCACAACCCATGCTTCAGCACGATTCAGGCCATATGCGCACCGCAACAACACCCCTGCGCAACATCAGACATGCACACGCACGCAAACACAAGTACACACACTGAAACGCAACACGTACCACAAGCACACAAACACCACGCACCACATACCGAGCACGACCAGACGCACACCCCCGCACACCGGAGAAGCGATGTCACCGGCCTGCGGCGGCGCTAGGCTAGACACTACCCCCGAACACCAGACGAATGGCGCGCGCCGGCCCCGGCGCACAACCCGTGCCGCACAATCCAGGAGCGTCGCCATAGCCGCGCGAGCCCCACAAAAGCGCAGCCAGCCACAAACACGAGCAGTCCGATCACCGCAGCCGCCACGGCTGTCATTTCGCCCGGCTCGTCGTATTGCGTCTTGTCTGGCACTTTCGGATTCGGAATCCGGTGCCCGCGCACGAGCAGCCTGTGTGAGTTGACACCGTACGGCGTGCACGTAATCAGCGTCGCGTAATCGGCCCCGGACTCAATATTCAGTTTGCTGATTTCGCTCGGCAGCACCACTGAGATCTGGTCCACTTTGTACGTGTACGTTTGGTCGAGCACGTGGAATGCGAACGTGTCGCCTTTTTTCAGTTCGTCGAGGCCGGTGAGCAGTCGCGCGGATGGCAGTCCGGTGTGTCCGGAGACCACCGCATGCGTGGTCGCTCCGCCTACTGGCAGCGAGGTTCCGGCCAGATGCCCGGCGGCTATCTGCAGTACGCCGTCGCTGGTGCCGTGGTATACGGGCAGTTTCACTTTGATGCGCGGTATGGTCACGTACCCCATGATGCCGGTGCCGGTCACGTCGAGCGTTTCATCATATTCGCGCTTCTGTGCGTCGGTCATGTGCCACCGGTCGCCGTTCGCGGCGAGCCGTTCGTTGTATTCGTGCGCCGCTTTCAGCATGGCTTTGCGTTCGGCGCCGGACATGTCTTTGGTTTGTTCCACGTAGCCTGCTACGGCGTATGACTGGTGCATGCGGTTCCACCAGTCGCTGAATGTCGGATACGCGATGAGGCCCAGCGCGCCGATCATGGCGATTGCGGAAATGGCAATCATCACATTGAGCAGCGCATTCGATTTCTTATGCTTGGCAGCCGGTTTAACCTGCGCACCCGGTTTAACCTGCGCATCCAATTCGACTTGCGCAGCTGGCTTGGCGTCCGATTCATCCGTCACGTTATTTATGCTACGCCCGCTTCCGCAAAGCCGTCTTGGCAACGATCAGCAGCACCAAGCCCGCGCCCAAGATGGCCACGGCAATCCAAGCGGCCTGCTGCACGTCGGCGCCGGTGTGCGGCTGGTCCGGCGTGGTGGGTGGCGTGTGCGTGTTGGTGATTTCAGTGGAGTCGCCTTCCACATCGGAGATGGTGGTGTAGCCGTCGGGCACCGCCGCTTCGACCACGGTCCATTCGTGGTCCGCGTCGAGCGCTGTCCACGTGTGCGTCCACTTGTTGGACTCGTCCAGTTTCACGTTTTCCACGGGCTCGCCGTCGCGCAGGAGTTTCACGGTGATGGATTCGGGGCGCTTGCCGTCGGAATTGTTCCGGTCATTCCAGATTTTGCGCACAGTGCGTTCCACGGTTTTCGGCGGTTGCGCCACACATTCGGTTTTCGGTTCGATACTCAGCACACGCGACCCGCCGGAGACGCCGTCTTCGGGCACTGCGACGAGCATGCTGCCGGAAGAGCACGTCCATGTCTGGTTCTTTCCGGAGGCGTTGGTGACCTTCACGTCAACGCTGTCGGACACGGCCAAGTACAGGCCGTCGGACAGTCCGGTGAAGGTCAGATGCCCGGAGGTGTTGGTGACGCCGGTTGCCGTGGCGTCGGGTTTGTTCACCGCGATGAGTCCGGCGAGCGTGTTGGCCATGTCTCGCCACACTTGCGCGTCCTTGCCGGTCATCTTCGACCAGTCGACGGGGTAGGCGGTGGAGTCGGTGAACGGTGCGACGGGTTCGAAGGTGGCGCCGCCGCTTGCCGGGATCTGCCCGACTTTGTAGAGGTTGAAGCTGGCGTCCGAAATGGCGAAGTTGGTAGAATCGTCGCCAGTTTCGGAGTCCGAGCTTTTATGCTGGTAAGAAATGGCGATGCTGCCGCTGGCAGAGTCTGTTGTTGGCGCCGCGACGGCATCGCGAGTAGTGAATGCACAGGCTGCCGCGGCGAATGTGGCGGCGATTGCGCAGCATGCGGCGATGACGCGGCTTGCGATCGTGCGTTCCTTCATTGCCGACCCCTCTTCTGTGGATTGGAAAGTAAGCATGTTTGATTCGCCCCCAACGGCAAACCGGAAAATATATGGAGCCAGGCTGGATACTCAAGAAAATTAGGCAGTGTACAAGGGATTGAGGTGGTCCAGCCCAGCATATGTGGGTTCAGTTATTATTTAATTTTTAGTTTTTAAATTATGTATTGCGATTCCCGTAAGCCGCTGCTGACTTGCGTCAACGCGGCTCACGGGTTTCGCATGGTTACTTCAGATTCTTATGGAATCCGGAGGATCAGGCATTGCGACGACGCAGAGCCATCACCAGGGTCGCGCCAGCAAGCACGAACACGGCGATGCCAGCCACGTACAGCAGCACGGTGCCCATGCCGCCGGTGGACGGGAGCTTGCTGCCTGGGATATCGACCACGTCGGTCTTGATCTGAGCAGTGCCAGCCTCACCGGTTCCCCTGTTAACAGTGAACGTCTGCTCAGCCGATGCAACGCCGCCGCCCTTCACATCAGTTACCGTCAAGTCAGTCAGAGTACCCGGCTCATCAGCGGAATTATAGGTAGCGGTCACAGTGAAGGTAATCGGGTCGATGGTGTTGTAGCCCTTAGGAGTCGTGGTTTCCACAATCTTGTAATAGCCGGAATCGAGACCGGTGAAGTCGAAAACATTACCATTAGTATGCTGCACCTCATCGCCGACCTTAGCGTAGTCCGAGTCAGCCGGATTCACCTTGGTGGCCTTGTACAGAGTAAAGCCGGCGCCATTCAAGGCTTCCTTATCGGAGTCAGTCTTACCATACTTGGTGACTTCCAGCTTGAAGGTGAACACAGTGACCTTGTGCTCTTCGGTCTTGCCAGTGCCCTCGCCATACTTGTTGTTGGAGAACTGGAGATACACCTTATTCTGGTTGCCGTTGGAACCGAGCACAGCATTCTCGTTCAACTGAGCATAGTACTCGACGACAATCTGAGTGGACGACGTGATGTTCACAGTGTCCCCAGTCTTCTCAGCCTGAGCCTTCTTCAAATCAGCAAACTTCACGTTGAAAGTCTCGCCATTAATGTCTGAAGTCAAGACCTGATAACCAGTAAGAGTATCTTGCTTCAGCTCGACCTTGTTGTTGTCATTGACAGCGTAAACCTTAACCGGGTGGGTCGTGTCATTGACGAAAGTCAGACCCTGGTCGGCGGTATCGTGGAAGGTGTACTCATAGCTGGTGTAATCAGCGTAGTCGGTCGGCAGAGAACCGGTCAGCTGGAACTTGACATAGTCGCCAATGTTGTAATCAGCAGCGGTGCCCCAGTTATCTTCAGAAGCAGGATTGTTGACACCATCCATGTTCTCCTGAACCTTCTTGCTGACAGTGACAGTATCCTTCTTGGGGGAAACAGTCACGCCTGCCTGACCGGCGGTGTTGACGATCACAGCGGACATGGTCTTGCCCGCGTCATTAGCTGCGGTAGTCTGAACAATCAAGTAGTAGCCCTGCGGTCCGGACAGCGTAGTGGAAAATGCACCTGCAGCGACTGCGGCGGAATTAGCATCGGCAGCAACGCCGTCTTCCTTCAGCGACTTATACAAGCTTTCGGCAAACCGCTTAGTCTTAGTACTATCGAATTTGCCAATAGCCGCAACGAAATCGTCGACTTTGCTGTCCGCAGTCAGGGTAGCGGAGGAATCAACGTCCCCGATTGCTTCAGCAACCTTATCATAATGATTCCAGTTGGTACGCTTCTGGTAAGCAACGTTGGTCTTTTCAACAACAGTAGCTTCGGTTTCGTCAAACAGACGATAGCCAGCGTATACATCGCCAACGCTTGCAGGCGTAGTTTCCGAGCCAATGGTGATAGTAACATCGCCCTCTGCCGCCATGGCGGTGGAGGCGCCGGCGAAACCGGCGACGGCCATTGCCGCGGTGGCTGCCACGGCTACGAGGCCCTTGAGAACCTTATTCATTGTTCTCCCTTTCTTTCTTGTTTGAAATCTTGAATCTTCAGTTATGTGTGTTCAGTTATTGCCTAGTGGGCATTGGGTCGCTACGCTACGGTCCAGCCCCCCCTGCCCTAGACGAGTTCATCATTGCCGCCTCCTGAGGCTCAAGGCCAGACCGGCCACGGCAATCGCCACTGCGAGGAATCCCGCAGCGTACATCTTGTTTACTCCCTCGCCGCCTGTACCAGGCAGAACGACGCCGGGGGTGTTGGTAATGGAACCACCGTCAACGGTGAATGCGGCAGACTTCTGATAGTCGGCGGTAGTCTCCGGCTTGAAACCGGAAGACGTGTACCACGTGCCTTTCACGTTCGCGCCTTCGGCCGGCCCGATGCGGAACACGTGCGGAGTCGTATCGATGTTGTACCCGTCAGGAGCCTTGGACTCGATTAACTGGTATTCACCCCACTCAAGACCAACGATGGAGAACTTACCGGCGTCGCCATCACGATCCGTATACCATTCCGTCTGCGCGGAGCAGGTCTTCTCACTGCTATTCACGCAATCCTTGATGGTTGCGATAGGCGTGGCGCTATCACCTTCCGTGTATTCGGCGTTGCCGTTGGCGTCCCACGAGAAGTTCTTGGTCTTGTACAGCTTCCATTCGGAACCGGCCAGCAGCTTCAGTTCACTCGAATCGTCGGTCTTCTGCCAGGTCGCCTTGCCGGTAAGACGCGGGTTCTCGACCTTTTCGGGAAGATCGGAGCTCGTGACCTGCCCATTCTTGATAACGATGGTGTAGGTCTTCGCCTTGCTGGCGTCGAAACCGTTCGGGGCGTTGATTTCCTTCAGCGTGTAGGTGCCATTCGTAAGATCGGACACCTTGAACTGGCCGCCCTTCGGATCCTCATCCTGCCGCGTGTCAGCTGCCTTGGCAGTCGTGTTGGTAATAGCGCGCACCACCGGCTGATCGTAGAACACTGCATTCTTCACCGCGGAACGATGGGAACGATTCTCCACGTATGCGCTGGTCACCGTGCAGCCGGAGGGGACTGTTTCTTTTTGGAAATCATTCCACGCCTCCACAACCTGAACATCCTTACCCGTAAAGGTAAACATACCGTGATCCGCGGCGGTGTACTTATCGTCATTGGGCAGATCGAACCCTTTAGCATTGCCAAGATAGAACTGGTAATTTGTTGTAACAGAACTCTTCGGCAGCTGGAAACGCACATAGTCACCGCACGCGCTGGAACTTTGCACATCGCCGCTCCAGTTATTGCTGTCCGTGCTCTTCTTATATTTCAGCCAATAGTCGTTCCACTGCACGTTCGACTTCTTGAAGTACACGGAAACCATCGGCTCCGTCACCTTGATCTTCAGGGTGGCCTTCTCCCGGCTATGCTGCTCGGTGGCGGTGATGGTCACATAGCCCGAGGTCACCCGATTGGCGGTCACCCTGACAATGGTGCCGGTCGTAGGAGTTACGGAAACCTCATCCGTATTGCTCGAAGTCCAGTTCACCGTGTTGCCTTCAGGCGCCACGGTAGCCGTCAGCGTCATGGTCTTGCCCTGTTCCAAGCTGATTTCCTGACCTTCGGTGTATTTGTCAATGCTGACCGAGCCCACCACGGTTACGCCGGTTACCATAACCGGGAACGTCACAGTCTTGTCGCCGGCCGTGAACACGATGTTCGTAGTGCCGTTGCTATACGGCTGCAACTGCGTGCCATCGCTGGCAATGCCTGCAACGGCAGGGCTTTCGGACTTCCACTGCACCTTCGTGGCGAGCTCCTTGCCATCCTTATCCACGGCAACATAAGAAATGCTTACCGGAGTGGAATTCGTGAAGCTCCACGAACTAACTTCAGTTTCATTGATCTTGACCACGATGTTTGCGATTTCGCTGTCGGAATCATCATCCGTAATAGTCCACGACTGGTCGGGATCGCCCTTCTTGGTCAATTCCCAAGTGGAACCCGCGAGCAACGTGTTCTGGTCTTCTGCGTCAACCTTCGACCATGCGATGGAAGTACCGGCACTCACGTTGACAATGGCGCCATTGTGCAGCTGCTTGGCGGTGTCATCGGTGATTTCAGCGCCAGTAGCGCTGTACACCTTGTCGATGGTTGAAACGGTATCCGTACTGTCGTGCGTGACGATGCGATAGATGTTCGTGTTCAACGCATACTGGCTGCTGCCGGTACCGCTTTCCTTCAGGTAGTATGTGGCCTTCTTTGCGAGACTGCCCAAAGTGACGCTACCGTTATCCGCATCATCCGCATCATTCCAGCCGCCATCGGCAACCGTGGTGATGGGGTTCGTGCCATTCATGGCATTATCCCTCGTGCCGTACACCGTCCACGAAGTACCTTTCAGGGCTTTGCCCTCGGCATCGACCTTATCCCACTTGATTGCGGCGCAGGAGGTGGTCATCTGCCCATACCAAGACAGGTTATGACGTTCCTGATCCATATCCACTGCAGAGGTGGAATATTTGCCTTCGGCGTTGACGAAATTGCCGCTGTTTGTGGTAACGACATCCTTGTTGTACATTTCAAAATCGCCAGTAGTCCACACACGACCATTAGTGGAGACATGCGACTGGAAATTGCCCTTGGCACCAAAATCATTGCCCGTTACCATAACGGAACCCATCCATGCGGCAGACGGATCATCAGTTACATTGACGCCATACCAGTCTTCCTTGTCGCCATGCTTCTGATCCTTGTACCAGCCGGTGTTGATGCGCCCCGACCCCTTACCACCAAGAATCGTAAGGGTATTGGTGTTATAGAAGTTCCACATCAGCTGGCTTGCGCGCTTGACGTACTCCTGCCCATGCGTATTGTTGTAGCGGTTTGTGCCCGTCGAATTCATCATGACGTAGCCGTCGGAGATATCAACGTCGTTCCACTTGAACTGCCAGCCATTATGGAACTTCACATCATTGCCATTACCGTTGATGTTGATGGCGACCGAAGCATTGTCGGAGATGTTCTTGAAGTTGAACACCACGCCGGCATCATCAATGCTATTCAGCATTGATGCGTCTAAATTGAACACCTGCAACTCGTCTTTGCCATCGCCGGTCAGCGTGATTTCCGTCTGACGGGAGTTGTTCTCAATATCGAACCGGTAAACGTTGTTTGCGTAAGTGTTGTAGCTGTATGAATAACGTTTGCCTGTGTAATTATCCTCATTGCCCTTCGTAACAGTGTTGCTGGAGGAAATCTTCGCGAGCTTGCCAGACAGCGTAGTCACATAATTCTTATATTCGGAATATGTGTAATCCGAACCCGTCGAGGGGTTCTTCACTCCGGAAATAACGGTGTTGCTCTGATTCCAGTTGACTTTGCCGTTGCCGCCCATGTCGTACACGGAATACTGTTCACCGTTCTTCCAAGTGTTGCGGCTTTGCACTGTGGTCTGATTACCAGCAATGTTCGCGTTAAAGTTATGGTCATTCGTCTCGCCGGTAGCGCCATTCCCCGCTCCGGTTCCAAGCCAGCTGGATCCCTGATTAGCGTCATCCGTCCAGCCCTGAGCACCACCGAACCAATTCAACTCGGAATTGGTGCTATTGCCGCCAACCGAAAGCACAGTCGAACCGTCCTTCGGACGGAACTGCGAACCAAAACCGACGATACCCCAGCGGAAACCACGCGAACGATTGAATGTGCCGTCCTTATTCCAGATATTCCAAGCCCGCTTCATCGGGTGGAGCAGAAGCTTGCCATTCACAGCAGTCAGGCCTTCGGCCTCAACAGCATAGGTGCCTTCCGGGGCGTTGTCGATATTCGAGGAAGTGATGCCGGTCTTCTTGCCGCCGACATACATATCGCCGCCAACAAACGTGGCAATGCCCTCATCGTTACCGCTACTGGAAGTCTGATCACCTAATGGTTCTGTAGTTGGCGTACAAATCGCGCCATTGTTTGCGCTTTCGTCCGCTTTGGCATTGTAGGCGGGGAGGAGGGAAGTTACTGCTACGGTGGCCATCATGGCTACCGCTATGGCGGCGGCGGTCAGGGAGCGGGTACGCGAAAGCGCGCGACCGGTTGCCGATCGCGTTCCTGCATAGTGTCGTGGTGCGTTGCCGACACCATTACGCCATTGCCTCATCTTGTCCCCTATCCGCAAAGTGTTCACCCTTCTGAGCCCCTCAACTCGAGGGTTGATATCCTTTGCATAATGCCGTTATCACTTCTGTTTTACGTATAGCTTCTACGCTGTTCCCATCTCCGGCAACACAGCCGGAAACCTCTGTTTTCCCTTTTTCTCTGACCTACGGTTTACTATGATAACCTTTGCAGTTATGAAAACAAAATGAAACAGAAAGAACCCATACCCCCTCCCCTGATACGTTTTTTTATCCCCTCTCACGGGGACAACGCTTTAAAGCCTGATATTCAACGGCTTGTCAACGATTGCAAAATCAAAAAACACATGCTGATCATTGAATGAAATTCATCATTCATCAGCCCCCGATGGGAGTGCCATGAAACACATCACTGCAAATTGTTTCATTTTTTTTCCTGAAAACGTATGCCACACACCGTGACTACAGTGGGGGTATCCCTTATCAATCCACCCCAGGCCATCACAATCAGCCCGTCGGCATTGACGGGCTGCGGAAGGGCAATGAGACTCGGCTCTCAGCGGCCAGTGCCGTACACGGAATCGGTGCCGCGCAGTACAAGCTGGGCGCGCACAATCTCATGCGCGTTCTCAAGCGGCCCACCTTCGATAAGCTTCATGGCCTTTTGTGCGGCCGCGCGACCCATCGCATACGGATCCTGGCGCATGGTGGTCAGGTTCACAGTGTCGGCGTACGGCGAATCGTCGAAGCCGATAATCGAATAGTCACTCGGCGTGTGGTGGCCGTAACGTCCCAAACGCAACACCAGCGGAATCGCCATCATATCCATCTGGCAGCAAATCGCGTCCGGGAACTCGTCCAACGCAAGCAGCGCGGTCAACGCCGAGTCGGCGAAGGTCTTGCCACGCGGCACAGAGACGACGCGCCACTTGAAGTCATGGGAAGCCTCCATCGTCTTGCAGGCGCGGATGAAGCCCTGTCCTCGCGCATCGATGGAGGAATTAATGGAATCGACCGCATCGGAGCACACGTACACGATATTCTTGTGCCCCAGATTGATCAGATGCTGGGCGGCGGTGAACATGCCGTCCTCATCGTCGATGGAGATGGTGGCGTCGAAGCCGCTTTGCGTCGGCGTATTGATGCCGATGATCGGCACGTGGATGCGTTTGAGCTGCTGGATTTCCTTCGGATCCACGCCGAACGACGTTACGAATACGGCGTCCACGTTGCGGCGGACGGGCAAATTCGTGAAGAATTCCTTGCGATTTTCGGCGGTGTCGACATGCTGGAACAGCGATACGTCATACCCGGCATTATGCATGACGGATTCGATTCCAGCGAACACTTCCGTATTGAACCAGCTAGTGATCTCTTCATTCATCAGCATCGCCACACGGTACGATTGGCCGGATTTCAGCGACGTGGCGGAACGGGAGATGTTGAAATCAAGCTTGTCGGCAGTTTCCAGCACCTTGCGACGTGTACGTTCGGACACCAGTTCCGGACGCGTGAACGCGCGCGACACCGTGGAAATCGACACACCCGCGGCCTTGGCCACCTCGCGAATGCCTGCTCTATCCATCTCTCAACCCCTTTGCGGTTTCTGCATCATAATCACAAACGTTCCCAGCCTTGGAAACACTTGCCCGAGCGGCAATGCTCTCCCATATTGCTACTATTATACTGCGAACGTTGTCAAAAATCACGCTAATGTTGCACCAATAGCACAAAATATCAAAATAACTGGATAAGCCGCGTAAAAAGCCCACTTCGTCCACTGCCGCTTATAACCCAACTCGCCGTTGTAATAATGCACGAATGCAACGCCAATGCCAGGCATAATCATCATCACCGCGCCAAACAGGCCGGCAGTGAACATCATCGAATTCTCATGCTGGCGCATCAACGTGAAAATCAGCACGAAACCAAGCGTCACCGAGCCGACGCTCATCATATGCTGGCGCAGGCCGACGCGCAGCAGCAGATCCCACAACAGTCCGATCAACACCAGACCGACCGACAGCACAATCTTCATTGACTTCTGGTAGCGCGCCGCCACCCAATCCAACACGGCAAGCACAACGAACGCGATGAACAGACCGAAAACAGGGTTCTGCGAGCCAAAATCGAAAGCCTTATGCGACGTGCAGAGGTCGTACGGCACCTCACACACCACGGCGAGGATGAACAGCTGCAGGCCGTACGCGACGCGACTATGTGTTTCACGGAAACCCTGCACCAGCAGCCACGCGTAAATCGGAATAGCAAACCAAGATACGACCTCGCTTAAGACCATCGCCGTCAGCGACGTCATATTATTGACGTCGGAACCGAAAAACAGCGGCACAATGGTGGTGCTACCAGCTGACAGAGCCAACGCCACAGCGCCGATGACCTTGAGCTGGAACACCGTCAGTCCGCGGTGCTTCTTCTTGGTACGGCGAGCGCCGCCGAATCCGATCTGTTCAATCGAATCAGCTCCAGCACCCTGCTCGACATAGCTTTCCATATGTCCTCCTCAGTTCCGCATACGGCCTTTCGTGCGCCCAAGACGCCCAGTACGCCCAAGACGCAACCTACGCGCGTTTCACGCGTTCAGCACGAATTTCAGCAGACCGTCGTAGTCGGCACCGGTAAACGAACATACCGCATGCTCCGACTTGGGCGGGTCGCTCATCGGCGAAATTTCCGTACGGAAGTATGCTGCGTCGAGACCGGCGGAATTGGCTCCGATAATATCGTTTGCTTCATCGTTGCCCACCATGAGCGCGTTTTTTGCGATTACGAACTCGCGGTCGAGAGCCAACATGTACAAGTCGCGGGCAGGCTTGCGGATTTTCTCTTCGCTGGAGATAATCACGTCGTCCAGTACGTTCGCCAAGCCGGTCATTTCCAGTTCGGGGCGAGTATAGCAGGCTTGTGCGTTGCTTAGCAGCGCCACGACGACGCCGGCCTCCTGCAATGCTTCGATCATGTCGAGTGCGCCCGGATACAGGCGGATCATGCTGGTGCTGCCCTGCCGGAACGCCCATGCGGCTTTCAGCGCGGCTTGCGGCAGTGCCAGTTTCTTTTCAGCCTCCTCACTACGGTTCATCAGCAGCGACCGGTAGACCGGCAGGATATCGAATTCATCCCATCCGTTACGGACGATTGCACGATCGGCTTGATGGACCATTTCGCGGGCCTCAAGTTTTTCGAAGCGTTCGCGCATTTCGTCGACCGATTCGTAGTCGGCACCCAGTTCGCAAACGCAGTCATATAGCGCCTGCCAGGCGGTTTCGCTCTGTTCGTCTGTACGAATGTCGATCAACGTCCCGTAGAGGTCGAAAAATACCACCTCATATCGTGGATTATGAGCTCCGGCTCCCACTTCTCGTATCCTTTCTGGTTTTCCGGCCCCATTGCCGTAT
>OHSI01001495.1_pt1 | contig 11946 bp, 9 predicted proteins | sample 1578641 | NCBI WGS metagenome assembly OHSI01 (sample SAMEA3879535, study PRJEB24766) | human gut metagenome | biome: human-associated habitat; feature: feces | place: USA | collected 1985/1987 | reverse complement strand
ATCAAAACTGCACGCAGCGTTTCAACCTCAGAGCAAACGCCCCATTCACCCCAATACTCTGTAATATCCTCCTCAAAGGATGTTTCCTTTGGGAACCATCGCTCACCGAGCAACGCGTCAATGTCCATTTTCAAGGTGTCCATCATGTTATGTATTCTCCTATGAGTTGTATTGTTATCGCCCGTTCACCAAGTGGCAAGCCACAAAGTGACCCGGTTCCGTCTCCACATATTCCGGTGTCTTTTCAAGGCACTGCGCCATGCAGTGCTCGCAGCGGCCAGCAAATCGGCAGCCTGGTTTTGGGTCGATCGGGCTGGATACCTCACCCCGAATGAGCTGGAAACCCTTTTTGCGACTCTCCAAATCAGGCTCCGGGATAGCGGCCAAGAGGGCCTTTGTATAAGGGTGGAGCGGCTTTTGAAACAATTCGTCAGAGCTTGCAAACTCAATGCAGGTTCCTAGATACATGACCATAATTTGGTCCGAGATATGCTTGACAACGGATAAATCGTGCGTGACGAACATATAGGACAGATTTAGTTCATCCTGAAGGTCCATCAAAAGGTTTAGTATTTGGGCCTGAATTGACATATCAAGTGCAGAAACAGGCTCATCACAAACGATGAAGCGTGGCTGCAGCGACAGCGCACGCGCAATGCCGATACGCTGGCGGCGGCCGCCGTCCAATTCGTGAGGATAGGCCCGGCGCATACGGCTGTCAATGCCAACCAATTCCATAAGTTTGGTAGTCTCTCGGGCAATTTCATCCTTACTGTACTTTCCACTGCGGCGGATCGGCTCGTTGATGGTGTCATCCACTGTCATACGGGGATTTAGAGAACTGAAAGGATCCTGGAAAATAATCTGCATTTTGTGACGCAGTTCGCTAAGCTGCTTCCGGTCCACATGGGTAATGTCCTCTCCGTCAAAAAGGATCTGACCGTCCGTACTGTCCTGCAGATGAATAATCGTTCTGCCCAGCGTGCTCTTGCCGCATCCGCTCTCGCCAACCACGCCAAGAGTCGTACCCTCTTCAATTTTGAAGGATACATCATCTACCGCGTGCAGTGCCCCTTTTGGAGTTGGGAAATATTTCTTCAAGTGTTTGACTTCAACAATTGCTCCCATGTTTCAACCTTATCCTTCCTGCTTTTTATCAAAGCGGCAGCACTTGCACAGGTGGCCTTCTCCCAAATCCACTACTGCCACATCTCCGCTGCGGCAGGCGTCTGTCACATATGGGCATCGTGTCCTGAAGTAACAGCCTTCGGGCAGATGCGTCGGATCGGGCGGAGCACCGTTGATAGGGCTCAGCCTGTGCACATCCTTGTCCAGCATTGGAATTGCGCCAAACAGCCCCAGCGAATAGGGGTGCGACGGATTCTTGAACAGCTGGCGGACAGTACCGTATTCTACAATCTGTCCCGCGTAGACGACAGCTACCTTGTCGCAGGTCTCCGCAACAATCGCAAGATCATGCGTAATCATGATCAGCGCCATATTTCGTTTCTTCTTCAAATCTGTGATCATATCCAGGACCTGCGCCTGTATGGTAACGTCCAGGGCAGTTGTAGGCTCATCGCAGATCAGCAAATCCGGGTTGCAGGCCAAGGCAATGGCAATGACCACACGCTGCTTCATACCGCCGGAAAACTGATGGGGATACTCGCGAAATCGTTCTGCGGGGATACCGACCATTTCGAAAATCTCCAGTGCCTTCTTGTCAGCATCTTCCTTGGAGATTTTCTGGTGCATTCGGATTCCTTCGGCAATTTGCCAACCAACGCGCTTTACGGGATTCAAGGCCGTCATGGGATCCTGGAAAACCATTGCCATTTTGTTGCCGCGGATCTTTTCCAGTTCTGTCTCGCTCTTTTTGTACAGGTCTTCTCCTTCCAGCTCTACGGTGCCGCTCACAATTTGCGCCGGAGGTGCAGGCAGGATATGCATAATAGTACGGGCAATCGTTGTCTTGCCGGCACCGGTTTCGCCAACCAGGCCAATGGTTTCGCCCTTTCGCAGTTCAAAACTGACATTGTTGACTGCTTTGACTGTCTCGGACCGGGTCACATAATGAACAGTCAGGTTTTTCACCTTTAAGAGCACATCTTCCATAATCGTTCCTCCTTACTGACGCATTTTAGGATCCAGCGCATCGCGAAGTCCGTCTCCGATCAGATTGAAGGAGAGGACGACCAGCATGATAAAGATGCCAGGCATGATAATAATGTAGGGATATGCCATGAACGAGGTTTTTGCGGCAGAAATCATAGCGCCCCACTCAGCCAGCGGCTCCTGAACACCCAATCCGATATAGCTCAGGCCGGCGGATTGCAGGATCTTACTGCCCGCGCTCATGGAAATGCTGACGATAATGGGGGACAGGCAGTTAGGCAGAACATGACGGAACATAATGCTGATCTTGGAACAGTCAATTGCCTCGGCAGCTTCCACAAATTCCTGACCACGGACACCCATCATGCTGGCTCTGAGTAAGCGCACCAGTCCGGGCACGCTGGTAACAGACAAAGCAACCAGCGTCGGCACAAGGCCGCCGCCCATAGCCTGTGAGACACAGATTGCCAGCAGCACATCAGGGATGTTCTGCACAACATCGCAACAGCGCATAATAACGTTATCCACCGTTCCGCCGAAGTAGCCGGCAATGGTACCCAGAATGATTCCCAGAACTGCGCCAATGATGGAACTTCCAATGCCCAGGGCCAGAGAGTTCCGGCCGCCGTAGAGGATCCGGGCAAACATATCACGTCCCATGCTGTCCGTCCCGAACCAGTGGACCGCATTGGGTGTCTGGTACTGCTCAATCGGGTTGACCTCATATGGGGAGAAATTGCACAGCAGTGGTGCTGCCACACAGGCCACGACAATTACGAGCATTACCGCAAAGCCAAGCAGCGCAGTAGGGTTACGAACGAACTGGGACATCACCGTGTAAAAAGCGCCGTCTTTCCAGGTACCTTCCTTAATGTACTCCTCATCGCCCTTGTTCTGAAGGGAAACGGCATTTTTTTCCTTATCCTTCAAATCCATCTCAGCCATTTTTCTTCCCTCTCTTTTTCTGCTGTCCCTCGTACTGTGCCTTGATCCTTGGATCAATATAGGCATAACACAAGTCCACTGCCAGCATAACTATGCTGAACAGCAGCGCAAGCACAACAACTGTGCCGCGCACGACCGGATAGTCACGCTGGTTAATGCCATTTACCAGATACAGTCCCAAGCCCGGAATTGCAAACACGTTTTCAATCACGACGGTGCCGCCCAAAGCACGTCCAAACGAACCGCCGATATCGGTGATGATCGGGATCAAAGCATTGGGCAGTGCGTGGGTGTACAGAATTCTTTTTGCCGGAACACCCTTTGCCTTTGCGGTAACACAATAATCGGAACTGATGACATCCAGCATCTGACTGCGCGTCTGTCTTGCCAACCCCGCGATACCCATGATCGCGGAAGCGGCACAGGGAAGCACGTAGCTGTACCAGTGCTTGATACCATAGGCCGGAAGCCAGTTCAGGTTTACGGAGAATATCAGCACCATCATCATTGCAAACAGAAAGCCTGGAAGGGAGTTGCCCACCATGGCAATGAAAATGCAGAAACGGTCAATGAATTTTCCTTTATGCGTAGCAGCTGCTACACCCAGGGGAATCGCAATTATCATCTGAACAATGCAGACAATTGCTGCAATTTTTGCAGTGTATGGAAGCTTCTTTAAAATTTCACTTTTGACATTGACCTTGTTCATATAGGAAGAACCGAAGTCAAACTTCAGGAAAGCATTCTTCAGGAAATCGCCCAGCTGAACCAGGAAGGGTCTGTCTATGCCAAGCTGGTGCTTCAGCTCCGCAACCTGTTCCGCCGTGCCTACGCCGCCCAGCATCTGCTGGGCAGGGTCACCAGGTGTGATATACAAAAGGGAGAAAATCAGAATTGCAACCGCAAAGATAACCGGGATAAACTGCAGGATTCTTTTACCAAGATAACGCCACATATGCTCACCTCTCTGAGTATCAGCAGCCGCTCCTCAGGGGTAATCGAGGAGCGGCCGCCTTTGGGTCTAAAAATCAGGCAATTATTTTATCTGCTGTATTCGCATGCGCCGGGGATAGGCTGGCGCTCAATTCGTGCCCATTTGGTGATACGGTCGCTGCCGTAGAACACGTGGGTGCAGTAGAACAGGCTGTAAGCATAACACTGCTCATCAACATAGTCAGCCAGTGCCTGGATGTCTTCGGGAGTACCGTCTGCGCTGGCAGCTGCGTCATACAGCTCCTGCAGATGGTCATCCTTAATGAACAGGTGGTTCACACCGCTGGAATAACTGTTAATGTCCAGAGTGGTATTTGCATTCCAGAATGCGAAGAAGTTAGAGATCTCGCTCAGATCAATATCATACAAGGTGCCGGACTCATCTGCGTGCTGGTCAGCATACAGCGCGGTATCGTAACTCAGCAGTTCGTACTTGATACCGATAGCGTCCAGGTAAGCTCCGATAACGGTGCCCGCCGCCATCCAGCCGGCAGGATTGACTAAGATCCGGATCGTCTCGCCATTATAGCTGGACTTTGCCAGGTATTCCTTAGCCAGATCAACATCGTATTCCCAGTAGCTGCCTGCTTCCTTCAGCATGGAAGCGGGAACATCGGTGTAGCTGGGGCAGGCACTATATTCATTGTAACGCGCACCGATGTAACGGTCACAGGAGGCAATGACACCATCAATGTCAATGGCATGGCAGATGGCCTTCCGCAGATTGACGTCCTGGCAGGGGCTATTGGTGCTGCAGTTGAAAGTGATATGGCGATGCGCGCCGTTGGGCATGAAACATGCGCTGTAGCCTTCCTTAGCCGTCATGGAATCAAAGTCCACAAAGGTCTGCTGATCCTCGTCAGCAATTGAGTAGGTGATGTCGATTTCGCCGGAGCGGAGCGACATGGCATTGGCAGTCTTATCAGCCAGCGCCTGGAAGGCAATACGCTTGGTATTCTGGGTGGAAATCCAGTTACGAACGGAATCGTCAGTCTGCCAATAATCCTCACGGGCTACAACAACGGCCTCTGCAGCGGAAACAAAGCTCTCGACCACATAAGCGCCGGTGCCGCAGGGCTTATCCGTAGCCATTCCGTCGCTGGATGCCTCGTAAGCAGCCTTGGAAATGATGTTGATATTGGACAGCACCTGCTTGTAAACGTCCTTACGCATATTGGTGAACACCAGTCGGATGTTGTAATCATCAATCTTCTCAACCGCAGTCAAAGTAGACATGATGTTGTTGAAGAAGCCGCTTTCCCGCGCCTTTTCAAAGGAATAAAGGACATCATCAGCCGTGATATGGTTGCCGTTGCTATCGGTAACGTAGTCGAAAATTTCAACCTCATAGACGCCCTCACTGGGGTTGGTCAGCTTTTTTCCGATAAAAGGAACCATCTCATTGGTCTCATAGTCCATGGACATCAAAGGCTCGTAGACGCTGTAGGTCAGCATTTTGCTGGTAAAGCCGTTGGTAAAGGGCGCCAGGGTAGTAACGCTGGTAGAAACATTTACCAGCTCCGTCTGATAGGTCTTGCCGGAAGCACTTGCATCTTCCTTTGTGCCATCATTGGAACCGGAGCCGCCGCAGCCGGTCAAAAGCAGCCCCATCAGAAGTGCACAGGCCAACAGGACGCATGTCAATCTCTTTGAATACTTCTTCATTTCGATTCTCCTTTTTTGTTTTCTATCTAAACCGATACATTCGGTCCAGAACAAGATGAAGGTGTTTAACTTCCGTTCTTCAGTGCGCTGTCAAAGGCTACATCCGAACGTTCAAAGTTCATTTTCCGAATAAATGCAAGGGATTCCGTAGCCCCCGCGATCCGCTCCATGCCGCTGTCTTCCCATTCCACGGATAGCGGCCCGCAATATCCGATCTGGTTCAGTTCCCGGATAATGCTGTCGAAATCCACGTCTCCATGACCCACAGAAACAAAGTTCCAGCCCCGGCGGGTATCCCCAAAGGTCAGGTGGCTGCCCAGAATTCCGTTGCGCCCATCCATATTCATCTTCACGTCCTTGATGTGAACGTGATAGATGCGGTCTGCAAAATCCCGGATGAAGATCGCCGGATTGACCCCCTGCCAGAGCAGATGGCTGGGATCAAAATTGAAGCCCAAGGTAGGGCGGTAATGGAATTTCTCCAGAAGCTTCTTTGCGCTGTAGTAGTCGAAGGCAATCTCCGTAGGATGAACCTCCAGCGCAAACTTTACACCGCACGCATCAAACACATCAAAGATCGGAGACCATAGCGCAACAATTTCGTCAAATCCTCCCATCACCTGCTCATCGCTGGTCTGCGGGAAGCTATACCAATACTTCCAGATGGGACTGCCCAGAAAACCCGTCACCACAGACACGCCCAGGTTCTTGGCCGCCCGTGCCACGTCTTTCATTTCCTCGATTGCCCAGGCACGGATCTCTTCCGGTTTTCCCGCCAGGGCAGCCGGGGCGAAATTGTCCAGACGACTGTCCCACACATCGCCGACGCACTGGCCAATCAAATGCGCGCTGATTGCCCAAAGGCCCAGATTGTTTTCTTGCAGCATTTCCCGGATCTTCTGTGCATATTCCGTATCCGTTGCCGCTCTGTGGACATCCAGCCCTGACTGTGTAGCCAGTTCAACGCCGTCATAGCCCATTTTTGCAAACGTTCGGAAGCCTTTTTCCAATCCGAGATCCGACCACTGGCCGGAGATGATTGTAATCGGTCTTGCCAAAGTTTTCACATCCTTTGCTGTTCATGAAAATTTTCATGAATCAATTTCTGATTTCGTTCATAGGTGGTTCACGCTTTACGCCTTGATTATAAGCACACATTCTGTATATGTCAACACATTTGTTGCAATTCCAAGTATATTTTCACAAAGCAACGAAAATTATTATTCAAATTTTAGCACAATTCACATCTTTTTATTTTCTTTCTGAAAATAAAATTTCAGAAAATTTTCTATTATGTATTGAAAATCTTTTTCAAGTATTGTATAATCAGGCTATCCCAAATAATGATGCAGGAGGTCTACTATGAAAACACTCAAACTTGCGCTGGCAGGCGCATGGCACGTCCATACACGGATTTTTATGCCGATGGTCAAGAAAGCCCTCGGCGAAGCCGTAGACTGGGTAAGTGTCTATGACAGGGATGCCGCCCGCGGAAAAGAGGCAGCCAAGCTGCTTTCCTGTCCCTTTGTATCCAGCTATCAGGAAATACTGGACAACCCCGAAATTGACCTGATCGTAATCGAAGCAGAGACCTGCGACCACAAGGAAATGATTCTGCAAGCAGCGAAGGCCAGAAAGAATGTTTTCTGTGAAAAAATCCTCGCGATCACCACCGACGACGCTTTGGAGATCAAGCGTGCCATAGAAGAAAGCGGTATTAAATTCGGCGTATCTCACGAAGCGCTGACCGTAGCCCCTTATATGTACACCAAGAAACTTCTGGATGAGGGCGTTTTTGGGGATTTCGTTTCCATGCACTTCCGCCGTGCCCACGGCATGGCCAAGAAAACGCTGAATGACGAGTGGTTTTCCAGGAAGATCGCCGGCGGCGGCGATCTGATTGATTTAGGTATCCACGGTGCCTCCATGTTGGCCTTCCTGGGAGGGAAACCCAAGCGGGTCAGTGCCTTTACTCACAACTTCACAGGGCATGAAACTGAGGACAGCGCCACTATTCTGGTCGAGTTCGAAAACGGGGGCATTGGAACCGCCCATACCGACATGGTCACCAGCATCATGGAAAACAACTTCGAGCTGGTCGGCACAGATGGCATGATAACAGTGACCGGCACAGACCGCAGCAATGTCACATCTCTTCAGAGCACTCACATTCCTTCCACCGGCAGCGAGATGTGCGTGATCCCCGCCGAGCAATACAGCAATGACTGCCTGACCCCTATCGTCCATTTTATCCGGGAAGTAATGCTATCTGACTCCGGTAGGCGCAGCGTTCCCGGGCTGGACATCGATACCGCCGTTACCGTTGTCCGCCTGGTTGAAGCTGCCTATGAATCTGCCGCCACCGGCACAAGCGTAGCCTTCTGATTTCCTGCAAAAACAATCTGCCCGGATCCAGCCGGGCAGATTGTTTTTATACATTCACTTTAATGTCGTCAGCCACATGGATCCATTTTCTGCTTCGCAGTCTTGCTATGCACCACACCGACTTAATGATATAGTCGACTCGGAGACAGAACAGCACAGCCCAAGCCGGCCACTGCAGCACCAAGCCGGTCAATGCCCCCGCAGGGACAGAAAGCAGCCACAGGAACAATGCGTCCGCGATCATCAAAAACTTTGTATCCCCACCGCCCCGCAGCACGCCTTTGGTCATGATTGCCTGAACGGCATTGAAAAACGTGATCACAATATAGGCGCGCATAAGCTGACGGGTCACTGTCACCGTTTCCGGTGTCAGTGTATACATCCGGATGGTCATAGGCCCCACAGCATACATCATCAGTGCTGCAAGAGCGCCAAACACAATGCTCAGCAAATAGAATGTCTCGCCCTGAACGCATGCTTTCTCAATCTCGCCTCTGCCCAGGGTACTGCCTGTGATAATGCTGGAAGCATTGGAAACACCGGAAATTACCACGCTGAACATCCGCTCCACAACCATACACACAGAGTTGGCCGCCACAACCGCAGCACCCATATGCCCCAGGACCACGCTGACAAGGTTGCTTCCCAGCCCCAGCAGGCCGTCGCTAACCAATACCGGAGCACCCAGGTGAAAATAGTTGCGGTAAAAGTCCGACGATGGATTTTTCAGGATGTTCTTCACACGCAGTCCGAGTCTGCGGTCAATAAAGAATATGTAAATAAAGGTCAGCAAAAACTCAGCCGTTCTGGAGATCAGTGTGCCAAGAGCCGCACCGGCAATTCCCATCTTCGGTGCTCCGAATTTTCCAAAAATGAACACATAGTTCGAACCCAGATTGACAAAGAACGCAACGATTGACACCACAAGGCCCAACCGCGCTTGTCCCACCGAGCGCATAAGCTGTGCCAGCACGAACCCCAGTCCATGCAGCAGGAAGACGAATGTCGTTATCTTCAGATAACGGGTTCCCGCCTCAATCACCGCCGTCTCCGGGGAATACAGCCGCATGATCTCCGCCGGAAAGAGCCAGGTAATTCCCGCAAACAGGACTGCAAGTCCCGCAGAAAGCCGCAGCGCCATGGCAAACGTTTCATACACTCTCTCCCGATCGCCTGCGCCCCAATACTGGGCACACAGCACGCTGCAGCCGCCAATGATCCCAAGATTAAAAATCACAAAGAAATTGTAATACTGATTTGCCAGGCTGGACGCAGACAGAGCCACCTCTCCGAAAGATCCCAGCATCATTGTATCAAGCATATTCACGCCCATATTGATCGCTTGCTGCAGCGCAACAGGGAACATAATAGAAAGAACAGACTTATAGAAGGTCTTGTCCCTTACAATCGTCATTTTTCGCATAAAAACTCCTATTAAAAAGGCTGCCCTGCCCTTCGAAAAGAGCAGAGCAGCTTGCAATCTGCACTTACAGTTTTACCAGTTCCCCCGTTTGTGCGCTTCTGTAGATGCCGTCAATGATCCGGCTGACAGTGTACGCTTCAAAAGGTTTTACGAAAGGCTCCGTGTCGTTGAGGATCGCATCGATCCACAGCCTGCTCTCGCTCACCTTTTTGACCCCCTTGTTGAACATTGGAAGGTCACAGGCAGACCTGCCCTGCAAGTCGGGTTTCGTAACCGTGAGGACACCATTGTGCTCGCCATTCAGACGAACGCCGTCCAGCAGGTCCGCACCGGCCTCTGTGCCGCACAGGACAACCTTGTTCTCATATACCTCCAAGGTATTCAGCGCCCAGCTGCAGTCTACAGAGATCGTTGCGCCGTTCTTCATGCGAATCAGCGCGAAGGCAGAATCCTCCACCTCGAACTTATCCGCGTCCCACAGTCCTGTCGCGTTGGCAGGCGTGGGCTTCTTGCCCAAATACTGATAGGTGTTGCCCATAACGCTGTCTACATCATAATGATTCATCAGGTACAGCGCCATGTCGATGGCATGGGTGCCCATGTCGATCAGGCAGCCGCCCCCTTGTGCAGCCTTATTCAGGAAGCTTCCCCACGCAGGAATATGTCTGCGGCGGACGGCCAACGCACGGGCGTGGTAGATGTGGCCAAGTTCCCCTGCATCACAGACACGCTTGAGATATTGCACTTCAGGAATCAAGCGGCACTGGTAACCAATGGTCAGCTTCTTGCCGGACCTCTCCACAGCATCCATCATCTTTGTCGCTTCTTCGATGGACATGGCCATCGGCTTCTCACACAGGACATGCTTGCCGGCATCCAGCGCCCGGACAGCATACTCCGAATGGGTGACATTGCTCGTCAGGATGTAAACGGTATCTACATTGGGATCCCGGATCACTTCTTCAAAGTCCGTACAGACCTTGCAGCCCACAGCGCCAAAATTCTCAGCAACCTCCTGTGCCCGCCCGGCGTTAAAGTCAAAAACTGACACGATTTCCGCTTCAGGGATTTCCTTTAGTGCGGGCAAATGCTTCATATGTGCCACGAAACCGCAGCCAACAATGCCTACACCAACTTTTGATTCTGTTTTAGCCATAATATAACCTCCAGATTTTATTTCACTTCATAATTGTAACGCATGTGGAATGCCCCACAGGGCAGCTAGCAATCGCTCCTCCGACTTCACCGGTCACCGGGTCTCGTGGCAGGACTGCAACCATGTTCGCATTTGCCGCCACAATAAATTTATCATCTTCTGTGATCGCCATTGCCCTTGGCGATTTTCCACCGCTGGGGAACCAGTTCGGAGCCGAAAGTCTATCGCCATCAAAAGAGAAGCAGCACAGCTGGTCTGTCCCGCGAACGCACACGTATACATATCTTCCGTCATGAGAAAGCTGGATATCCGCCAATTTCGTAAAGCCGGCATGAGGCGCTTGAAGAACAGAGATCTCTTGAAGCATGTCCCCCACCCCAGCTTCCTCGGACCACTCATAAACCAGTACAGTATTGCTGCACTCACAGGAAATAAGGAGTCTGCTCCCATCCCTGGAAAAACACATATGGCGCGGCCCTCTGCCGGCAGGGGTTCTGATGCTCATATTCTCCATGCGGTGCAGCTTATCCTCCGCATCCATTTTGTAAACTGTCACAGTATCGCAGCCAAGGTTTGCAACCAGCAGATAGCCGCCCGGCGAAATCAGGCTGAAATGCACATGGCTTCCGTCCTGCTGCTTGTCCGGCCCGGATCCTTCGTAAATCAAGGTATTACATATCCGATCCATCTCACCATTTTCTCCCAGTGTGCAAACAGAGAGACTTCCACCACGATAATTTGCGCTGGAAATATGACGATTGTCCGGCCAAAGGGTAAGCTGTGTCCCGTAGCCCGTATGATTACCCAAGGGAAGTTTGTTGATTAGTGTCACCTGCGTCTTATCTTCGGAAATTCGGAATGCGGATATCTCGCTCTCATCCAGCTCCCCGACCGAATACAGCAGGCTGCCCCTTTGCTGCAAAAATGTAGGGTTTTCCGCCTGATGATTCGTACTCCGAAGAGTCAGTGCGCCGGTCTCAGGATTCATTCCGAATACATAAATTCCTTCTCCGCCCTCTTTTCCGAAAAACGGGCGGGTATATCCGCCAACAAACAACGTATACTCCTTCATTTACGCCCTTCTTTCTGAAATTTTCATTTCTTACGGGAATATAATAGCATTTTTCTCAACATTTATCAAGCACGTAACAAAACTTCGTTATTTTTTGCCCATTTTCCTTAAATATTTTGTATCTTTCATCCAGTAATTATTAATATTTTCTGAAATATAATTGTTTTTCAGAAAATATATTTTACAGTTCCT
>OHSI01001491.1_pt1 | contig 11963 bp, 10 predicted proteins | sample 1578641 | NCBI WGS metagenome assembly OHSI01 (sample SAMEA3879535, study PRJEB24766) | human gut metagenome | biome: human-associated habitat; feature: feces | place: USA | collected 1985/1987 | reverse complement strand
AGGTTTTCCGTGGTGCTGATGCCGGATTTCAGTACGTCCGCCATGGCAAGGGGGACGGCTGCCTGTAAAAGACGGCTCCTTATGGGGATTTTCGGCCCCGGCTTTACCCGTTCGGCAAGGCGCAACAGCATCAGGCAGCACAGCGTCAGACAGGCGCCGAAGCATCCGCCCATGACCACGCTCTGACAGGCACGTCCGGGGTCGTCTCCCGCCCAGAGGGTCAGCACGGCCATGGTCACGACCATGGAGCACAGCTGCTCTGCCGCCTCCACCGCGGCCAGCGTCCCGATGCGGTTGGCCGCGGTGAAATACCCCGTCATGACGCCGCACAGGCAGGAGACGGGAAGAAACGCGGCAAACAGCCGCAGGGAATTCACCGTGCGCACGTCCCCAATCCAGTTTTCCGCCAGCGCAGGCGCGAGAAAATAGAGCGCGGCGGCCACGGCCGTGCTGCACAGAATGCTGTACACGAAGCAGCCGGATAAGACCCATGTCACGTTTCCGGGGCGCTTTTTCCCCAGTTCCTCGGCGGTCAGGTACATGGTGGCGGTCCGCACACCGGCAATTCCGGTCACCATGGCGAGGCTTCCCACGGACATGGTCAGCTGCAAAAGTCCCACTCCGGCAGCGCCGATACGCCCGGAGATATACACCTGAAAAGAAGTTCCCACCAGCCGCAGCAGCAGGTTCACCCCTGTGAGCAGCAGAGCGGAATAGAAGATCGGCAGCTTTTTGGGCAAAGAAATCCCCCCTTGTCCACAGCATATGCGGACAGGGGGAGCGGCAGAACAGGAATGGAAAATATTCCGGAATTGATAGCTTTTGACTGCAAACGGCGCTGTTTTACGCCTGCGGATTGAACTCTTTACAGTACATGGTCAGTGGGCATTCGCCGCACATGGGATTCCGGGCGGTGCAGCAGTCCCGGCCAAAGAGGACGATCCGGTGGCAGAAGTCCGAGCTTTCCTCCGGGGGGAGGATCTTGCGCAGCTGCTGCTCCACTTTTTCCGGATCCTTGCTTGTACTCAGCCCCAGCCGCCCGCAGATGCGGATGCAATGGGTGTCGCAGACGACGCTGCCCGGGACGGCGTACAGGTCGCCCAGCAGCAGATTGGCGGTTTTCCGCCCCACGCCGGGCAGGCGCAGCAGCTCCTCCATGGTGCCGGGGACTTTTCCGCCGTAGTCCGTCAGCAGCATCTGACAGGCGAGGACGATGTCTCGCGCCTTGTGCTTGTAAAAGCCGCAGGAGCGGACGTAGTTTTCCACATCGGCGATATCCGCCGCCGCCATGGCTTCCAGGGTGGGGTAGGCGGCAAAGAGGGCGGGGGTCACCAGATTCACACGGGCGTCGGTACACTGGGCGGAGAGCCGCACGGCGATCATCAGCTCATAGTCCTTCGCGTAATGCAGGGCGCAGGCCGCATCGTCGTAGCGCTGTTTGAGAATATCAATGATGGCTTTTGCCTTTTCTTTTTTGTTCACGAGAATCGTTCCTTTTATCTGTTTTGCCCCAATATACCACGAAAACCGTAGTTTTGCAACAAAAAAAGACAAGCCGTTACAGTAAATCCATGGGAATCTGGGCAGTGAGGGCGGAAATTTCGTAGGCCGTTCGTTCCTCCGCGCCTTCCTCGGTCAGTTTCGTGTAGACGCGGCTCTGCAATCGGCCCGTAATGCCGATCTTATCCCGGGTGTGACACCGGGAAGCCTCCTGCGCCGTCCTGCCCCAAAGGATGCAGGGCAGATAATCCGCCCGCTGGAACGCCCTCGGCACCGCCAGCATCACGTCGCAGATCTCCCGCCCCAGAGGGGTGCGGCGGTAGATGGGTTCCCGGCAGAGAAAGCCCTCCAGTTCCGCGTCGTTCATCGCTTCGCCGTCCTCGCAGGTCAGCGCCGACGCGAAGACAAAGATCATCAGATGCCGCCGCCCGTCGGTGCGGACGTTGTGGGAGCGGATCTGGCCGGTGACGGTGAGCATTCCCCCGGGGTCTGCCCCAGCGGATTCCAGAAGGGACTTATCCGCGATGACCGGCAGGGTGTCCGCCACTCCGGAAAGCCTCGGCACCTCCAGAAAAAAACGATAAAACTGCTTCCCGTGGTTTTCGTGGGAAAACGTGGGGGGCGCGGACAGATTTCCCCGCAGGGTGATTTGATTTGCGTTATGTTCCATAGTACCACCTCAAATTCAGATGTATGGAACATCTTATGTCCGAGCGGGAGAAAGAGAACCGGAGGAACATATGACGCAAAAATCAGCGGCATTCGCTTCCAAATGCCGCTGAAGTTTCACATTATCCAATTCCAGACCAGTGCCGCCAGAAACGGCTGCACGAAAAACATGACGCCGAAGGTCATGCCGCAGACGAGAAACACATCCTTTGTCCGCGCCGACGGCTCCGTCCCCGGGAAAAGCTTCAGCACGACTCTGGCAAGCAGATACCCTAAAACCGTACCGACGGTGTTGGTTATCAGGTCGTTGATGTCCGTCGCCCGGAAGGTGAAAATCTGCAAAAGCTCAATGAGCAGGGAGGTGCAGAAGCCGAACAGAAGCGTGTACCCGAAGGCACTGAATTTCTTCCAGAAAAGGGGAAGGAAGAAGCCCAGCGGAACGAACAGCAGCACATTCAGCAGACTGCTTCTATAGTCCGAAAACATATGCAGAAACGGGACGAAATTGTAGTTAAAATCCAGGCGGATATAGGTTATGCAGGGAAGCCCCACCACGGCGTCCACACCGGCCAGGTATATGGCGAAAATAAGGTAGCCGACGGTGCGCCCCAAATCATGGAAATAAATCCGGTTTACGACGAAAAATAACGGAACCAGAATTACCGCCGCCACGCCGGCTTCCAGACCCATGTCAAAAAATCTGTACATCGGCAGCCTCCGTCAGAAGATGGGGTTGGTCAGCAATACGGCCAGCACACAGCAGCAGGCGTTCAGGGCAAAGCGGGTGTCGGTGTAGATGTTTGCCGCCTGGGCTTCATACTCCCGGTGGTAGCTGTAAATGGCTTCCATCACGCTTCCGGCGATTTTCGGGTTGACCTTGGGGTCTTGCTTCATGTATTCCAGAAAATGGTCTTGCAGCGCCGCTTCATATTCCCGATGATCGCTCAGGGCGGTGGGGAAGGTGTCGTTGTGGGCGTAGGTGAACGCGTCGGTGGTGTAGTGGATGAGCTTGCCGAGGGTATAGTAGTCGAACAGGCCGAGCTTTTCCTTCTTTTCCAGCCGGACGGAAATGGCACGCATAAAGCGCCGGGCATTGCGGTAATTGTGACCCCGCAGCCACTGGCAGCGGATGGAGCCTTTCAGGTATGTAGCGGGATTGCGGTCCGGCTCAATGCACCCCAGCAGAAACGCCTTCACATACCGCTCCGGGGTGTCGCTCATGTAGTGCTGCACCAGGTATTTTCCCAGACAGCGGTGACTTTTTCCGCGCATGTTGCAGCTCCTTCCTTTTGAGGTTTCCGGGAAAGTATAACACATCTCCGGGGAAAATGTGTGAACAATTCCAAAAATCGGAGATTATCACAAGGTGCTTAGGAAACGGCATGTGCTTTTTGGACAAAAGTACATGGGGATTTTCCAGAAACACGAAAAAGCAGCTCTTTGGTGTACCGTGCGAGCACCCCTTGCCTCTCCCTTTGGGAGAGGTGGCCGAGCGAAGCGAGGACGGAGAGGAAATAAGGCTGCAATACCCTCTCAGTCACCTGCGGTGACAGCTCTCCCGGAGGGAGAGGCAAGGGGCTGCATGTGTTGGAATGAGAAATGGAGCGCATCTTTGCCGATACGCTCCATTCACTGCTTTACGACTGCCCAATAAAGACGGGGCTGTCTTGTGGAAAATTTACTCGGTAACGGTGAAGGTGATGACCGTGATGGCCAGACCGTTAAAGTAAATGCTGAGTGAGTAATCGCCGGGGGCGTCGGGGGCGGTGGGAACATCCAGCTCACCGTAGTGGTAGTCACCCGCGTACCAGATCTCTTTCCAGTCGCCGGTTGCCTCGGAAATGTACTTGGGGATGACATTGCCGTAGCCGTCCCGGATGACAAAGAGGATGTCCAGCGGATCTTCGGGGACGTAGAAATTGGTGGTGCCCTGCAGGACTACAGAAATCTTGTCGCCCACGGCAAACTCACTGGTATAGGCGGCGGTGCCGATGGACTCAAAATGCCAATCCTCCGTGTCCGGCGTCTTGACCAGATGGGTGGTGATGTGATCCGCGGACAGACCGTGGTCGTCATACACGCTGGCATTGCGGATGGTCTGGGTCTTGACGTTTCCGAAAATGGAGGTGCCGTCTGCCGCCTGAATGGTGAACTGGTACTTCGCGCTGGGGATCAGGGGCGAGATAACCGCAGAGGGCTGGGTGCATTTGACCACGTTGGGCGTCGAGCTGCCGTCGATCTGGTACATCAGCAGCCAGCCGCCGGAGGGGGCGGTGCCGGTGTATTCCCAAGTCACGGCGATCTGATCCAGCGCACTGTCATCCACGTTCATGCTTGTAATGTTGATGGGATTGGCGGTGACGCTGGTGCGGGCGGGCTGGGTCATGCCGGCGGCGGTGACCTCGATGGTGTAGGCGACCGAGGGGTCGATGTCCGTGAAGTAGACTTCGGTATTGGTGACGGTGAGCTGCTTGTCGTAGCCGTTATTGTCGCTGTAGCAGCGGACGCTCCAGCTCTCCACGACCACATCGCCGGGGGCGTCCCAGCGGACGGTCATATCGCTGCCGCTGCTGGCGGCGACGGTCAGATTTTCCGCGAGAACCAGACGGGAAGCCGTGAATTCCAGCGTATTTTCTCCGGTGAAGGTCTCCTTGGAGGCGGCGCTGGCAGGCTCCAGCGTGAAGGTGTACAGTTTCCCCACGGTCAGCCCCCTGACGGTGACGGTGTGGCCGGAGAAGCTTTCGCTTTGCGTCTCCTCGCCCTCGGCAGAGTAGCTTACGACCCATTCCTCCGGGTCGGCGCCGCTGACCGCGAAGTTCAGCATGACGGAGCCGTCCTCGGCGCCGGTGATGGCGGAGAAGCTGGCGATCCTGGTGGAACCCTTGGTGGTGAAGATGTCGGAGGTCTGACCCACCAGCTTATGGAAGCCGCTGATATCCAGCTGGATGCGGTACAGGGAATCGGGCAGCAGGTCGGTAAAGGTCGCTTTGCCGTCCACCACGCCCCGGGTCACGGCGTTGCCGTAGTTGTCCATGCAGATGACGCTGAGCTTGGAATCGTCTACTTCGGTGTCCACGCTGACAACCAGCTGGTACTGGTCGCCCTCGATGGAAATGCTGTTGATGGTTTGCAGGTAGTATTTCTGATACGCCCAGAACAGTCCTGCGCCGATGGCAGCAAGGATCACCAGCGTGATGACGGCTGTTGCGGCCTTTTTCGCCTTCTGTCTGCGTTCCTGCTTCTTCGCTTCTTTTTGCAGGCGCTTTTCTTCCTCCGCGTCGGCAAAGGGTTCGTTGCTGTTGTCGGGCAGCGGCTCGTTGTCCTCTTCGTCCTGTGCGAAGGAGAAGCGGTCGGGGGAATCCTCCTCCGGTTCCGGCGTGACCGCCGTCTGGGGAACCTCATGGGCAATCAGCGCGTCGGCCTCGTCCATAATCTGGGAAACTTCCTCGGACATCTGGTGGGGCAGAAGATCGGCCGCGTCCGCAGGCTCCGGGAGAGTTTCATCCTGCGTATCCTCCGCGATGGTTTCCTCCTGCTGGGCAGGCGCTTCGGTGGGAGCGGGGGCGGGCTGCGCCGGCACCACATCCTCCGGCTTTGCCTCAATGGGGGTGTAGATGGTGATGGGGGTGTCATTGATGGAATTGCGCTGCATGTAGGCGGCCAGCGCCTTGCCCAGTTCTTTCGGCTCCTGCCAGCGTTTGGCGGGGTCAGGGTCAATGGCCTTCATGATGATCTCCGCGATCTCGTAGTCGGCATTGACGGGAGAGGGGAGCGCTTCGTCGGGCGCCTTGTCCTTGAAGGGCAGGCTGCCGTCGTTGTAGAGCTGATAGAGGATCATGCCCACGGCGTAGGTGTCCGCCGTTTCGTTCAGCGTGGCCATGGCGTCGTGCAGCTCCGGGGGAGAATAGGGACTGCGGTACTTGTCCGGCAGGGACGTGTAGCGCAGCGTGTCCAGCGGGATGAAGCCCAGATCGCCGATGCGGTAGCTTTTTTTCTCGGTCAGGAAGATGTTGGTGGGCTTCAAGTCCACGTACAGGCATCCCGCCTGACGGCAGACGGAGAGCGCGGAGCACAGGTCAAGACCAAGATTGATCGCTTCCAGATGGGTGACCGGATTGCGGCGGATGTACTTTGCCAGCGAATGCTTGTAGGGGCTGACGAGGTAGACCTCGTAGCCTAAGCGGCGGCGCTTGATGGGCACGGTCTGCCAGCCGTCGTAGGGAAGAAAGCCCTCCAGCTTGGAAAGCTTCTGCAGGAACTCCGCTTCCTTTTCCACGTCGTCGGCTACGCCCTTGAAGTAGTCCATGGCGCCCGCCATGTCCTTATAGGCGCCAGCCAGAAGCATCGCATCCATCTGCGTCTGCGCGGCTGGTACGGAAATGATTTTGACTATGTATTTTTCGTCCGAATTTTCCTTGATGGCAGGACAGCAGCGAACGCCGTCATGGCTGCTCATGGGGTTTCCCATGGCAAATCCGTCAAGCAAAGGAGAAATCAGTTCGGTTTCGGCAAGTTCAGTCAATCGTAATCGCCTCCTTTAACCTTTATATCATAAAATAAAAATCTGAAAAAAGCAACCACTTTGTAGTTGTTTTATTTGGAAAAGAGTGTTATAATGGCGCTTGATAATGGTACAGTATGTGTATTTTTGTCAGGAGGTATCATATGAGCAAGGTAATTTGTGAGATTTGCGGAACAACTTACCAGGACACAGCGGAGTGCTGCCCCATCTGCGGCTGCCCCCGGGATATGTCCGGCAATGTTTCCGAGGATGATTTTGTCATGGATCAGATGCCCGCGCTGAACAAGGGCGGGCGCTACTCGTCCGGCAAAAAGAAAAAGGAAATTTTCGATTTTGACGAGCAGAGCGACGATTTCCCGGAGCCGGAGAATGAGCCATATTCCTCTGACCCGGAGGATGACGAAGACAATTATGACGAGCAGCCCCGGGAGCATAACACCGCCGTTGTGGTGATCCTGACGGCGCTGATCGTGATCCTGCTGGCGGGAACGGCGTTCCTGTTCTTCCGGTATCTGCTGCCCAATCTGCACGGCGTGAAGGATACCGCGCCCACCGTCCAGACCGAGCAGCCCGTCCAGACGGAGGCCGCGACTACCGAACCGCGGATCCCCTGCCAGGATCTGTCTCTCCCCGGCGGCGCGGCGGAGCTTACCCAGCCCGGGTATTATTTTCTGCTGAATGTAGTCGTCATCCCGGAGAATACCACGGACGAGCTGGTGTTCACCTCCGGCGACGAGAGCATCGCAACGGTGGATGCCAACGGCCGTATCACCGCTGTGAGCGAGGGCAAGACGGTCATCTACATCACCTGCGGCGACAAGCAGCTGACCTGCCCCGTGACCTGCCAGTTTGAAGCGGAGACAGAGCCGTCCACGGAGGCCACCGTGGCGGCCCAGACGGAAGCGACCATCCAGACCGAGCCTGTGGAGACGAAGCCTCAGGTGGAGCTGAAGCTGGACAGAACGGACATGCGTTTGCAGGTGGGCTACAGCACCCAGCTGAAGCTGGTGGACTGCGGCGACCTCAAGCCTGAGGACGTGGAGTGGAGCGTGGAGCACGCCTACATTGCCAAGGTGGAAAACGGCTATGTCACGGCGCTGCAAAGCGGAACCACGGAGATTACCGCGAAGTACGGCGACCAGACGGTCAAGTGCATCGTGCGGTGCCACAACTGAATGTAAAAATTGGGCAGTTCCTTTCCGGAGCTGCCCATAATTCATTCCCCATCCACAAACGTCTTCTTGCGGAACAGGAAGGAAATGCACCAGAGACCTGCCAACCCAACGATGGTGTAAATGATCCGGCTGAACAGGGAGCCGGAGCCGCCGAAGAGCCAGGCTACCAGATCAAACTGGAAAATGCCTACCAGCCCCCAGTTGACACAGCCGATGATGGACAAAATCAGCGCAAGGGTATCCATATTCTTACCTCCATTTCACATCCCGGATGCTGATAGGATATGCGCATTTTCGGATTTTATCACGAAGAAGTTGCAAAATTTCAATAGTTCCGTTATAATAAAAAAAGATGCACAGAAAGGACAATTTTGCAATGACGACATTATATGAAGGCGCTTTTGCCAAAATAAACTTAACGCTGGACGTTCTGGGAAAGCGGGCGGACGGCTACCATGATTTGCAGAGCGTGATGCAGACCATCTCCATCCGGGACGATGTGGAGATCGACGTGGGGACGGGAAAGCCGTGGCGGCTGCTGTGTTCTGTGGAGGGCATTCCCACCGACGAAAAGAATCTGGCGTGGAAGGCGGCGAAGGTCTACTGCGACGCCATGGGCAAAGACCCGGAGGGCCTGGAGATCCGCATTGTCAAACGCATTCCCGCCGGGGCGGGTTTAGGCGGCGGAAGCGCCGACGCGGCCGCGGTGCTGCGGGCGCTGAACCGGCACTATGGCGACCCGTTGTCCGTTCTGGCGCTGGCGGAGCTGGGCGCACAGGTTGGCAGCGACGTTCCGTTCTGCGTCGTGGGCGGCACGGCCATGGTGGAAGGCCGGGGCGAGCGCCTGAGAAAGCTGCCGGATATGCCCGACTGCCTGTTCGTGGTGTGCAAGCCGGACTTCTCCGTGTCCACGCCAGAGCTGTATGGGAAAATCGACACCGTGGCGATTCCCCATCGCCCGGACAATCAGGCCATGGAAAGCGCACTGCTGGCCGGAGATCTGGGGAAGGTGGCGGAGAACGTATACAACGTCTTTGACCCGGTGGTCACGTCGGAGCATCTGGAGCTGAACTACATCAAGTCCATCTGCAACAGCTACGGCGCACTGACGGAGCAAATGACCGGTTCCGGTTCCGCGATTTTTGCCATTTTGCCGAACTTTGAGTACGCCGCCGTGGTGTGCAGTATGCTGAAAGAGAACTATCCGAACATCTATATTGCCAAACCTGTATAATTCTGGCATTTGCCGTCCATACTGGAAGTATTTCCGTATGGACGGTGTTTTTTATGAAGAAACTTTTGAAACGAATCGGTATCTGTCTGGTGCTTGCCGCGTCCGTGTGGTGCGGGTCGCTGCTGGCCGACCGGCAGAGACTGAATGACGAGCTGATCCGCTTCCACGTGGTCGCAAATTCCGACAGCGAGGAAGATCAGTCCATCAAATTGCAGGTGCGGGACGCCGTGCTAAATAGCCTGCAAAGCGACCTGAACAGAATCGCCGATGTAAACGAGGCGAGGGCGTACTTACAGGCCAAGCTGCCCCAAATTCAGGCCGTCGCCAACAGCGTCCTGGAAGCGACGGGGTGCGACTGTGAGGCGGTGGTGACGCTGTGTAAGGAAGCCTTTGATACCCGCTACTATGACACCTTTACCCTGCCCGCCGGTATCTACGAAGCCCTGCGGATTACCATCGGCGAGGGAGAGGGGCACAACTGGTGGTGCGTGGCATTTCCCAGCCTGTGCCTGAGCGCGACCTCTGAGGAATTCGCGGACAAGGCGGCGGGGGCAGGCTTTCCGGACAGCCTTACCGGCGCGCTGGACGGGGAAGAAAAATACGAGGTGCGGTTTTTCCTGCTGGACGCGCTGGGAGAACTGGAAAAATTTTTATATGCAGGATGAATCCCGCTCTGTTCATGAAAGCAAATTTGTGGTATCATGGACAAAAAAGAGAAGGGGGTGGGCAAATGCTGCACCTTTTGCTTGGCACAGACTGGACGGCCAACCGGGACGAAGTTATGAAGCGGATCGCGGCGGACGTTGCCGGGAGGAGGGGGAACCGCATTCTGATGGTTCCCGAACTCATCAGCCATGAAACGGAGCGGCGGCTGTGCGCTGCTGCCGGGGACACGGCCAGCCGGTACGCCGAGGTGCTGTCCTTTACCCGGCTTGCCAGACGCGTGGCGGATTCCATGGGAAGCGCCGCAGAGGAATGTCTGGACAACGGCGGCCGGGTGGTTGCCATGGCGGCTGCGGCAAAGAACCTGTCCAGCCGGTTGAAAGCCTATGCCGCCGTGGAGACGAAGCCGGAGTTCCTTACCGGCCTTATCGACGCCGTGGACGAATTCAAGCGCTGCTGCATTTCCTCGGCCGACTTGAGCCGCACCGCCGGGGAGACGGAGGGGAGTCTGGCGCAGAAGCTGGAAGAACTGTCGCTTCTGATGGAGAGTTACGACGCTTTGTGCAGCCGGGGCAAGCGCGACCCGAGAGACCAGATGACGTGGCTTTTGGAACAGATGGAGCAGGGGGACTTTGCCCGGGAGCATGTGTTTTACATAGACGGCTTCCCGGATTTTACCCGGCAGCATCTGGCGATTCTGGAACATCTCATTCAGGCGTCCCCCGACGTGACGGTGAGCCTGAACTGCGACCGGGAGGATTCCCGCCTTCTGGCCTTTGAAAAAGCGGGGGACACGGCGTCCCAGCTGCTTCGCTGCGCCCGCCGCGCCGGGGTGAAAGTGAAAATCGAAACCGTTCCCGGAAAGCGCCTGCCCCTTTCTCCCCTGCGGGAGGGGCTGTTTCAGGGCGTGATCAGCCGGGGGGCGGCGAGCGGGTGCTTGGACGTGTTCCGGGCAGAATCGCCATACCTCGAGTGTATGGGCGCGGCGGAGAGGATTCGGGGGCTTTTGGCCGCCGGGTGCCGCTGCCGGGACATTACAGTGGTCTGCACCGATATGACGGTGTATCAGCCGCTGGTGAATCTGGTTTTTCACCGGCTCCATATTCCGGTGTATCAGTCCGGAACCGAGGATATTCTGCAAAAAAGCGTCATCGCCACGGTGCTGATGGCGCTGGACGCTGCCCTGAGCGGACTCGACCAGAAAAGCGTCCTGCGCTATCTCCGCTCCGCCCTGTCTCCCGTTGACCCGGATACCTGCGACCGGATCGAGAATTACGCCATCATCTGGGGCATTCGCGGGCAGAAGTGGACGCAGAGCTGGGAAAACCATCCGGACGGTCTCAGCGGCGTGTGGACGGAGGACGACCAGCGCCGCATGGAGGAACTGAACACGGCGCGGGAACTGGCAATCGCGCCGCTGACGCGGCTCTGGCAGGGCTTCCGGGACGCTTCCGACCTGCGGGGACAGATTCTGGCGCTATATGGCTTTTTGGAAGACATTTCTTTGGAAATGCGGCTTTCCCGCATGGCGCAGGAGCTGGATGCCGCCGGGGACAACCGGGCCGCGCAGATTTTGAACCAGCTGTGGGAAATCCTTCTGGGCGCGCTGGAGCAGATGTACGACATGCTGGGGGACACCCATTGGGAGGGGGAGCAGTTTATCCGCCTTTTCCGGCTGCTGCTGAGCCAGTACGACGTGGGAACCATCCCACCGGTGCTGGACGCGGTGCAGGTCGGCCCCGTGTCCGCCATGCGCTGCCATCAGGAAAAGCATCTGATCGTGCTGGGGGCGGAGGAAGGCAAGCTCCCTGGCTACTCCGGCTCTGCCGGTGTCCTGACCGATCAGGAGCGCGTCACCCTCCGGGAGCTGGGCGTGCCCCTCACCGGCGGCGCGATGGAGGGCGTGCAGGCGGAGTTCGCGGAAATTTACGGCTGCTTCTGCGGCGCCATGGCGTCGGTGAGCGTGTTCTGCTCCGGCGACCAGCCGTCCTTTGTCTACCGCCGCCTGTGCGAGCTTGCGGGCGGGGAACAGCAGGTGAAAAACACATTGGATTTTGCCCCGGCGGATGGACTGGAAGCGGGGGCGTATCTCGCCCGGTGGGACGCCGGGGACGCTGCCGGGCGATTGAACGTCCGGGATACATATCTGGAAACCTGCCGCCGGCGGGACTACCGCTTCGGAAAGGTGGAGCGGGAAACC
>OHSI01001490.1_pt1 | contig 11980 bp, 11 predicted proteins | sample 1578641 | NCBI WGS metagenome assembly OHSI01 (sample SAMEA3879535, study PRJEB24766) | human gut metagenome | biome: human-associated habitat; feature: feces | place: USA | collected 1985/1987 | reverse complement strand
GTTTTCGACAGTGCCGACAACTACGGTAATGAATTTACATTCAAAAACTATGAATGTGCAGATATGCAGCTTGCCGTAAGACGAGCATTGTGGGGCATTCAGGACGACCAGGGTTGGCATCAGCTTATGTGGCGTGCTATGATGAGCGACAACAGTTGGGATCGTTCGGCTCAGGACTACATCAATCTCTACAACGATACCCTCAAGTGGGCTTAATCCTGCAGTCAAATTTTATAACAAAAAATTCAGTCGGAAAGCAGATTTCAAATTTGCTTTCCGACTTTTATTTTATTTGTAGAGGCGAACACGGTTCGCCTCTACACAAACAAAAAAGGTTGGAAACTACTGCGGGGAACAGTCGATTTCCAACCTTAAAGTTTTGCGTTAGTTTTTCATCAAGTTCTCTTTATTGCGTGCGGAACACGAATTTTACCTGCAAGCTTACCAAGAGCAAACACAAGAATAATCTCGGGAATGCACTTAACGGCAACACTGATGAATCTTGCTGTAAGATAAACTGTGTACGGTGTTGAACCGCCGCCGTAGAGTGTGTAAAGCCAAAAAGCTATGAGGAATGTTTCAACGCAGAGCATATTTGTAAACCATGCAAGAACAACTCTGAGCGGAGTTACATTGTTCTTATAAAGAAACATACCGTAGATAAAACCTGTAATAAAGCCGTTGATTGTAAAGCCGGGGAAATATGCGCCTGTCGGGGCAATGATAAATGAAAGAATATCTCCCAAAGCGCCGACAATTGCAGCAGGAATCGGTCCGAACATTACGCCTGTTACGGCAATGGGAAGGAACGCTGCGCTGAGCTTTACATTGTTTCCGAAAAACGGAAGTGTGCTGTTTGCAAAAAATCCGAGAACAATACGAAGTGCAAGCAGCATTGCAATTGCCGCAAGAGCGTAGATACTCTTCATTTCAAGCAAAGAGCTTTGAATTTTTTTGAGTTGTGACATATTTTTTACCTCCTGAATCTCTGTTGTTGCTTCAGGAAGAAAAAAAGCGGACAGATTGCTCTGCCCGCTGAATTATATGTCCCAAAGTAACAGCGGGATGCGAAATCTGTACCGCAGGATAAACCTTTCGTTCTTGCGGCAACTCCCCGTCCGCAAAACACTTCACGCACAAATTTCTACTCTGTGATAGATGTCTTTCGACACCGTATGTTATTATACGCCTGAATTTGCTGTTTGTCAACCAAAATTTAATTTCGGGTTTACTGAACCGTTGCTTTTTTCTTCTTTGTAAGAAGGGCATCGAGGCTGTTGATAAGTCTTGAAAGTGGCTTGTAGATTATGAAAACAACTACCGAAATGATGAGTCCCTTAATGATGTTGAATGGACCTACGCAGTACAGGCAGAATGTAAATGTGCCGTCAATTGCAGGGAAAATTGCCTGTCCCATTTTGATAATTTCTGTAAGCGGCATAAATGACGAGTAGAGCGGAACAAGCACAAATGTGTTGAGAACCACACCGATTGCCGCCATTGCAACCGTACCCGTAAGCATTCCGACAATCGCACCGACTCTTGTTTTTTTGTACTTGTAGATGAAACCTGCCGGCAGGATAAACGAACAGCCGATGAGGAAGTTTGCAAGCTCCCCTACTCCGCCTGTGCTTGTGCCTTTGATAAGAAACTTAACGAGAATTTTTACAAATTCAATTACTGCACCGGCAATCGGCCCCATGCTGAATGTTCGGAAAAATCGAACTCATAGAATGAAGGTGCGATGAATCCGAGAGGAAATTCAAAGAACATAAGAACTGCCGAAAGTGCCGCAAGCATTGCGGTTACGGCAAGCTTTGTTGTCTTTGCCGTGTTGTCTGAATTGATTGTTTTTGCTTTTGATTTTGTCATTACGACCACTCCTGAAAAATTATTTCGAGTTGTCGGGAAAAGAAAAATCCCGCTACAAATGTAACGGGATTGCGTACCAAAATAAAACAGACGAACCGCCTGTTCTGCCGCATCTTCTCGTATCCGGACTATAACCGTCGGTGTCTGAATTTCACAGACTCGGCAGGCTTTCACCTGTTCGTGGACTTTAACCACCGGTGGAGAATTTCACTCCGCCCCGAAGACAACTGTTGATTATATTATATGCCGATTTTCGGATTTGTCAATATCTCTTCAGGGTTTTGAGATATTTTTTCGTTTCATCGTCAATTCTGAAACTTTCAACGCATTTCCGAATCATTTTATTAAAGGTTGCGTTATCAAGCGAATTTGACTTTATGTACCGCATAGTCTGTTCTCTGCACTTTGCAAGTGCTGTTGCAACAAGCCATGCCCTTGCCATGCTCACATAATAATGCGGATTTTTCGCATTGTCACAACATTCAAGCACCGTGTCTATGTACTCATCTTCAAGATAATAGTCAAGCATCAGCACAAGACCTGCACGAATTATCCACGGATTGTCGCTTTTGGTGTATTCACAAACATGAGGGAAAAATTCTGATTTATACTTTTTCGTCTGCTTTAAATTTGCACAAAAGCCGTCGCAAACCGCCCAGCTGTCTATACGCTGTACAAAATCATCGCAGTACATCAAAAATTCTTCATAGCTTTCGGTTTTGAGCAAACCGATTACAATACCTCGCATTGTTTTTTCTTCATAAGAATTATCAGTTGTCTGCTCCAAAAAACTGCGTCCGTTGCCCTTAGAAATTTCCTTGCCGAGCTTTCGCATAACAGGCATTCTTACTCCGATAAAAAAGTCCTTGTCATTGTCGGGAATCAATGAGGAATGAAAGCTTCTGTACTTTTCATCGGCATATGAACGAAGCTCCTCTACAAAATCATCATAGTCATTTTTAGTCCAATTATCTCTTATAAGCTCCATAATACACCGTTATTTTTGCTTATTCTTTCTTTTGCTGTCATAAATTTCACACGGTGAGTTCAGGTCAAGATATGCAATATCGTGGTGTGGCACTCTGTCCTCAACCGGCGGAAGCTGCATATAATCACCGAAAACCATTCTGAGATACTCGTCATAGCCCGACATACACGGCATTTTTATGCCCTCAAATGTGACATAATCAACACCCGAATAAATGTGTTTCGGATACTCAATTTTCATCCAATGAGGGCCCGAACAAAGCTCCGTTACACACTTGTTTTTATCAAGCCTGTACTTAATCATATGCTTTTCGGCAGTTCTCCAAATCTTTTCACGGAGCTTTTTTCCCCTGAAAATTGAAAGCAAAGCCTTACTGCCTGCCCCCACAATTCCGCCGTGCTTTTCGGGAACAACCTGAGCCAAAAACAGCGAATAAAGCATTGTCCACACATACTGCATTTTGCGTGCAAAACGGCTGTCGGGACAAACATCAAGCGGAAAGACATCAAGCACAAGTCCGTGCGGAATATCAACCTCGGTCTGATTTGTCTTGACCATAGTGTAATTTGTGTCGGTTACGGTCATAAAAATATTGCCCGTGAACATATCCCTGTCGGTTTTGAGAAGTCGGAATCTTCCGTCTGCGCCCTGTTCATGCCAAAGCTTGTACAGCTTTTCGTAGTCCTCTCGTGGCAGTATAACATCAACATCATCATCCCACGGAACGAATCCGCCGTTTCTGAGCGCACCAATTAATGCACCGCCGATGAGATAGAATGTGAGATTGTTCTTTTCGCAAAAGTCCCTGAAATACACGAGCATATCAAGCTGTTTAAGCTGTAACTCACGCAAAAGTTCGGGAGTAAGTTCTACTTTTTCAGTCATAAGTATCTCCGTAAATATCAAATACGGGCGGAGATTATCCGCCCAAAAAATTATTTGTATGAATGACCGGGAAGTGTGTTTTCCCTGATTTTTCTTTTTACCTTTTCAATGTGCTCTTTCGCACCGCTGTTTTTGATTTTCTTCCGCCATGACGGAATCTGAATCAAACCAACAATTGTGCCTATTCCGTAGGCAACATGGAGCAACGGGAAAATGAACGGCAAAAACACAAACTGAGGCTGAACATTTTTCATTGTGCAGCATCCGACAGCGTTTACAATATCAAACATTCCGTAGATTATCAAAAGAATGTACAAAAAAAGTGGAAGTCCGAGAAATGCAAGCACGGAACAGCCGAGAAGTGCCATTACAAAAAGAAACGGTGCAAAGTGAAAGTATGAAAGACAACCGGGACATTCCGAGAGTGTAAGTCCTATCCACCGTCCGTTTGAATATTTCTGCCTTATCATTCCGTGAAGGTCGTTTCGTGAATGCTGATACGAAATAATATCGGGGCAACAGCACATCTTGTAGCCCGCCATTCTAATGCGGTAGTGAAATTCATTATCCTCGGTTCTGCCGAGATTTTCGTTAAATCCGCCGACCTTGGCAATAACCTCTCTGCGGTAAGCCGCATGAAAAAGACTGTCAAGATATTCCTTTTGCGCAAGCGGCCGTCTATACGACGCAACCGAACTGCCGAACAGAGAATCCTCAGCCGCAAGCAAGGTAAGCTTCCAGCTTGAAACATTTGAAGTGATATTCGGTCTGCCGCCGCCTACAACATTTTCGCCCTGCTTTATGTTATAAACATTTCGTGAAACAAAGTTTCTCGGAATTCTTGCGTGAGCGTCAACTCTTATGATAACATCTCCCTTTGCAGTCATCAGAGCGGCATTCCATGAGGTTGCCTGATTACGCTTTACGCATTGAACAACGGACACATTCCAAAAGCCGTAGTCGGTATCACGGAACTTTTCCATTTTCTCTTTAGTATCATCGGTTGACATACTGTCAACAAATACCACCTCAATTTTATCATGCGGATAGTCCTGAAGTGCAATATCCCTGAAAAGTCCGCTCAAAGCATTCGATTCGTTATAGGCTATCATACAAAGTGAAACTAACATATAATATCTCTGCTCCCTTCAAGCTCGAACAACCATTTTGCAGACATTGCAGAGGTTGTCAGAAAATAAGGTACGGCATAAAATGCCGGAACAACAAAAAAGCACAAAGCCGCCCAGCCGATAAACCCGATAAACAGCTTTATTGTGGGGATGAAGTTCTTTATTGAAAAAGCCATCATTCTCGGAAGATAAATTCCGAGCGGCAGATGTTCGTTAAAACCGTAAGCCAAAAATGTATAATGAACAAAAATAATGTAACACACCACAACAACCGCAGTGCTGACGATAAACGCCAAAACAAGCAATACAGCCACAACCGCCGTGAGTGAGGGTGAATTGTCAATTATTTTATCCGAAACCGCACTAAGATAATTGAACACATTGAGCAGACCGCTTATGATAAAAAACAAGCCGACTGAAATTACATCAAGAATAACAGACTTAAAAAATAATTTAGGCTTTTTATAATAGTAAAAAACATCAAGAGGACTGCACTCTCTGCCCCTAACTACATTACACACACTTCTGTAAACTCCGTTTATGAGCGGCAGACACACAACAACAAAAGCAAAAAATACAAGCCCGAAAATCATTGTAAGCATCTGCTGAGTCTGATTCGGATTTTTTACATCATAAAGTCCTGCCACAGACATTGCAAGGCTGAACGCAAACAGCCCTGTCAAAAATGCAAGCACAGCGACCATTATCTCTGAGATAATCACCGACCGGTTTCCCTCAAGAACCTTTTTTGCCTGTTTTCTAACAGTTTTTTCCGTATTCATTAGCATTCCCTTTTCATCTGAATTTGTTCATAACGAAACGCATTATTCTCCGTCAGTAAACATTCTGTACATTGCCTCAAGGCAAATCTGAGCGTGTTTAAAGAAATTCTCTTTGTCCATACTTTCATCTGCATTGTGCATACGAACATCATCGTTTTTGAATGCAGGACCGAATGCAACACCGTTACCTCCGAGCATTCTTGCGTATGTTCCGCCGCCTGTTGAATAAAGCTCAGCCTTTTCACCTGTTACGCTTTCATAAGCGCCCGAGAGAAGCTTTACAAGCTTGCTGTCCTTATCGGCATAAAGCGGTTCTTCGTGATTGAGAACAGTAACCTTGAGGTCGCTGATTTTTGCAACCTTTTTGAACTGTTTGAGAACTCTGTTTACGCTCACGGTAACGGGATAACGGATATCAAACACAGCCTTTGCGGTCTGTCCCTCAATGTTCACGCTGCTGAGGTTTACGGTGAGCGAGCCCGAAACAGCGTCGCTCATTTTAAGACCGAGTGATCTGCCGTTTGTTTCCTTGTTGATTGCGTAGTCAATAAATGAACAGATTGAACCTGTTTCCTTTGTTGTGTAAACATTTGAGATAAGGTCAACAAGTGCCGCTGCGGCATTGTAGCCCTTGTCCGGTTCACACGCATGAGCCGCTTTGCCACGGCTGATTATCATAAGACCGTCAATAGTGTAATTAAATTCAAAATCACCGTCACTTGCGTCTGCAAGGCGCATGAGAGTCTGCTCGTCATAGTCTGATGAATCAAGCATTACATACGCTCTGTCGGGAACTGCATTAACTGCTCTGCCTGCATGGAACTGGCTGAGTGTTGTTGCATTATTTAAAAGTGTGCTGATTTCAAGCTGAAGAATACCCTTTTCGGCAAAGCAGATGCCGTAGTCGCTGTCGGGAGTGAATGCCATGTCGGGAAGTGGATTTTTCTTGAAATAATTTTCCATATCCTCCATACCCGTTTCTTCACCCGTGCCGTAAATAGCACGCAGAGTGTTCACGCCCTTTACACCGCTGTCCTTGATTGCTTTCAAACAATAGAGAGTAACAAGAGCCGCACCCTTGTCGTCTGCAATTCCTCTACCGTAAAGTCTGCCGTCCTTTTCGGTAAGCGCATACGGCGGAACGCTCCAGCTGTTTCCCGCAGGAACAACATCAAGGTGAGTAAGCACACCGCAAAGCTTTCCGCTGTTGCCAAGGGTTATATGACCGCTCTTGTCGGTTGTTCTCTCCCCTGTCAGTCCGAAATCTTCTGCTCTTTTAAGAATAAAATTCAAGGCATTATCGCACTCGTCATTCTTTTCACCGTCAACCGATTCAAAAGAAAGAAGTGTGTTAAGATCCTTTAAAAGTTCGTCTTTGAAGTCAAGTATTTTGTTTCCAAACATAATAAATACCTCCGTACTTAAATGCTGATTATATCTTTATCAGTTTTTATTTTTTCTTTTTTTAACTGTTTTAACGGTCACAATAACCGCACAGTAGATTAAAAATGCTCCGAATGCGCAAAGGCTGATTTTGACACCTGTTGAAAATCCGGGTGTTTCGTAGGTGAACACAATGTCACACTTTTCCCCCTTTGGAATCTTAACAGCCATAAAGCCGTAGTCAACCTTTTCAACATCTGCCGCCTTACCGTTTACAGTTGCGGTAAAACCATCGCTGTAAGGAACGCTGAAAAACAACAGGTTATCGTCACCCTTTTTATTATTGTAAACAGCCTTAAAGCCGTTATCTGTATATTCAAATGAAGTACAACTGTTCAAGGCTCTGAGATTACAAACCTTTTTGTAATCTGAATTACTGTAATCAAACTTTTCCGTAATGCTGTCGTAATCCTCCGGATGTTTGCCGTACAAAAGCTTGTACTTTTCATCGCTGTAACCCGTAATATCGGAATACTTCTTCATAAGGTCACGGGGAAGAACCATTGCGTAGAGCAAAGCCTCGGACTTGTGTGCGTTCGTCACAAGGTCAAATTCTTCTTCGGCTATGAACTTATCAAAGGTGTATCCCATAGGAATGTAGTATTCGTTGCGGTAAATATCAAAACGGTTCTGCGTTCTGAGATATTTCCAACCCGGCATTCTTGTGTTGCCGTTTTCGTCAACGAATGAATTCAGACTTCCCGATTTTCCGTCGCCACGGTAATCAAAAAGATACTTACAACTCAGAAACGGGCGAAGTCCGTATACATCAAGGTCAGGTCTTGACGCAACATCCCTTGTAATTCCGAGTGCATCGTAAAACTGCATTATAGATGTTGAAACAGAACTCTGAAAGCAGTTAATGCTCTGAATCTGCCAGAACATTGCCGTGTTGTCAACACATTCGTAAAAATCACTGCGAACATTGTCAATATCGGCAATTGTGATACCGTCACGCCTGTTTATGATATCTTCTTTGATGGTATTTGTACTGCTGCTTGAGAAATAGCCTGTGGCGATTATAAAATATGAGGTAAAAAGCGAAACGCTCAGGATACCAACAGTCAGCATAACCGTAAATCTCTTTTTGTTTCGTCTGAATTTTTTGATGATGAGAACGAACGCAAGCAGACTTAACAAAGCCATAAGAACATAGAGCCAATAGCGTTCAAATGTTGCCTGAGTGCCGATAACCGTATTTTGAATATCGCCGCTCTCCTCATCCGTATAGCTCACAGGCATAAGACCTATCAGCAGAGTTGCGCCTACCGTAATTCCTGCCGACCAACGAATCGCCCTGTTCCAATCGGTTTTTCTGTTTTCAAACGCCTTGATTGTTGCAAGAACAAGCATAAGCACGCCCATATAGAACCATCTTGCGTAGTAAATTGAGCTGTTCATAAGCTGGAACATACTGTTCAAAACAGGCACACACGCAAACACCGCAAGCACGGCAAGAAGCTTTTTGAGCCAGCTTTTTCGGCAAACCTGAAAATATGCGATAACTCCCGTCATTCCGACAAGCGGCAACCATGCCGCAACAGACGCCCATCTGCAATTTGAGCCGGGTGTGAACACAGGAAACGCAGGCATATCTGCGGGGAAAAACAGGCTTAAAATTATCAGCCAGTATTTTTGCGGTTGACTGTAGACAAGCGAATCCCAGCCGTTCGGAAGCTCGGCAAGCCTTGGGTTTCCCATTAAGCCGAGCACTGACGGCAGCAGTATGAATGCCGTTGCAAGGAATCCTATGATAACCTCAAGCGCAAGCAAGAGAAAATTTTTAACTTTAAATTTGTAGGTTTTGATAAGCGTAATCATAAGAAAATAGATGATTACGAACAGAACCTGTCCCACAAAGAAGTAGTAATTCACAACACAGGCGGAAAATACCGCAAGTGTGAACACTATTCTTTTTCCGTCATAGATGAATGCGTCAAGTGCCGCAAGCAAAAGCGGAAACATTATCATCGGTTCATGAAAGTGGAAAAAGAACACATTGTAGATTGAAAATCCCGAAAATGCATACAGCAATCCGCCTACAAGAGCGAAATTCCTGTCAGCCACATATCTTTTCAAATAGAGATATGCGGAAAGTGACGCACAGCCGAATTTTAAAATCAGCAACGGTCCGATAAGATACGGTACAGCCTCACTCGGGAACGGAATTGTCAGCCAAAAGAACGGACTGCCAAGAAGATAAAAGCTGAAGCTTGAGAGCATATCAGTTCCGAGGTCAACATTGTGCATCCAACCCGTATCACCGTTTCTTACGGCGTCATGCACAAGCTGATAAAACGGAATTTCCTGAACATTGAAATCACCGTAATAGTAGAAAACACCGCCCCCCATTATGATAAACGGGAGAAAAAGTGCTGTTGCAGTTATAATTGATATGAGAAACACACGCAAACCAAATAGTTTTTGTGTTGGATATTTTTGCAAAATTCTGCTCGGCATAAAACCCTCCACGGAGCAAAAAGTCTGAAAAAATCTTTTTTTCGATAATTTCTTTACTTTTAAATTATGAATAGTATAATCAGTAATATAAATGTCCTTCACCGTCATTTATTCAAAAGACACCTACATATTCAATTCTGAGCAACGCTCTGCTTTGCTTGCAGAGAACAGAGGACACTCGCATTTAGATTACATTATAACATAATGCGATACAAATTGCACTAATTTTTAGCAAAAAACAGGAGAAACTACCTATGAATATTTCACATTTTTACGCAATGCTTTCAAGAATGAGGTACATCAACCGTTGGGGACTTATGAATAACACACGCTGTGAAAACCTCAGTGAACACAGTCTTGATGTTGCAGTGATTGCACATTGCCTTGTTTTGATTCACAACAAGCGTTTCGGCGGTAATCTTAATGCCGAAAGAGCCGCATTGCTCGCACTTTTTCACGATGCAACCGAAATCATAACAGGCGATATGCCGACTCCCGTAAAATACTTCAACCCCGAAATCAAAAATGCCTATAAGGAGATTGAAACAACGGCAGGCAACAGGCTTGTGTCGATGCTTCCGGATGATTTTAAGGACGATATGGATAAAATCATCAAAATGAACGGTGCAGGTGACGATGAACTTAAAAAATATGTAAAAGCGGCGGACAAGTTTTCCGCACTCATAAAATGTATTGAAGAAATAAAAATGGGCAACAGCGAGTTTTCAAAGGCAAAAGAGGCAACCGAAAAATCAATTCACAACATGAATATGCCCGAAAACGAGGTGTTTGAAAAAGAGTTCCTTCCGTCCTTCTATTTGTCACTTGATGAACAGGATTGACAGTTACCGACAAAAAAATCAATATTTTCAGTCAGATTTTTCGCTAAAACTTTACGAAAAGGCAGATTTTAATTCTAATTTAGCATTAAAAGAAATTCTCATATGGTATAATAAACTATACTTATGTATTGTGTGCTTTTTACCCGATTGGAGGAGTAATATGCCAAATTACGAAAAAAACAGTCAGAAAAGCAATTTTGTTGACATAAGCTCAAATAAGCAGGTCAAAAAATTATATAATAAAAAAGGCAGACTTAAAAGAATTCTCTGCCTTGTGTTTTCAATAATCTTCCTGTTGGGCGGCGGCGGAATGCTCTACTACTATTCATTTCTTGACACTCTCAACTTCAAAGAGCTTGATGACACAGGCAACAACACAGCAGCAACCAACTCATCGGTTGCTCCGCTTGAGAGTGATGCAACAAACCTTTCGCTTTCAGAGGGAGAGCTTCTGCAGAACTCCAAAGAGCTTAATGTTATGCTTTTTGGCGAAGATAATTCAAAAGGCGATAAACACGGCAGAAGTGATACAATGATCATGATGACCATTGATAACAATCACAAAAAGCTTAAACTGACATCATTCCAGCGTGACACATATGTTTATATCCCCGGTTACGGATATGACAAGCTCAACGCATCTTATAACTACGGCGGAGCAAAGCTTTCAATTCAGACAATTGAGGCAAACTTCGGCATCAAGGTTGACCGTTATGCGGTTGTTGACTTTGACAGCTTTAAGAAGATTATCGACACCCTCGGCGGTGTTGATATGGAAGTTACTCAGGACGAAATTGACTACATCAACTATCAGATGTACAAGAACAATCAGGCTGACACAAAAACAACTATCACAGACGCACCCGGTACTGTTCATCTCAACGGTCAGGAGGCTCTTTGGTATGCTCGAAACAGAGGTCTTACAAAGGGCGAGGACGGCAACGAAATCGGTCTTGACGGTGACGACTGGGACAGAACCTCAAGACAGAGAAAGCTTCTTGAAACTTTGTTCACAAGTATGAAAAGTGCAGACCTCGGTCAGATTGTTTCAATTGTAAGCTCTGTCGGTCCTCTTGTAACAACAAACCTCAAGAAGGACGAAATCACAGCACTTGTTTCTCACGCTCTCACATATCTTTCCTATGATGTAGAGCAGTATTATGTTCCTGAAGAAGGTCTTTGGTACTACGATGATAACACCGAAACATGGAACGGTACAATCACATCAACAATCAAAATTTCAGACCTTCAAGAACAGAGAAAGAAGTTTGCAAGCTTCGTTTTTGAAGAATTGTTCACAGGCGGCACTTCTTCAAAAGAAACAACCTCCGCATCAAATTAAATATTGAACAAAATGCAGACAGCCAATTATCGGCTGTCTGTTTTTTACGGCGAGCCGCCGTACCCTATTCGTGAAGATAGTTTGTTTAATTACAAAACATATTACACCCGAGCGTAACATTGCGGTTATTCGCTCTAAATTACGACGAGCCGCCGTACCCTATTCGTGAAGACAGTTTGTTTAAATACAAAACATATTATGCCCGAGCGTAGCATTTGCAGTTTTTTCTACAAACC
>OHSI01001478.1_pt1 | contig 12060 bp, 16 predicted proteins | sample 1578641 | NCBI WGS metagenome assembly OHSI01 (sample SAMEA3879535, study PRJEB24766) | human gut metagenome | biome: human-associated habitat; feature: feces | place: USA | collected 1985/1987 | reverse complement strand
TCCACCTTATCCAGCCGGTGGCTGTTGGATTTCGCCCGCTCTTCCACGGCGGTCAATCGCTGCTCATGTTCTAAATCCATTGGGGTACTCCTTTCTCAGCCGTTCCACCGGGCATAGCCGGGGCGGGTGTCTACATGAATGCCCCAGCCATAAAGCCCGATTCCGCCGGTATGCCCAAGGACTTCCTCCGCTACGGCCTTCATCTCCGCCGGACTTGCGGCACTGTGCAGATCGGCCGCCAGCCCATACAGATGCTGAGAATTGGCCACACCGCCGACCTCCGCATTGTGCGCCGCACACCGAACGCCGGAACCGCCGCCATCCACAATGGAAACCGGCACACCCAGCCGATGCCGGATTTCGTCCACGGTACGTACCATGGATTCCTGTGGTTCCACCGGGAACCCACCACAACGGCCACAGGGGCACCGGAATTCCGCACGCTTGAAATACCGGATATCCTTCCACCAGTCCGCACCGCCACCCGTCTCCGGGGTGCCTTGGGACTGCTGGGGCAGCTCTCCGGAAGTAATGACCTCCCGGATACGCGCCGCCGTGCCGCCCCCGAAAATGCCGTCCACCGTGAGTTGATAGTCCCGCTGGAAAGCCTCGGTAGCACGGCGGGAGTTATCGCCCCAAACGCCGTCGATTGCCCCGGTATAGTACCCAAGGTACGCTAACAGGCATTGCTTTTGCCTGACCGTCATCCAATCACCACCCCGTACTTCGCCAGAATGGCGATGATGTCCTCAGTGAGGATCTTTTTCAGCTGACCAGGAGGTAGCTTGGCGATACTTGCGGCAATGGCGCGCATATCCTGCTCACCGTCCTCAGCGGCACGGATTTCCACCAGCCGCTTCTTGGCGCCGTTACTCCATGTCTTCATCCGGCGTCACCTCCAAAAGGTTCAATGCTTCCTGCATGTCGGCACCTTCGGCTTTCATTTCCGCGATTTTCGCAAGGATCCTCTGCTTCCGTTCTTCGATGGTCATGCGTTCACCCCCAGAGCAACTTCGATTTCGGATAATGCGGCTTCGTACTCTGCGTTCTTCTTCAACGCCTCTTCCAGCGGGGTGAGGATTTCCACCCCGTCCCGATAGAATTTACCGTCGCTGTAGGTATCGCCGATAGCCACGGGGCGGTCTGCGGGGTTGATAAGGGCATCCGTTTCCGGCTCGCTCGCAGAGCACCATAGCATGTTGGTCACGGTGCTGTTTTCAATAAGTGCCATTGATTTCGCCATTATGCAGCCCCCCTTGCATTGCGGATGATGCCGATGCCGGAGCCTCCGTTGTGCGTGCCGCCAACCGCATTACCAGCACCGCCGCCTGTATTGGTAGCTCCATCACTTCCCATATCACCACCGCCGCCTGCGCCGCCGACGGGGGATACGCTACCTTTATTGCTTGCTCCAGCTCCACCTCCGGCGTACGGTTTTCCGTTTTCCTCGCCGAATTCTCGCGTTGTTGTTCCCTGCCCCTTGCCTCCATCGCCACCACCTGAGCCAGCGGTAACGCCATCAGAGCCGTCAGAACCACCGTTACCGGCACCACTTGCACTTGTGCCACTGGCATTTGCATGGACATATCCGCCGCCGCCAGACCCGCCAGCGGCACCACTTGAACCAGTGGGGTGCCCGCCACCACCGGCAGATAATCCGAAGGCGGATGTGGTTCCGCCATCAGCCGCACCAATCCCGCCAGAACCGATATCGATTTGGTATGGCGTATTGGTGGTTACGGGAATGGCTTTGCCCGTTTGAGTGTAGCCGCCGCCCGCACCGCCGCTACATATATTGCCGCCAACGCTCCACTTTGTACCGCCACCGCCGCCAACGAGAAAGACGTCAATTCCACCCTCCGCACCGTTGAGGTTGGTAAATGTCAACGTGCCAGAGGTGAGGAAGCGGATTTTCCAGTTGTCCTGAGATACGGTGATAGGCTCGTCAGAATCGTTGACGATTTCATAATCGCCAGTGTAGGTGAATTCAGGGATAGTGCTAAGAGGAATCGATACGGAATAATCTGTCACAACGATCACGGTTTTTGCAGTCGGCTTACCATTTCTGGTAACAGCTACCGTCCACGGTCCGGCCTTCAAGCCCTTGAATACTGCCACGCCGCTGGCGTTTGCAGCCTTTGCCTGCGATTTATCACTGTTGGAAACCGTCACCAGTTCCCCAGGACTCACCGTAACCGTCAAAACGCCTCCCGCCCCACCACCCTCCGTCATGTCAAGCTTGCTTGCAATTCCGGTAATACCGCCAGGCCCCAGAGACACCACGCAAACGGCTACCTGATATCTGGTGCCCGTAGCGTTGATGTCGGCTGTGGTCAAATCAGCAAATCCGTTTGCATCCGTAGCATACTGGATTTCGTCCACCACCTGGTCAAAGGTGTCCTTCGTGCTGGTGCGGGTGACGTCGATCGTCAGCACCAGTCGGGCATACCCGGAAGTTGCCTCGGTTACTGCCCAGTTCTGGGACGACGGGTGGATGATCTGACGCCCGCAGATCATGAACTGCCCCGCCGTCATCGTAAGCGTAGAACCGGAATAGCTCAGATCACAGCCGGTCAGGATGCCGTCGTCAAAGATGGCGCGGCGGATAACCGCATCGTTGGCCGGGGTCACCTTCTGATTGGGGAATGTCACACCGGTAAAATTCGCACTCATTTGATTACTCCTCTCAATTTTTCTGTGGCCGTAGTGGCCAGCTCACCGGACTTGTAATAGTAACGGGAGTCCTCGCTGCTTTTCCGTTTATAGGAGACGTAGGAACGGAGGATCTCACCATAGGCATAAAACGTGCAATTATCCTGTACGTTGAGATTCAGAGTACTCCAGAATTCCAGCTTGTGGTTGGTCTTGTTTTTGGCAAAAGTCTCTATGACTTTTGTCTCCACCTCTTCAAGCTTTTTGACGGAAATCGTGTCCCACGTCCCCGAAGCCCGGCGGGCGGGAACCGTCTGGGATACAGCGCCGTCCTCCGCAAGATACCAGGTGCTTCTCTGCCGGGAGACGATAGGCTCCCCATCGTCGTCCTTCTCTCCGGTATCTACGTCACACAGCACCGTCAGTTTAGCAGTGCCGGAAGCCGAATAATCCAGGTTCTGAAGCTGACTTTTCCCATCGTCAAAGCTGATATTGTGGGCTTCGATTGGTGGGGTGGAGATGTTGCACAGCAGCTCGTCACCACCGTCCGAAAACCGCACCGCTACCCGGTAGCTGCGGCGCATGAGTCTGGCATACTCGGAAAGCTTGTAGCAGTCGTTGTTGTCCAGCTCCGGCGGTGAAAAAGCGGTTGTGTCCAAATTGGACACCGTCAGATATGGCAGCGCATAGGCGGTGTCCGTGCATTCAATCCAGTGTTCGGTCAGCTGCTGAACGATGAAGTTGCCGACAGTCTGCTTTGCAGTTTGCTCGGCGAGTTCCAGCGGCCGGGAAAAGGCGTCCAATGGGGACGTGAGCGTCAGCAACGTGCGGTCGGTCTGGGGCTTCACGCCGGTTATGGAATAGACGCCGCCGTCGATCACCAGCCAGTTTCCCGCGTCGCTCTGGCCGATCTCCGTCCCCACCACCGTCACCGTGCTGTTCTCGGCGCTGAGGCTGTCCAGGGTCAGCGCGCTGGAGATGACGGCGGCCATCCGAATCGTCCGATAGGTCGCAAAGCTTTTCACAAATGCCAACATGTCAAACGCTCCTGTAATAGTAGAATAGAGTGAGATCCGCAGAGCCGGTAAAGGCCGCGTCCGCCTCGATGGAGATGGTCACGGGTTCATCCACCGGAATGTGGGGAAACGGCGTGGTACTCAAATCCAGGGAGTCCAGCAGATCCGTCACCGTCCCGTCTGCGGAGACTTTTCGGACATAGGACTGTTCCCGCCGGCTGGAATATTCCAGCCGATCAGAGGCAATCAGAACCGCCGTAACGGAGCAAATGCCGAAGGTCTTGCCGCTGAGGTTGCCGACCATCCTGATTTTGGGGTTGGTGATTGCGCCGGAGTAGATCAGTTCCAGTGAACCGGGAATATGCCCGCCGCCGCGAAGCTCCCCCGCCAGAGAGCCGGAGCTGTCGACGCCGTACATTAAGCTGCTGTCATAGACATAGTCGTAGCGCTTGCTGCTGTCGCCCCCTGCGGTCTCCAGGGAAAGGGTCGTTGCATAGGGCTTATACCACGGGGTCTTTACGTAAAAGCTGCTGGGGACTTCCAGCCAGCCGACCTCGTTCAACTCGCCCTTCTGAAGGAAATTGACGTCCACATCCCGCCGGTATTCCTGGTCGCCCGTGGGATTGTAGCAGAGGATGACTGTTCCAGCAGCGGCCAGCCAGTCCACGAAGGACTGGTAGACCGCATAGGCGTTTCGAGTAAAGTACACCGTGAAAGGAACTGTCCCCTGCGGCTCGCTCTCGCCGCTGACGGCGAGGAAAAAGCCCCGGGTGAGGTCTGCATAAGTGGGCGACAATGTATAGCCAAATCCAGCCAGAGAGGACACGTACACGCCATTTTCGCCGTTCAGCCCCCAGCGGTCGCCCGCTGCGTTTTGAAGATAAACTTTTCGTATCCGTCTCATAGATCCTCTCCCAATTTCTCGTTGACCAGGTTCAGCAGCATGGAAATATCAGCGTCGGTCAGTTTCTGCGTGTAGATCGTGAGATTCGCGGTTTTGCCGCCGGCCGTGGTAACGGCGACATTCCGCGCCCGGCGGGAGCCGTTCAGCTGGGGGACATCGAAGGAGGTATCAATGGCGTCCGCCATCTGGGCGTTGACCAGGCGCATTTCCTTTGTAAATCCGGAGCCGATGCCCCGCGCCATCCAGACGCCGACCTCCTGCTCCATCACCTTGGATGGGGACTTTATGCCAAACTTGGATTTAATCCAGCCAACGGTATCATCCACCCATCCGGAGAGCAAATTGTACAGCCATTCGGTTGCGCTCTTAATGCCGTTCCAGATTCCCCGGATCATGTTTGAGCCAACCTGAAGGAATTTGCTGTCGCTGTTGGCCATGGCGTCCATGAAGGTCGTGACGATATTGTCCACGGCGTTGCCGATGTCGCTCAGGCTGTTGAAAATGCCCTGCACCACGCCGAGAACCAGCTCGACGCCGGCTTCCAGCAGCTGAGGGGCAGAGTCAACCAAAGCGGTGAGCAGCTGGGTGACAAGCTGAACCGCGGCCGGAATCATTTCCGGTGCGGCCTGACCCAAGCCGGAAATCAGCTCGGAAACCATGCCGACGGCGGAGGTAATCAGATCCGGGCCTTTGTCGGCCAGCCCCTGGATGAGCTGCCCCACCAGCTCCACAGCAGTCTCCGCCAGCTGGGGCGCGGAATCAATGATACCGTTCAGCAGCTCCTCCACAAGATCAAGGCCCATGTCCAGCAGCTCGGGACCTTCCTCGCTCAGGCCCTGAATGAGCGATTGGACAAGCTCCCTGCCGCCATCCATGATGGAAGGCCCGTTCTGTGTCAGGCCGCTCAGCAGCGCTTTCACCACATCCAGGGCCGCCTTGGACAGCTCCGGGGCGCGGCTGGAAAGACCGGTGATCAGCCGGGTGATCAGATCCGCGGCACCCTGTGCCATATCCGGCGCAGCGTCCGCAATGCCGTCCACCAGCTCCAGCACCAGATCCAACCCCATATCGATCAACTCAGGGGAAGCCTCCCCCAGACCGTCAACCAGGCCGCCGAGAATGGCCTTGCCCGCTTCCAGGTACTGGGGCAGCTGCTCCTTGATCATGGTCGCGCCCTTGACGATGTAGTCGGTCATCACCTGGGTCTGCGCCGCGGTATCCGTGCCGGCTGCCTCCATGTCGGCGGCGAAGCTGTTCAGGAACTCAGCGCCTTGGGCAGACAGATCGCTGAGCATCGGCAGGAGGATGCCGCCCAGGGCGCTTTTTGCGCTGGCTACGGAGGCGTCCAGCCCGCTCAGACTTTTGGAGTAGGCCAGCCACTCCTTCTGGGATTCACTGAGGGTTTTGCCCGCGTCCTTGGCCGCCTGCGCTGCCTCGGCGGACTCCTTCGCGAAGGAAGCCATGGTGGTGATGACGGCCGTACCCATGGCAGCGGCGGCAGCCGTGGCCACGGCAAGCCCCTTGGCCGCACCAGCGGCGACAGTACCGAAGCCCTTGGCCATGGCAGCGGACGCGGACGCGACGCCCTTGGCCGCGGTGGCCGAAGCCGTGCCGACGGCCTTGGCGGCCGTCCCGGCGGCGTGCAGGCCGACCTTTGCCACCTTTCCGGCGGTACCCACCACGTCCAGCGCCTCGCCCAGAACGGGGACATGGTGGGCGGCGGCCTTGACTTCTGTGGCCGATTCCTTGACTTTGCTCCCGAACGCTTTCAGGGAGCTTCCGAACGTTTTGGCCGCGCCGGCGGCCTTCTGGGTGACGGGAGTGTAGGCACTGGCAGACTTATTGGCCGCCTCCTGCGCCGCCGCTTCCTCTCTGGCGGCCTTCTGGGCGGCTTCCAGAGCATCGGCATTTTCTTTTGCGGCCTTGGCTGCTTTCTGCTGAGCAACTATAGCTTGATTCAGGGCTTGCTTAGCTTTATCCGTTGCAGCAGCGTCTTCCCCAAGGGTCGCCTTCAGATGCTCATAGCGCTGACGTAAAGCGTCAACCTTTGCATCATTCTGGGCGGCCGTCTCCGCGAGTATCTTCTGTTTGGCGGTCAGAGCGTCGATGCTGTCGGCGTTCCCGTCGAATTCGGCGGATGTGGCCGCCATATCGGTACGGAGCGTTTTCAGATTGCTGTTGATCGCCGTCATGGCGGAGTTAAATTCCTTTTCGCCGCCAAGGACAATTTCTGTTGCAATTTGTCTAGTCGCCACTGCGTGCCTCCTCTCTGGGCGTCAGCACCTCCATCAAGTCCGAGAACATACCGGGGGTGAGCATCAGGGCTTCTTTGGTGCTGAGGTGGAGCCGAACAGCCGCCGCAGCCAGGAAATAGATGCGCGTAGGGCCGCCGCCCTGGCTTTTTTTTCGGCTTCCTCCCGTTCCAGAAGAACGAGGTTCACCTCCTCGTCCTCGTCCGGCTTCGGAATATCCCGGTGGAAGCCCTGCTCCAGCGCGTCCCGGACGACCTGCCGGAGGAGGACGCTGTCGGCGGCCATAAAGCCGGTACGCAGTTCCTCCAGGGTGAGCATCTGCTGGGGCGATTCCCCACGGTGCCGCCGCTGCAATTCGCCCTGCGAAGCCATGAGTGCCGCCAGCCAGCAGCAGTTTTTCCAGCCCTCCAGAGTAGGCTCCAGAACGTGGGTGGTGCCGAGAATGTCGGAGGTATAGCCGAATTTATCATAAATTGTGAAAAGCGCTTCCGCCGTGAACGACAAGGCGTAAGTCTTTCCGTTAAATTCAAAATCAATATGTTTCATGTTTCCTCACAATCCGCGTTCACGCAAAATCTGGGTCAATTCCGCGTCCATTGCATTGTAGACTTCCTGTTCGGACTCTTCTGCGGTATTTTCCATGAAGTGCGTCGCGCCGATACGAGGCGAGCCGTATTCCAGAATAAAGGCAACTTCCGCATTAGTACCCTGATAGCTACCGTTTGACCGCCGCTTTCCACGCCGTTTCCCGGTGCTGCTTTTCGGATGTTTGCCCATAGGAAGCACGGAGATTCCCGCGCCGTCCTCCCATACACGTTCTTTCAGCTTGAAGGAGTTTGCCAACAAACCGGATCTCTGGGTAAATATCGCACGCACTTTTTCAATCAGACGCTCCCGAAGGAGTTCTGCACCCGGACGGATAATACGCAGGAGATCCTCTCCCGAAAGATTCGCCATCTTTTCAAAGGTGAGGTCCAGTGCGTCAACTCCGTTATATTTGAACGATGCCACTCATGCCACCTCCGTCTGAAGAATCGTCCGGAAACAGCCGTAATCCGGATCGTAGCTGCTGCCCTGATCGGAATAGGGCAGCTCCAGCTCGTACAGCAGATCCGTCACCGCGTCGATGATGGGGTCGGGGAATTTCGCGGCCAGAATGTCCAGCTGCACCTTGGAAATCGCCGTCTGGGTGCGGTCGTCGCCGTCCAGCGTCCGGGAGCCGTAGGCCGACCACACCACGCAGGGGCGGACACCCGCCGGCGCGGCGCTCTGATAGCTGGCAGGAATCGCCGCTTTCAAAGCGTCGGAAAATTCAGTAAGTGTCATATGCATCCTCCATTCGCATCAGGCTCAGCCACGTGACCGGCAGGCCGTCGCCGTCCTCCCCGGTCTGGGTCTGCTCCACCCGGTAGGTGTGGCCGCCCAGCCGGGCATAACCGGCAGCGGGTACGTCCCGATGCAGGGGCAGCTCCACCAGCTTGTCCACCCGGCTACCGTTGGCCACGGCCTCCCAGAATCGGCTGGCATAAACCGTCTTCTCGGCACACCAGGTGTCAAACTTCTTTACCAGGCACCCCTTAGTTGGGATGCCTTGGGTGTCCGGCATGGTCAGCACGGTGATCGGCTTGTCATAGATCATAGGCTTCTGCCTCCAGTGCCTGCTGCACTTGCCGGTTGCGGATAATGCCGCGCAGCTGCTCCGTCTTCCCGGCACCGGTGGGGCCATTGCGGTACATCCAGGCGGCAAAGGTCATCTGATCCATATCGTCCGCCAGCGTGCCGGGCTGCAGGGGAATGCCCATGTCAGCAAAAGCGTCGTGGGAGTATTCCAGCAGGCTTCCCCAGTAGCTCACCAGCTCCGCAGGAGCGTCCGTGCCGTAGAAGCCCAGGTTGGCTTTCAGGAGCGCCATAGCGCCAGCAGAGTATTTTGTGGAGTTGGCCATAGCGGCCTCCTTTCTTACAGAGAAGCCCGGCGTTGCCGCCGGGCCATATTGGGGCATCAGGTTGCGGAGAAGACGCCGGAGATGAACGTCTTGGCGTCTGCGAGGGTGTCGCAGTCCTGCCGCTTACGCCATGCACCGGTGTTATCCTCCATTACCTTGAAAGATACAGCGTTGGTTTTGGGAGAAAGTTCGCCGGCCTTCTTGGTATCGGCCTCCTGCTTCTCGCTGGACGGCATGGCCTGTGTCTTGTACAGGCAGGTCGCCCGGTAGACGACGGACTTGTCCTTCAGGAGGATCGGCTCGATAAAGGACAGGCCGCCGGGCTTGGCGCGGTCGGCGCTGTTGCTCTCTTCGCCGTCTGCCTCCGTGTAGGTGTGGCCGTACAGAGTGGCGTTGACCGCCAGATCGCTCATGGTGGTTTCAGAGTCCAGCTGGCCGCCGGTGAAAATTTCGTCCTCCAGCTGAGTGATGTCGTCGCCGGGGATGGAGGCGGAAGCGGTGGTAACAGTCAGATAGCCTTTGACTGCCGCGCCCAGATCCACGCCGGTATTGTAGGTGGGATGTGCATTGTCAGGCTCCGTCTTGATGGGATAGTAGGTCAGGGTCTGCATCCCCAGCGGAGTCTTTACCCTGCTCGTCTTTACTGTCATAGTCTACCTCCGTCAGGCGGACTTTGCGGTGACGACCACGAAGCCGTTGGGGACGGTCACGTCCTGGTCGGCCATCACCTCGCCGCGGATGGTCAGCAGGCCCTCGCCGAACTTATAGCCGTCGTTGACGTCGATCTCCACGCCGCCCCACAGGCCCATCTCGCAGCACTGGGGATTGCCGTAAAACATGGTCTTCTTTGCGGTTGTGGTGGGCGTCAGGGAGGACAGGGCGGTGACGTTCTTATTCAGGCAGTAGCGGCAACTCAGGCCGTTGTTGTCCTTAATCACGCCGGAGGAGGGGTTGGCACTGTCGGGGATAATGGAGTAGACGGGCAGGTACTCGTTGGTACCGCGGACGGAGGCGAAAGCCTTCAGGTCTGCCTTGTTGAGCACCAGCGTAGCGGCGCCCTCCACGCCTTCGTCGCCGCCGTAGGCCAGGATGATGTCACTGAGCAGATGGGGCGTAAACAGCGCGGAGCCGGCAGCACCGGTCAGGGCGAAGGTGGTGTTCAGCGTGGAGGCCAGAACGGCGTCCACGGCGTTCTTGGACAGCACGGGGTCGTTAATGCCGCTGACACCGGTGGGGCCAATTACGCCGGTGGAGGAGCTGAGCACAGCGGTGCGGGTCACGAAGGACTTGGCATTCCGGTAGGTGTGCTTGCCGGTTCGCTGGAAGTCCTGGCAGCGACGGCGGAAATCGGGGGACATGCTGCGGCGGCTGCGGGCTTCACCCTCATCTCCGCCGTCCTCTCCACCGTCACCGCCTGCGGCGGAAGAAGCGGCGGCCTCGGCGTCGGCGATCTCCTGCTGGAGGGCTTCCGCCTCCTCAATGATGGTCGCCAGCCGCTCCTTGGCGGACTTCTGAGCCTTTTCCAGCTCCTCGACAGCCGCGGCAGCGGCGGCGATCTCCTCATCTGTGGAGGCTGCTTCAACCTGAGCGGCGACGTCAGCCTCCCGGGACTTAAAGCCGGAGATCTTGCTGCGAAGCTGTTCAGCTTCCTCCAGCATCTTCTCGTGGCGCTTGCGAAGTACCATAATTTTCAGCATAGTTTGTTAATCCTTTCCAAAAGTTCTTGTCTCCGGCGATTAAGCCGGGCGGTACGGAGAGAGGCCATATCGCCAGCATCCCGGGCATACGCGCTGGTCGCCTCGTAGGCCGGGAAGGTGACGACACTCACCTCATACAGGATCAGGTCGTGGATAGTCCATGTGCACGTCTGCCCATCGCTCCCCACGATATAATCCTCGCTTACTATCTCAAAACCAAAGGAACACTGGCTGACGTCACCCCGCTGGACGCGGGCATAGAGGTTCATGGCGTCAGAGTCGTTCGGATTGATCTTGATCTCACCATAAAGGCCGCTCTCATCCTCCCGGAGGGTAAGCGTCCCGGCGGTGGTACGGCCTAAGACCAGCCGGGTTTCGTGATCGACCAGGGCGCGGACATCGCCGCCCAGGCTGCTGCTGAAAGCGCCTGGGGCGATCTGCTCGATACACCCTGGCCACAGCTCGGTGGGAGAGTTAAAAACCGCGAAGTAACAGCGGTTAAAATCGTCCGGCTTCGTGATGGGGTAAAGCTTTTCCCAGTTGGATTCAACCGACTGGGACAGTACATAGCGCATGGCAGCGAGCCGATACTCCGGGAAGTCCGCCGAGTAGTCCAGCAGCTTCTTCGCGTGCCGCCCGGCGGCGTTCACCGTCAGGATGGGCTTCTTCTTGGCCTTGCGCATTTCCGCGAAAGCGTGCAGGTCGCCGATGAGCTTCGTCGTCTCCTCTGGGTCAGCGTCCAGCCGGACAGCCCAGTTGTTGAACCAATCGAGCAGCTCCTGATCCGTCAGATACTCCTTCGGCGCTCTCGCTTTTTTGTTTATTTTTTTATTATTACAATTATTATTTATAACCCCGTCAGATTTGGCGGGGTTAACCCCGTCAGGATTGACGGGGTTTCGAGGGCAGACTTCCACCGTGAAGATTTTGCGGAGGGTTCCGCGCCCGCCTGACCCGTCTTCAATGCGTATGTAGCCGCTGTCCAGCAGCTGCTTGAGCGTCCTCTGAAGGCTCCTTTCTTCCACATTCAAGTACCGCATGAGCGTCGAATTTTTGGCAAACGCGAACCCGTAGCTGTTGGACATACAGGAAATCAGCCCATACAGGAGCTTCGCCCGATCACTGATCTCCCGATCAAACAGGACGCGCGCGGGAATATTTGCCCACGCGGAGAATTGCTCCCGTGGGATCTGTTCAGCCATTGTAGTGCCTCCCCTTTGTTAAATTTGTTCTTCGCCCCGGTGAGGGCTGTCCCACGGCCATTGCACCGAACGCCGAAGCGGCGGCAAAGGCAAACCGTTGTTCTCCAGATTCACCAGCTGCCCATAGGTAAGCCCCCGGGCTTCCGCCCGTGCGTCCTGCTCCTCCAAGGTATACCGGGGCTTCGGCGGCGCCGGGGGCGACACAACGGCAGTTTTGTACCGCTTATTCGGGCGACACTCATAGCAGAGCCGTTTCCGCCCGGCGGGCAGAAGCTTTCCGCACTTTGTGCAGCGCGTCCGTGGATCTTTGTATCGGATATCCGTAGTTTTCACCCTCTCCGGGCTAAAGTGGAGAGCAGCGCAGGAGTCGAACCTGCTCCCTCCCGCCGTGCTG
>OHSI01001477.1_pt1 | contig 12105 bp, 9 predicted proteins | sample 1578641 | NCBI WGS metagenome assembly OHSI01 (sample SAMEA3879535, study PRJEB24766) | human gut metagenome | biome: human-associated habitat; feature: feces | place: USA | collected 1985/1987 | reverse complement strand
GCAGCGGGCGGCACCATTTTCCTGCTGGAAGACCATCTGGACCGATTTTACACCAGCGCCCGTCTGCTGGATATCCGTATTCCCATGGAAAAGCAGGCACTGGGCGAGCTTCTCACCCAGCTGGCATGGCAGGTGGAGGGCGAAAGCTGCTTCGTGTACTGGCAGGTAAGCCGGGGCGTGGAGCCGCGGAGCCACACCTATGCCGAAAATCTGCCCGGCAAACTGTGGGTGCTGGTTCGTCCTCAGGTCATCCCCAACCCCAATATCCCCATCCGTCTGAACGACGAGGAGGACACCCGTTTCTTCCACTGCAACATCAAATCTCTGAATCTGCTCTGCAATGTGATGACCGCCCAGCGGGCGCACCGCGCCGGATGCACGGAGACCGTGTTCCACCGGGGTGAGATCGTCACCGAATGCGCCCACTCCAACATTTCCGTCCTGAAGGACGGAGTTCTGTACTCCCATCCCAACGACGAGTTCATCCTCCGGGGCATCGCCAAGAGCCACATGATCCGTGTTTGTTACCGGCTGGATATCCCGGTGCTGGAAAAGCCCTTCACGATGGATTTTTTGAAATCCGCCGATGAAATTCTTGTAACCTCCACCACCAAGTTCTGCCTTTCCGCCGATACGCTGAACGGTCAGAGCGTGGGCGGGAAGGACGCTGCCGTCCGCATCGCCATCCAGAACGCGGTCATGCAGGACTTCCGGGACTGCACAGGCTATGCAGGACAATGGAATTAATTGAAAAAAGTCACCTGCCGCAACTGCTTTGCGCGCACGCCGGTACATCGGCGTGCGCCCTTTTGTAATGTCGCTCAAGGACGTTTGCTTTTGCTGTATGAACACTTTTTTATGTTTCTGTTACAAAAATTCGCGAATTTATCGAGACATATCATGAAATCTGCTACTTTACTTGAGACGGAAAATGTGATAAACTATTACCATTCTTTTAAATTTTGAATTTTCCAGTTTTGGAACTTTCATTTTGAGTCAAATACCCCCACCGTCTCCTGTAATATGGCGTCCGCCATTTTATAGGCTGTCTCCCGGCGTTGTTTTCGCGCTGATGTTAAGGAAGAAGCATCGGGTGAAAAGAGCGTTTGGGGGTCGCCCACCGGCTGCTTTTCGGCCGGCTCGCTTATCAAAGCAGAGAACAAGAAAGGAATGATCACTATGCAAACCATGAAACGACTTCTCGCCTTCGCCCTGGCTCTGACCATGGTCTTCGCGCTGGCAGCCTGCGGCGGCAAATCCGGCACCACCGACAGCACAGCGGCAGCCGGCACCACCCCCACTGCGGCCGCCGTGACCGAGAACGCGGTTTACAGAACGCTGTACGCCTCCGAAGTCACTACGCTGAACTATCTGATCACCGGCCAGACCAACGAGCTGAACATCGCCGCCAACGTGGTGGATTGCCTGGTGGAATACGACTCCTACGGCAATGTAGAGCCTGCTCTGGCTACCAGCTGGGAGCAGAATGAGGACGCTACCGTCTGGACCTTCCACATCCGTGAGGGTGTGAACTGGGTCGATAAGGACGGCCACGTTGTTGCCCCCGTCACCGCCAATGACTGGGTTTCTTCCGCCCACTACGCCTGTGACGCCAACAACGATTCCGACACCTTCTATACCATGAGCGGCGTCATCGCGGGTGCCGACGCCTACTACGACTGGACCGCCTACCAGATGGCTCTGCCCGATGCCACCGACGGCACCGATAAAGATGGCAACGCCGTGAAGTTCATCACCAACGAGGACGGCGAGCAGGAAATCCTGGAGGAAGTCCCCGAGGCTTCCATTGACGACATCGGCGTCAAGGCTGTGGACGACTACACCCTGGAGTTCACGCTGGAATCCTCCCGCCCCTACTTCCTGTCCATGGTTTCCTTCGGCCCCTATATGCCCGTGTACGGTCCCTTCCTCGATGAGTGCGGCAGCAAGTTCGGCACCGACAACAGCGCCCTGCTGTACTGCGGCGCGTTCATCCTGTCCACCTACGAGCCTCAGCAGCAGCGCGTTCTGACCAAGAACCCCACCTACTGGGATAAGGACAATGTGTTCCTGGATGCCATCCAGATGACCTACAACGCCGAGGCTTCCTCCATCGCCACCACCATGTATCAGTCCGGCGAGGTTGATCAGGCGGATATCTCCTCCGACCTGCTGTCCGCCATGATGGCTGACCCCAACACCAAGGATCTGATTCACCCCTCCCGTGCCGATACCTCCTACGCTTACTGGTATCTGTTCAACTTTGACCCCAACTTCGACGCTGAGTACGAACCCGAAAACTGGAAGCTGGCCGTGAACAATGAGAACTTCCGCAAGTCCATCGTCCACGCCTTCAACCGGATGCCCGCTCTGGCGACCAGCGACCGCATTGACCCCGAGTCCCTGAAGAACAACACCATCACCCCCAACGCCTTTGCCTCCGCTTCCAAGGACTACACCTACTACGAAGGTCTGGCCGCCTACACCGATGGCGACAACTTCGACGAGGCTCTTGCCGAGGAATACAAGACGACCGCCATTGAGGAGCTGACCGCCGCCGGCGCCACCTTCCCCATCAAGATGCTCATGTGCTACAACCCCACCTCCGCCAACTGGGCGCAGGAGTGTCAGGTCGTGGAGCAGCAGATTGAGACCGTCTTGGGCGCCGACTATGTGGACATCATCATCCAGGCAGGTCCTGAGACCGGCTTCCTGGGCGCCATCCGCCGCACCGGCAAATATGCCTTCATGAAGTGCAACTGGGGCGCCGACTACGCCGACCCCGAGACCTGGACCGATCCCTTCTCCACGGATTCCAGCTACAGCTTCATCTTCAAGAGCACCGACCCCGAAACCCAGGCTCTGTATGCCGAATACACCGAGCTGGTGGATGCCGCCAAGGCCATCACCGACGACATGGACGCCCGGTATACCGCCTTTGCCAAGGCCGAGGCGTTCCTGCTGGATCACGCCTTTGCCGTCCCCTTCTCCATCAGCAACCGCAGCTATCAGATGTGCAATCTGAACGTTTTTGAAGGACAGTACGCCTCCTTCGGCTTGGCCAACCAGCGCTACAAGGATCAGCACCTGTACAGCTCCTCCATGGGTCTGGAGGAATATCAGGCCGCTTACGCCGAGTGGCAGTCCAAGAAGGCCGGTTAAGATTTAAGTTTTCATTTTGGCAGTTTATCACGAGAGAAGCCCTCATTTGGGGGCTTCTCTCAAAGCCGCATATATACGGTATTGCTCCACAGGCAATTTTTCGGAGCCTGTACCGGTGCTGCTACGGCGAAAGCAGCAGCGGTATCGGCTCTGATGCCAGTTTCGTTAAAACGGTTAAAAACCGTTTTAGCAGGCCGTTTTCCAAACGGTCAGCGGCGCAGCCGCAGAAAAGAAAGTCCATACATTTTCTGCCGCCTATGGCGGCCATCCACATCAGTGGATAAATAAAATGGTTTACCATTTTATTTGGAAATCGTATGAAGGGAGAAAAACCCCAGGAGGACATCATATGGCCAGATATATAACCAAGCGCGTTCTGCGCTCCCTCATCACCATGTTTATCATTATCACGATCCTCTTTGCCCTGCTGCGGCTGATGCCCGTGGAAGGGTATTTCGAGAATTACGATAAAATGAGCTCCACCCAGATTCAGGTCAAGCTTCAGGCCCTTGGCGTGACCGCTCCCCTGCCCACCCAGCTGGTGCGCTTTTATAAGCAGATACTCCACGGCGATCTGGGAGAATCCAACGTCTACCGCAAGGGCGTCGCCATTACCGAGATCATTGCCGAGAAGATCCCCATCTCTCTGGAGCTGGGACTGATCTCCCTGTGCATTGCTCTCGCGCTGGGTCTTCCTCTGGGTGTCATCATGGCGCGAAGCACCCGTACCCGCTTCAAGATCGGCGACCGGCTGGGTACGGTGTTCATCGTGCTGGTGCAGGCCATGCCCTCGGCGGTGTATCACATTCTGATCCAGTTCCTCGGTTCCCAGACCTATGTCGGCAAGGACGTGCTGGGGCTTCCCATGCTGTTTGACGCCACCAATCCCAAGAGCTATATTCTGCCCGTCATCTCCCTGTCCATCGGCAACATCGCCTATTATGCCATGTGGCTGCGGCGGTACATGGTGGACGAGTCCAATAAGGACTACATCCGTCTGGCCCGGGCGAAGGGCGTGCCAAACGGCAAAATCTCCTTCCGGCACGTGTTCCGCAATGCCTTTGTGCCGCTGGTACAGTACATCCCCAACTCCATTCTGTTTACCCTGATGGGTTCACTCTATGTGGAATCCCTGTACTCCGTCCCCGGCATGGGCGGCCTGCTGGTCACGGCCATCAAGCGTCAGGATAATACCTTGGTACAGGCGCTGGTGCTGATTTACGCAGTAATTTCCATTCTGGGTCTGCTTTTCGGCGACATTCTCATGGGAATCGTCGATCCCCGGATCAGCTTTGCCAAGAAGGAGGGTTCCCGCTGATGAAACGTCTTGGATTTCACACCCTGCGCGACAAGGCCACCGACACGCTGGGCGACAAGCTCTCCCGGCAGCTTCAGGAGGATGTCGCGCCGAAAATGAGCGACGAGGAGGCCTTCTCCTTTGCCGAATTCAACGCCGAGGACGCGGAGCGGGGCGGCTATTCCGATTATTCCTACTGGAAATCCACCCTCCGTGCGTTTTTCCAGAATAAGATCGCGGTCTTTTTCCTTTTCGTCATGGTTGCGGTGCTGCTGTTCACCTTTATCCAGCCCTACCTCCCCGGTCAGAAGGATCCCATTCTCATTCACAACGACCAGTGGGGTCTGCCTCTGAACAATATTCCCCCCAGCAAAGAATTCTGGTTCGGAACAAACTCTATCGGTCAGGATCTCTGGGCGCGTATCTGGGCGGGCACCCGCACTTCCCTGTTCATCGGCTTCTCTGTCGCTCTGGTGGAGGCCGTGGTGGGCATCCTCGTGGGCGTGCTGTGGGGCTATGTCCGCAAGCTGGACTTCTTCTTTACCGAGCTGTATAACGTTCTGGACAACATTCCCCAGACGCTGCTGCTGATCCTCATTTCCTATGTCCTGAAGCCTGGCGTTTCCACCATCGTGTTCGCCCTGTCCTTAACGGGCTGGCTGGGCATGGCGCGGTTCATCCGCAACCAGATCATCATTATCCGCGACCGGGACTACAATCTGGCCTCCCGGTGTCTGGGCATTTCCACCGGGCGTATCATCGTCAAGAACCTGCTGCCCTATATGGTGTCCGTCATCACCATGCGCATGGCGCTTGCCATTCCCTCCGCCATCGGCAATGAGGTGTTCGTCACCTACATCGGCATCGGCCTTCCCGTGGACACGCCGTCTCTGGGCAATCTGATTCAGACCGGACGGTCGCTGATGACCGTGGCGTCTCTGCGCTACCAGCTGTTCTTCCCCGTAGCCGTGCTGGTGGTCATCACCGTTTCCTTCTACATCATCGGCAACGCCTTCGCCGACGCCGCCGACCCCAAGAATCACGTCAGATAAGGAGAGATCACAATGGAAGATAAAAAAGTTGTTCTCTCCGTTCAGGATCTGAACGTGAAATTCACCCTCCGCGGTCAGATTCTTCACGCCATCCGGGGCATTTCGCTGGACGTGTATCAGGGCGAAAGCCTTGCCATCGTGGGTGAATCCGGCTCCGGTAAGTCCGTATTCGTCAAATGCGCCATGGGCCTTCTGGATGCCAACGGCTACATCGACGGCGGTTCCATCCTCTATAACGGCATGGACCTGACCAAATTCCAGACCGACAAGGACTGGCTGAAAATCCGGGGCAAGGAGATTGCCATGGTGTTTCAGGACCCCATGACCTCCCTGAACCCCCTGAAAACCATCGGCAAGCAGATTCAGGAGGCCGTGGAGCTGCATCAGGGTCTGAAAGGCAAGGATGCCTACAAGGCTGTGCTGGAAGTGCTGAGCGACGTGGGCATTGACGACCCCGAGCGGCGCTACAAGCAGTATCCCCACGAATTTTCCGGCGGTATGCGCCAGCGGGTGGTCATCGCCATCGCCGTCGCCTGCCGGCCGAAAATCCTCATCTGTGACGAGCCGACCACCGCTCTGGACGTGACCATTCAGGCACAGATTCTGGAGCTGATCAAGGCCATGCAGAAAAAGTATGACCTCACTACCATCTATATCACCCACGACCTGGGCGTGGTGGCCAACGTGGCCGACCGGATTGCCGTCATGTACGCGGGCGATATCGTAGAGCTTGGCACTTGTGACGAGGTGTTCTACGACCCCCGCCATCCCTACACTTGGGCGCTGCTGTCCAGCCTTCCCCAGCTGGGAACCAAGGACGAGCCGCTGTACTCCATTCAGGGTACGCCGCCCAATCTGTTCCACGAGGTCAAGGGCGACGCCTTTGCCCCCCGAAACCCCAAAGCACTGAAAATCGACTTTGTAGAGCGTCCTCCCTTCTTCGAGGTCACGCCTACCCACTATGCCCGCACATGGCTGATGGACCCCCGCGCTCCCAAGGTGGAGCCGCCGGAGCACGTCCGCATCCTGCGGGAGAAGGGAGTGAACCGCGTTGGCTGAAGACAGAAAGAAGCTGATTGAGGTTCAGGATCTTGTCGTCCGGTTTGGCTCCCGGCGGCACGCCTTTACCGCGGTGGATAACGTATCCTTCCACATTTATCAGGGCGAGACCTTCGGTCTGGTTGGTGAATCCGGCTCCGGAAAGACCACCATCGGCCGCGCCATCATCCGCATTCACCCCACTGCCGGCGGCAAAATCCTCTTTGACGGCAAGCAGATCAACGGGCGCATCTCCAAGGCTCTTGACCGGGAGGTCACACAGCGTATCCAGATGATCTTTCAGGATCCCATGTCCTCGCTGAACGAACGGGCAAAGGTGGATTATATTGTCAGCGAAGGACTTTACGCTGGCGGACACCATCTGTCCGAAAGCGAGCGTCAGGCCAAGGTGGCAAGCGCCCTGTCTGACGTGGGTCTGCTGCCGGAATTTGCCAGCCGCTTCCCCCATGAGTTCTCCGGCGGCCAGCGTCAGCGAATCGGCATTGCCCGGGCGCTGATCATGGAACCGGACTTCATCATTGCCGACGAACCGATCTCCGCGCTGGACGTTTCCATCCGTGCGCAGGTTCTGAACCTGCTGTCCAAGCTGCAGAAGGAGCGGAATCTGACCTATCTGTTCATCGCCCACGACCTTTCGGTGGTTCGCTTCATCTGCGACCGCATCGCCGTCATTCACAAGGGCAAGATCGTGGAGCTGGCGCAGAGCGAGGAGCTGTTCGCCCATCCCCTGCACCCCTACACCCGTGCGCTGCTGTCCGCCATCCCCCAGCCCGACCCCATTGCGGAGCGGCAGAAAAAACTCATCGTCTACGACCCCAGCTGCCATCACTACAGCGAGACGAACCAGCCGGACTGGTGTGAGATCGTCCCCGGCCACTTTGTTCTGGCAAGTGAGCCTGAGCTGGAAGAATACCGCAAACAGTTTTGACATTCTGCAAGCAGAGCACGTACCCGTGTTCTGCTTGCGCCATATTTCTTTTCGAGGTGCCTGCCATGATCGATCCCAAGCCCCTTTTCCCCGGCGCCAGAGTGGCGCTGGTCGCCCCCGCCTCCGCCGTGCCGGAGGAAAAACTGCCCGGCGCTCTTGACCTCGTCCGTCGGCTGGGCATGGAGCCGGTGCTGTACCCCTCCTGCTATTTTGCCAACCGGGACGGCTATCTGGCCGCAACGAACGCCCAGCGGGCGGAGGACGTCAACCGCGCCTTTGCCGACAAAACCATTGACGGCGTGTGGTGCATCCGCGGCGGCTACGGCGGCCACCGCATTCTTCCCCTGCTGGACGCGGACGCTATCCGGAAGAACCCCAAATGGTTCGGCGGCTATTCCGACGTCACCGCACTGCACCTGTTTCTGAATCAGGTCTGCGGTCTCGCCACCTTCCACTGCACCATGCCATCTACCGAGCCGCACCCGAATACATACACACTCGACTATCTGAAAAAGGCCCTGTTCGGCGGTCTGAACGGCGCACTTTCCAATCCGGAAGGTCAGAGCATCCGCACGTTGGTTCCGGGTAAGGCGGAAGGCGTTCTCTGCGGCGGCAATCTGTCCCTGCTGGCGGCGTCTCTCGGCACGCCTTGGGAGGTCGATACCAAGGGCAAAATTCTGTTTCTGGAGGACATTGGGGAAAAGACCTATCGTCTGGACAGTATGCTCACCCAGCTGCGCAATGCCGGGAAATTCCGGGACTGCGCCGGCATCATTCTGGGCGCGTGGACGGACTGCGTGCCGGAAATGCCGGAGCGCACCCTGACGCTGGACGAGATCTTCACCCAGCTCATCGTCCCCGCCGGAAAACCCGCCGTCATGGATCTGGCCTGCGGCCACTGCGCCACCACTCTGGCGCTGCCCATGGGCCATATGTGCCGTCTGAACGCGGACGCGGGCAGCATCACATTGGAGGCGTGACCATGAACGATCTGGCTTCCCGGCTGAATGCCGTCATGGATGCGTTTCCCGCCAAAACCGCGTTATACTGCGTGGACTTGACCACCGGCACCCCCATCGCCGCCATTCGTGAGAACACCCGCGTGGTCTCCGCCTCCACCATCAAGGTATCCATTCTGTGCTGCGCTCTTCAGGACGTGATGGACGGGAAGCTGTCTCTTGGCCAGCCCCTCACCATTGCCCCGGCGGACTTTTGCAGCGACACCGAGGTCTTTGAACCCGGCTACCGGCAGGACGGCGCTTCTCTCTGGGAAATGCTGTACTGGATGATCGTTTCCAGCGACAATACCGCCACTAACACCGTCATTTCCCTGCTGGGCTACGACCACGTCAACCAGTATTGCCGGGCAATCGGCCTGACCCAGACCTCTCTCCAGCGGAAAATGCTGGACTTTCAGGCCATCGCCGAGGGGCGGAACAACTACACCTCCCCCGCCGACCTGTACCGGGTGTTTTCCCTGCTGTACCATGGCGAAATTCTGAATAAGCCCCTGCGGGAGGTCGCTTTCGACTTTCTTTCCCGCTGCCGCAGTACCGACGCATTGCAGCGGTACATCCCCGACGCCGTGACCGTGCTGCACAAGCCCGGCGGGCTGGATCACCTGAACCACGACGTGGGCATTTTCCTGACGGACGACCGCCCCTATTATCTTGGCATTTTTACATGGGACGGCCCTGCGCTGGACGGTCAGCCCCAGCAAAACCGGCTCATCGGGCAGCTGTCCCGGATGATCTACGACGCTATGAAGGGAGAGAAATAAATGAAAGCCATTGTAAACGTCCCCATCTGCGCCCTGCTGGCCGCCACCACCCGGGAAAGCACGCTGGAAGACGAGGCGCTGTACGGCATGGTGGTGGATATTCTGGAAGAACCTGCCCCCGGCTGGTACCGCGTCCGCACCCATTACCGCTATGAGGGTATCGTCTCCGCTGATGATCTGATCGTCGGCGACGAAGCCGCTGACGCTTGGGCGGCTCTGCCCAAGAAAATCGTCCGCAATAAGAACTTCTGTGACGTGCTTTCCGCCCCCAAGGTACAAGGCTGGATCATGGCCGCCCTTCCCCGGGGCGGCATTCTCTCCCCGGTGGGTCAACCGGAAAAGGGCTGGCAGCAGGTGCGTCTGGCGGATGGCCGAACGGGCTTCGTCCCGGAAAGCATCCTCGGAGAGTACCATACCGCGCCCCTGTCCCAGGACGAGGAAACCCTTCGTCAGGCGCTGGTGGACGCCGCCATGCTCTATCGGGGCACCCATTACCGCTGGGGCGGCAAGTCCCCCATGGGCATCGACTGCTCCGGTCTGGTATCCATGGCCTATATGCTCTGCGGCATTCTCATTTACCGGGACGCCCACATCATGGAAGGCTTCCCCATTCACGAAATTTCTCTGGAAAATGTGAAACCCGGCGATCTGCTGTTCTTCCCCGGCCATGTCGCCATGTACTTAGGTCACGGCCGCTACTGCCACAGCACCGGCCGCAGCGGGGACAACGGCTTCGCCCTCAACTCCCTGAACCCCGGCGACCCCGACTACCGGGCAGATCTGAAAGCCGCCATCACTCAGGTTGGCTCCTACTTTTGATTTAATAAGGAAAGCGAGATAAAATAAATGAAAGTATTTTTAAGTGCCGATATGGAAGGCACCTGCGGCATCGTTTCCTGGCCGGAGACGGAGCGCACCACCCCCTTTGACTACAGCCCCGCCCAGAAGCAAATGACCCGGGAGGTCGCCGCCGCCTGCCGGGGCGCGCTGTCCGCCGGTGCGGCGGAGGTTCTGGTGAAGGACGCCCACGACTCCGCCCGGAACATCGACCCCACCGGTCTCCCCCGGGGCATCCGCATGAACCGCAGCTGGTCGGGCGACCCCCTGAGCATGATGAGCGGCCTGAATCAGGAGAAATTTGACGCCGTGTTCTTCACCGGCTACCACGCCTGGGCAGGCTGCCCCGGCAATCCTCTGAGCCACACCATGAACGGCCGGAACAACCATGTTTTCCTCAACGGCACACTGTGCAGTGAATTTCTCATCAACGCCTACACCGCCGGATACTACGGCGTCCCCGTGGCGCTGCTCACCGGCGACAAGGCGCTGTGCGACTTTGCCAAAACGCTGATTCCCGTCATCACCACCGTCCCCGTGAACGAAGGCCGGGGCGGCGGCGTCACCTCCCTGCACCCCGATGAGGCGGTGGAGCGCATCGAAGCGGCGGCGAAGGAAGCGGTCGCCAAGGCGGCGCAGTGCGTCGTCCCCATGCCGGAGCATTTCCACATGGAGATCGACTTTGTCAAGCACCATGTGGCCTACTCCAAGAGCTTCTACCCCGGTGCGACCCTGAAAGATGACAAATTCGTCTGCTTCGACTCCGACGACTGGTACGAGGTTCTGCGCTTCTGCCACTTCGTTCTCAGCGACGGTTAATTCCAAAAGCACGGCTCGAAAGCCGTGCTTTTGCCTTGCAAATTGCATTTTTTGTGCTATAGTAAAAGAAAAAAGGAGAAAGACAGATGAGCAAAGAATTCCTTTACACCCTGCTTGACAGCATGTCCGTTTCCGGCCACGAAATTCCGCTGCAAAAGAAGGTCATCGCCGAGATGACCCCCCACTGTGACAAGATCATCACAGATTATACCGGCAACGTCGTCTGCGTGCTGAACCCCGACGCGCCCTTCAAGGTGATGCTGGCCGCTCACATTGACGAGATCGGTCTGATCGTCACCCACATCCAGCCCGACGGCCTGCTCCGGGTGTCCAAATCCGGCGGCATTTTCCCCGGCGTTTATCCCGGCCATCAGGTGGCCGTCCACGGCTATGCCCAGACCGTCTACGGCGCGGTCGTCCGCAGCAAGGACATGGATAAGGCCGACCTGAAAGCGGACGAGCTGTACATCGACATCGGCGCGAAGGACGCCGCCGACGCCCGGAAATACGTGCAGGAGGGCGACCCCGTCCACATGAACACCTACCATCAGGAGATGATCAACGGCTTCCTCTCCGCCCGGGGCATCGACGACCGGGGCTGCGCCTACATCATTCTGGAAGCCCTGAAACGGGCAAAGGCCATGGGCTGCTCTGTAGGCGTTTACGCCGCCACCACCGTGGGCGAAGAAACCACCGGCCGGGGTTCCCACTGGGTCGGCTCTGCCATCCGTCCCGACGTTGCCGTCGTCACCGACGTCACTTTTGCCTCCGATTATCCCGGCGTGGATGCCAAGCAGTCCGGCGAGGTGAAGCTGGGCTGCGGCGGCGTGCTCTGCAACAGCTCCATCGGCAGCCGGAAGGTCAACGACCTGCTGAAAGCCGTGGCGAAGGAGCATAACATCCCCTACCAAATCGAGTCCTACATGGGCAGAACCTACACCGACGCGGACAACCTCCACGTCACCGGCACCGGCGTGGTCACAGCGCTGCTGTCCCTGCCCCTGCGGTACATGCACTGCCCCTGCGAGGTGTGCCACATGGACGACATCGAAAACTGTATCGAGCTGCTGGCGCAGTTCCTGTGCCGCATCGATGAGCATATTGATCTCGACCCCTTTCACTGATCTCAAAATCTAAAACAGGGAGGAAACCATCATGACTTATCAGGAAG
>OHSI01001452.1_pt1 | contig 12219 bp, 10 predicted proteins | sample 1578641 | NCBI WGS metagenome assembly OHSI01 (sample SAMEA3879535, study PRJEB24766) | human gut metagenome | biome: human-associated habitat; feature: feces | place: USA | collected 1985/1987 | reverse complement strand
GCTGGGGAATGGATCGCGGCGATGGTCAAGGCGTTCAACGAGTCGGAGAAGTAATACGTTATTATTTCTGTAATTTTGCGCTTAATTTATGGTGCGGCTGTAATGGTCGTGCAAGATTTAACGAGTAAATATTAAACATAAACTATTATGTCAGAATCAATAGATATCCGCCAGCTTAACGCTCGGATAGAACAGCAAAGCAGTTTTGTCACCAACTTGGTGACTGGTATGAACCAAGTGATTGTTGGACAAAAACACCTCATCGAGTCGTTGCTTATCTCGCTTCTTAGCGATGGTCACATCCTTCTGGAGGGTGTGCCTGGTTTGGCAAAGACTCTCGCCATAAAGACTCTCTCTCAGCTTATCGATGCCGACTACAGCCGCATTCAGTTTACCCCTGACTTGTTGCCTGCCGATGTTGTCGGTACGCTCATCTATTCACAGAAGGACGAGAACTTTCAGGTGAAGAAGGGTCCGGTGTTTGCAAACTTCGTACTTGCCGACGAGATTAACCGTGCGCCGGCTAAGGTTCAGAGTGCCTTGCTTGAAGCTATGCAGGAGCATCAGGTAACAATCGGTGAACAGACATTCAAACTTCCGAATCCGTTCCTCGTGATGGCTACGCAGAACCCTATTGAGCAGGAGGGTACATATCAGTTGCCTGAGGCTCAAGTAGACCGTTTTATGCTTAAAGTGGTTATCGGCTATCCTACACTTGAGGAGGAGAAGCTCATTATCCGTGAGAACTTGCGTGGTGAGGAGAAGAAGGTGTTGCCCGTAACTACTGCTGAGGAGATATTGAAGGCTCGTGAGGTAGTTGAAGAGGTATATATTGACGAGAAGATTGAACAGTATATTGCTGACATCGTCTTCGCTTCACGTTACCCAGAGAAGTACGGCTTGGGCGAACTGAAAGATATGATTACCTTCGGTGGCTCGCCACGTGCAAGTATCTCGCTTGCAAAGGCAGCGCGTGCCTATGCTTTCATCAAGCGTCGCGGCTACGTAGTGCCAGAGGATGTGCGTGCCGTTGCACACGACGTGCTGCGCCATCGCATAGGTCTCTCATACGAGGCTGAGGCAAGCAACATCACAAGTGAGGAGATTGTATCTAAGATAATAAATAAGGTAGAGGTGCCTTAAACATAAGACAATGGAAACGTCAGAGATACTTAAAAAGGTTCGCAAGATAGAAATCAAGACGAAGGGTCTGAGCCAGAACATATTCGCAGGCCAGTACCATTCTGCCTTTAAGGGTAGGGGTATGGCGTTTGCCGAGGTTCGCGAGTATCAGTTTGGCGATGACGTTCGCGACATAGACTGGAATGTCACAGCACGTTTCCGCAAGCCTTACGTGAAAGTGTTTGAGGAGGAACGCGAACTCACCGTTATGTTGTTGATTGATGTCTCGGGTTCGCTCGACTTCGGCACACGCAAGTGTATGAAGTCGGTGATGGCTACCGAGATTGCTGCTACCATCGCCTTCAGTGCCATGCAGAACAACGACAAGATTGGTGTGGTGTTCTTCTCCGATCGCATTGAGAAGTATATTCCGCCAAAGAAGGGACGTAAGCACATCCTGTATATTATACGAGAGATGCTCGACTTTCACCCACAAAGTACCAAGACAGACATAGGTGAAGCGGTGGCTTACTTCACACGTATGATGAAGCGTCGCACAACAGCGTTCGTAATCAGCGACTTCTACGACAACAAGGACTTCCTAAAGCAGTTTCAGATAGCCAACAACAAGCATGACCTTATGGCTGTGCAGGTGTACGACCGTTGGGCGAAGCAACTGCCAGATGTAGGACTTATGAAAGTACAGGATGCAGAAACGGGTAGCGAGATGTATATCGATACCTCAAGCAAGAAGGTGCGTGCTGCTCATGCTCGCTATTGGACGGAGCGTGAGGCGATACTTCGTGAGACATTCTCTCAGGCAAATGTCGACTGGATGTCTGTGGCTACAGATGAGGATTTCGTGAAAGCGATGATGACTTTGTTCTCATCAAGAAACAGTTAAGCAATGAAAAGATTAATAACTCTTATATTGTTCGTGTCGTCACTCACGTTGGCTGCCGCCCAGCAGGTAGGTGTTGAGGCTAAGATCGATTCTGTGGCGATAATGATTGGCGAACAGGCACATCTTCAACTGACCATTACTGCTCGCCAGGGTGCAAAGATTGTGTATCCGCACTACAAGCGTTCGCAATATCTCGTGCCAGGCGTTGAGGTGCTTGATGATTCGAAAGGCGATACAGCTGTTGTCGACGGTTATTGGAGCGTGAAGAAGATACTTACGCTTACAAGCTTCGACGAACATCTGTATGCCATACCCGGCATCACGGTAAAGGTGGACGGCAAGAGCTACAAGTCGAACCCCGTAGCACTTAAGGTAATCACTTGCGATGTCGATACTCTCAATATGGATAAGTTCTTTCCACCGAAGTCTGTACAGGACAATCCGTTCCTTTGGGCAGAGTGGATGCCGCTTATTTGGATGGCGCTTATTGTGTTGTTACTTATTGCGTTAGGCTCATGGGTTATAGTACGTCTGAAGCAGAACAAACCGATTATTGCCCGCATACGTATCGTGAAGAAAGTGCCGCCACACAAGAAGGCATTGGACGAGATGAACCGCTTGAAGGGCGAGTCGCATACAGCCGATTACGACCAGAAGGCTTACTATACGCAGCTTACAGACACCTTGCGCCAGTATATACGCGAGCGTTTCGGTTTCAACGCTATGGAGATGACCTCTTCGGAGATTCTCGAAAACCTGCGTAGTGCCGGCGACGAGAAAATGCTTGCAGAGCTAAGCGAGTTGTTCATGACTGCCGACCTTGTGAAGTTTGCGAAATATTCGGCACTTCTCAACGAGAAAGACATGAATCTTCTGAACGCCATCAACTTTATAGACCAGACCAAGCGTGAGGATGCTCCTACAGAAGAGCGTATAGAACCGACACTTAGTGAGGAAGAGGTGCGTACACGCAAGACACGCGTCATGCTTAATGTGCTTCTTTGCGCTATTGCTGTCGCTATCGTCGGACTTGCAGGTTATGTGATTTATCGTGTGTGGTTGCTCCTTATGTAGAGTCTAACGATACGTAACGAAAGTAATATACAACAATGGAATTTGTAAATAAAGAATACTTCATACTGCTCACGTTGCTGATACCTTATATAATATGGTATTGGCGCAATCGTAAGCATAGCGAACCTACGATGCGTGTCAGCACAGTGGTAGCTTACTACAAGGCACCTAAAAGTTGGCGACAGCGCATCGTACATACACCGATGTTTTTGCGTTGCCTTGCTTTTGTGATGATTGTGTGCGTCATGGCACGTCCTCAGACACGCAACTCTTGGGACAATAAGTCGGTAGAAGGCATCGACATCATGCTTGCTATGGACGTGTCGACATCTATGCTGGCAGAAGACCTTAAGCCCAATCGCCTTGAGGCTGCTAAGAACGTAGCTGCAGAGTTTGTGGCAGGTCGTCCGAACGACAACATCGGTCTAACAATCTTTGCAGGTGAGTCGTTCACCCAGTGTCCAATGACTACTGATCATGCTTCGCTTCTCAATCTGCTTGGTTCTGTTCGCACCGACATTGCCGCACGTGGCATCATTTCAGATGGTACTGCCATTGGTATGGGACTTGCAAACGCCGTGTCGCGATTGAAGGAATCGAAGGCAAAGAGCAAGGTGGTCATCCTGCTTACAGACGGCAGTAACAACATGGGCGACATCTCGCCAATGACGAGTGCGGAGATAGCACACAGTCTTGGTGTGCGTGTATACACCATTGCTGTAGGAACTAACAAGGTGGCACCTTATCCCGTGCCAGTAGCTGGAGGCATTCAGTATGTGAATATGCCGGTAGAGATAGACACGAAGACTCTGAGCGAGATTGCTCAGATAACGAATGCCAGCTCTTATCGTGCAACAAACAACCGCGAACTGTCGCAAATATATAAGGACATCGACAAACTCGAGAAGACAAAGATGGACGTGAAACGCTTCTCCAAGCACTACGAGGCTTATCAGCCATTTGCCATCGTAGCATTGTTTCTGCTTGTGGCAGAGTTTCTGCTGCGCTTTACTGTTCTTCGCCGGATACCTTAAGGTTCTTTGTTGGCGTAGCCTTTGGTTTTTGCCCATATTAAAACTCAAAATTCAAAGTTAAGAAAATGTTCAGATTTGAGAGCCCCCAATATTTATGGTTGCTATGGCTTGTAGTAGTGCTCGTAGCGGTCAGATACTATAGCCTATGGCGCAGGCAGAAGAAGATAATGCGCATTGGCGACAAAGATCTTGTGCGTCAGCTTATGCCCGACGCTTCGACAATGCGTCGCCGTGTGAAGTTTTGGCTTACGATGGCAGCTGTAGCTGTGCTTGTGGTTGTTATTGCTCGTCCACAGATGGGCTCCAAGATAAGCAACGAGAAGCGCAACGGAATAGAGACAATCATTTGTCTCGATATTAGTAATTCGATGTTGGCACAGGACGTAGCACCTTCGCGCTTGGATAAGAGCAAGATGCTTGTAGAGAATCTTGTTGACAACTTCACTAACGATAAGATTGGTCTTGTGGTATTTGCTGGCGATGCTTTTGTTCAGCTGCCAATCACGAGTGATTATGTTTCAGCAAAGATGTTCCTTCATGGCATAAGTCCGGCACTCATCTCTACTCAGGGTACCGACATTGCACGCGCTCTTTCCGTGGCAGCAAGCAGTTTCACTCAGCAGCAGGGTGTAGGCAAGGCTATCATACTCATCACTGATGGCGAAGACCATGAAGGCGGAGCATTGGAGGCAGCAAAGGAAGCGCGCAAGAAAGGCATCAATGTATTCATTCTCGGCATAGGTAGCACAAAGGGCTCTCCAATTCCCGTTGGGGGTGGTGAGTATATCCGCGACAACACCGGTAACATCGTTGTGTCGGCTCTCAACGAGGACATGTGTCGTGATATAGCCCGTGCCGGTAGTGGCACATACATCCATGTAGACAACACCAACGACGCTCAGGAGAAGTTGAACGACGAGCTTTCGAAGCTCCAGAAGGGTGAGACAGAGAGCGTAATCTACAGCGAGTACGCCGAGCAGTTCCAGTCGTTCTGCATAGTGTTGCTCGTTCTGCTGATAGTGGAGGCGTGCATCATGGAGAAGAAGAATCCGTTGTTCAAACATTTCAGACTATTCAAGAAATAAACGATATTCAACATGAAGAAGTTTTTAGTTCTTTCAATCTTGATGATTCAGGCATTGGTAGGCTTTGCGCAGACCGACCGCCAGCACATACGCTACGGCAACCGTTGGTTCAAGCAGGACAACTATGTAAAGGCAGAGGCAGAATACCGCAAGGCAGTAGACAAGAATCCGTCCAATCCGCAAGCGCTCTACAACCTCGGTTGCGCATTGCTCATGCAGAAGAAAGACTCGGCAGCCATCCAGCAGTTTGAGAACGCTGGCAAGATAGAGACCGACCCGAAGCGTAAGGCTATGGCATACCACAACATCGGATGGATATGCCAGTCGTTGAAGATGTACGGCGAGGCTGCGGAGGCATACAAGGAGAGTCTGCGCAACAATCCGTCTGACAACGAGACCCGCTACAACCTTGCGCTCTGCATGCGCCAGCAGAAAAAGAACAAGCAGGACAAGGACAAGCAACAGCAAAAGAAGCAGCAGAACAAGGGCGAGAACAAGAGCAAGGAAAAGAAAGAACAAGACAAGAACCAAAAGCAACAGCAGCAGAAGCAGCAGGAAAAGATGAGCAAGGAGAACGCCGAGCAGATGCTTAACGCCGCCATGCAGCAGGAGCAGCAGACACAGCAACGCATAAAGGACGCCATGCGTCAGAACAGATCGCGCAAGTTGCAGAAAAACTGGTAGACCACATAAAATACATCATTCAGAATGAACAAAAAGATAACAATACTATTACTGACATGTTTTGCGTATGTACTCACGATATGTGCGCAAAACATTTCTGTTTCTGCCCCCACACACGTTGCAACTGGTGAGAACTTTCGTGTGTCGTACACCATCGCTAATGTGTCAGTTGATGAGTTTCGTTCGGCTTCAATACCTGCAGGATTGGAGGTGATAGCTGGTCCGTACACATCGCAGCAGTCGAGCTATCAGATTGTGAACGGTCATACCAGCCGTTCGTCATCCATTACATACACCTACACGCTCTACGCCGAAAAGGCTGGCACATACACTATTGGCGCAGCTCACGCCAAAGCTGGCGGCAAGACAATAGCCTCACGACCTTTCCGTATCCAGGTGTCGGGTGCTACACGCAACAATGGTTCTTCAGCTCCCAATATGCACAACGACGTTGTTTCGCCTTCGCACAGTTCGGATGGCAGAATATCTTCGGAAGACCTCTTCGTGAAGGTGACTGCCAACAAGAAACACGTACACGAGCAAGAGCCTATTTTGCTTACGTATAAGGTGTACACTCTCGTTGACCTTACTTCGCTTGATGGTAAGATGCCCGACTTGAAAGGCTTCCATACTCAGGAAATACCATTGCCACAGCAGAAGAGTTTTCACATTGAGAAGCTGAACGGCAGAAACTATCGTTGTGTAACGTGGAGCCAGTATGTTATGTATCCGCAGATGACAGGCAAGATGACGATACCGAGCCTTACGTTCAAGGGCGTTGTGGTCATGCAAAACCGCAATGTAGACCCGTTTGAGGCGTTCTTCAACGGCGGATCTGGATACATAGAAGTAAAGCGCAATATCGTAGCACCAGCTATTGACATACAGGTAGACCCACTGCCGCAGAAGCCAGCCGACTTCTCGGGTGGTGTAGGTCGCTTTTCAATATCTTCGCAGCTGTTGAATAACACAGTGAAGGCAGGCGCACCAGTTACGTTGCGTGTAGTGGTAGGTGGCAACGGCAACCTGAAGCTCATCAAGCAGCCCGTGGTTACCTTCCCGAAGGACTTCGACAAGTACGACCCGAAGGTGACCGACAAGACAAAACTCACTACCAACGGATTGGAAGGCAATATGGTGTACGACTTCCTCGTTGTGCCTCGCAATCAGGGTAATTACACCATCCCTGCTGTGTCGCTTACTTATTACGACACATCGAGCAACCTGTATAAGACAGTGAAAACTGCGCCGCTTACCATTAAGGTGGAGCCAGGCGACGGCAAGGGCACTTCTGTTACCGATTATTCGGCTGTTCAGCAGACTGATATTAAGCCGATAAAGCAAGGCGGTTATGATACAATTGACACCGAGAAACTATTCTTTGGTTCTACTTCATTCTTGTTATGGCTACTTCTGCCATTTGTTTTGTTTGTAGCTCTTGTGGCTATTTTCCACAAGAAGGCGGTAGAGAACGCTGATATCGTGGGTAAGCGTGGTAAGCGCGCCAACAAGGTGGCTACCAAGCGTCTTAAAACTGCCTATAAGTTGCTTACCGCTGGCAAGCAGAACGAGTTCTATGATGAGGTATTGCGTGCACTTTGGGGCTATGTAGGCGACAAACTGAACATGCCTGTAGAGCAACTCTCACGCGAAAATATAAGTGATCAACTTGCTGCACACAATATCAATGCAGAGATAATAGAAAAGTTCATCTCTGCTCTTGATGAGTGTGAGTACGAACGTTATGCCCCAGGTAGTGCCGAGGGCAATATGACTAAGACATACGATAGTGCAATGATAGCTATTACGGAGATTGATGGTGTCTTGCGTGACAAGATGGTGAAGAGAAACAGTGGTGATACGGTGAGAATAATCTTGCTGTTTGTGGTTTTGTGTTTTAGTGGCTTTGTAAATGCTTCTGTAGACACCGCAAAGTCTCAACAGGGCGATAGCAGTGAAACTGCCGCAGCTGCTTATGCAAAGGGCGATTATCAGCAAGCTGCAGAGTGCTATACCAAACAGCTGAAGGTAGGGGAGAGCGCAGAACTCTATTATAACCTCGGCAACTGTGAGTATCGTTTGGGTAATATCACACAGTCGATAATTGCCTACGAACGTGCTTTGCGCCTTAATCCAGGCGATAGCGATACTCGTTACAATCTTCAGTTTCTTCGTGGTAAGACCATCGACAAAGTAGTGCCTGTTGACGAGATGTTCTTCGTTACGTGGTATCACTCGCTGCAGAATCTTATGAGCATTGATGCTTGGGCTATCCTCGCTGTTTCAGCCTTTGTGCTTGCTCTCATTCTGATATTGGCATATCTCTTCGGCAGTAATATTCTTCTGCGTAAGATTGGTTTCTTCGGAGCACTTGTCGGACTTCTGATTTTTGTGTTAGGACTCCTATTCGCTTATCAGCGCAAGGTTGCCCTTTCAGAACATAACATCGCCATAGTTCTCACGCCAACGCTCAATGTAAAGGCAACGCCTGCGGAGAGTAGTTCAGATGCCTTCGTTATCCATGAGGGCACACGTCTCACCATTACCGATAGTTCGATGAATGCTTGGTATGGTGTACGCCTTGATGACGGCAAAGAAGGCTGGTTGCCAAAGAACTCAGTAGAAGTAATTTGATAAAAACTCAGCGAAAATGAATATGGATACCCTCTTACAGGCCGACACCGACCTCCTTCTCGCACTCAATGGCAGCAGTTCGCAGTTTGTTGACGGACTGATGATGGCTCTTACTTCGGGCTTCACTTGGATACCTATGTACGTTGCCTTGCTGTATCTTGTGGTAAAGAACAGCGAGACGATGGGACAAATCGTACTCGTTGTGGCATGTGCTGCGCTCTGCGTTTTGCTTGCTGATGGTATTGCTGACGGCATTGTTAAGCCCAGTGTAGAACGCTTTCGTCCTTGTAATGACCCTTCGCTACGTAATCTTGTGCAGCTTGTTGATGGATATTGCGCCAATGGTAAGTATGGTTTCTTCTCAGCACATGCAGCCAACACTTTCTCTATTGCAGTGTTCTTCTGCTTACTTGTGCGCAGTAGCATATTGAGTATTTCCCTTCTTGTGTGGTCGCTCGTCTGCTGTTACACACGTATGTATCTTGGTGTTCATTATCCGCTTGATATCGCTGTTGGATTATTATGGGGTGGCACGGTAGGATGTGTTGTCTATTTTGTTTATTATAAGTTCAGAGAGAAACTTTCTCAGTCGAAACGCTTCGTATCTACACAGTACACATCAAGTGGTTTTAGCCACTCTGATGTTGATATTGTTATGCTTGTGATAGTTCTCACATTAATCTACGCTGTTCTACGTGGAGTGCTGCATTAAAATCAATTGTCTTTTGGTCTTCGCATTGTAGGCCAATATTATTATATAAATAGAGCGAAATCAATGCAAAAGTCATCGTTCTTCGAACGCAGTCCGATCCGTTCGCGTTCGCAATCCGATTGGGTTGCGTTCGTAATCTGATTGGGCTGCGTTCGCAATCTGATCGGACTGCGTTCGGAGAACGATGACAAAAGTTTAGTTTTAAATACCCCTTTGTAGCAGTTGTATGCAATAATAGAGCATGATGCGCATTCGTATAAGTTCTGTTATGTCGACAATGTTGTGCATTATGCGTGTATGAATTTTGCAAAAATATTGTGCTGTAGGATATGTATGTCAGAATTTATAATTAACTTTGTGGGATTTAGATAGTATTGCCTTATTTTTAGGGCAGTAGACAAAGAAAACGATTATGGAGACAAAACACATACATATCAAGGATTATAATTATGCGTTGCCGGACGAGCGTATTGCTAAGTTCCCGTTGGCGCAGCGCGATCATAGCAAACTATTATTGTATAAGCACGGTGAAGTGTCGGAAGACTTGTTCTGCAACATAGCTAATCATCTGCCCGAGGGTGCTCTGATGGTTTTCAACAATACCCGTGTTATTCAGGCGCGTATGCACTTCCGCAAGGCTACTGGAGCACTGATAGAGGTGTTCCTGCTTGAGCCGTATGCTCCGGCTGACTACGAGCAGATGTTCCAGACGCGAGGCGAATGCGAATGGCTGTGCATGATTGGCAATCTGAAGAAGTGGAAGGGTGAGGTGCTTCAGCGCACATTCGATGTGAACAGCGAGTCGGTGACGCTCAAGGCCGAGCGTCTTGAGGACGTGGGCAAGAGCTACAGAGTGCGCTTCACTTGGGACAACGCTGAGGTGTCGCTTGCAGAGTTGTTGGACGCTGTGGGCGAGCTACCTATTCCGCCGTACTTGAACCGCGAGACGCAGGAGAGCGACAAGACGACGTATCAGACAGTTTACTCGAAGGTGAAGGGTTCTGTGGCAGCTCCAACGGCAGGTCTGCATTTCACACCAGAGGTATTGGCGGCAATCGACCGTCGAGGCATCGACCGCGAGGAACTGACACTGCACGTTGGTGCTGGTACGTTCAAACCAGTGAAGTCGGAGGAAATTCAGGACCACGAGATGCATACCGAGTATGTGTGTGTGCATAGAGAGACGCTCGAGAAACTGATAAAGCATGGAGCGGAGGCGATAGCTGTGGGTACGACAAGTGTGCGCACGCTGGAGAGCCTCTACTATATGGGCGTGAAGCTGGAGCAGAACATGGACCTCTCAGAGGAGGAACTGCACGTGAACCAGTGGGAACCATACGAGAACGAGGCTGCGAAAGGCGTGACACCGATGAAGGCTTTGGAGAATATCGTGGCTTATTTGGACAAGCACGGATTGAGTGCTCTGCACTCGAGCACGCAGATCATCATTGCGCCGGGCTATGAGTATAAAATCGTGAAGATGTTGGTGACGAACTTCCATCAGCCACAGAGCACGCTTCTGCTGTTGGTGAGTGCGTTCCTGCACGGCGACTGGCATAAGGTGTATGACTATGCGCTGGCGCACGATTTCAGATTCTTGAGCTATGGCGACAGTTCGTTGCTGATACCTTAGTTAAGAGTAAAAAAGTAAAAGTAGGAGGTATGGGCATCCTGCCCATGCCACGCACCCTATGAAGATGTCTAAAAGTAAAGAAGTAAAGTAAAATGAAAATAGGAGATAAAGTACAATTCTTGAGTGATATCGGCGGCGGACGCATTGCCGGTTTTCAAGGTAAAGATATAGCGTTGGTGGAGGACGAGGACGGTTTCCAAATTCCGACACCTATATCAGACCTCGTAGTGATGAGCAGTAGCGACGACTACTCGATATCGAAGTCAATACAGAAGAAGAGTGGGGCAGAGGAGACGATGGCTGCCGACCCCGATACGTTCAACATGTCAGTGAAAGCGAAGATAAACCAGATGGATGAGGATGTGTTGGAGGACGAAGATGAGTATGACGCTGCTGACAGAGAAATCACGTACAAGGCGAAGGTGGAAGAGCGCAAGGGCGGCAACGTGCTGAACGTTTACTATGCGTTCGTGCCAGAAGATGTGCAGAACTTCTCTAAGACCAGTTTCGCCTGCTACCTTGTGAACGATAGCAACTACTACGTACATTATTTGTACATGAGCGTAGAGGGCGGCACATACACGTTGCGTGGCGAAGGAGAATTGGAGCCGAATACGAAGATGTATGTGGAGAGTCTCGCTCTTGAAGACCTGAACGAGATAGACCGCGTGCGCTTCCAGCTGCTTTCGTTCAAGCGTGACAAGGAGTTTGTGGCTAAGCCGGTTTGCGACGTGCAGTTCCGCATCGACAAGGTGAAGTTCTACAAATTGCATACCTTCCAGAAGAACGATTTCTTTGAGACTCCGGCGTTGCTGTACCCCGTTGTTAAGAACGACGGTGTTGCGCAGCTGAAGCCCATTGATGCCGAAAAGCTGATATACGTAGACGAGGAGAAGGACGAGAAGAAGCTCGAGAACAAAGGAGGCGAGGCGATGAAGAACGCTATGGAGAAGTTGAAGAACAGCAGTCTGAACACTTCTGCGTCGCATCGTAACAACCGCGCTAATGGCGACGATATTCTGGTGGTAGACCTTCATGCCGACGAACTGTTGGAGACTACGGTAGGCATGGGCTCGGCAGATATCCTTAACTATCAGCTCGACTACTTCCGCCGTACGCTCGAGGAGAACAAGCATAACAAGGGCAAGCGTATCGTATTCATACATGGTAAGGGCGAGGGCGTGTTGCGCCATGCTATCGTGAACGAACTGAGATACAGATATAAGAACTACAGATACCAAGATGCTTCGTTCCAAGAGTATGGATATGGAGCAACGCAGGTAACGATACGATAAAAGTAAAAGAGTAAAAAGTAGGATGTATGGGCATCTTGCCCA